>Ga0209538_1000419_pt1 | contig 25002 bp, 20 predicted proteins | sample BarGraNGADG00211_2_FD_184492 | JGI IMG/M metagenome (GOLD analysis project Ga0209538, IMG submission 184492) | Arctic peat soil microbial communities from Barrow, Alaska - Barrow Graham LP Ref core NGADG0004-211 (SPAdes) (version 2) | ecosystem: Environmental > Terrestrial > Soil > Wetlands >... | reverse complement strand
ATCTCTAATAATGAATCCAAGTCAAATAAGCCTATGACTTCTTTTTCATTTTTCTCTTGTTGTCTGTCTTTATTTTTAAGTGCTGCTTTGTCAACAACTACTGCGGTTTGCGATTCATTATATAAATCATCTACGCAACCGGCATGATTCGAGAGTAATAGTATTTCAAGACCGTTCCGCGTTCCGGCATCAAGAAATAACTACCCAATAAGGGGGAAATGGTATGAGTAAAAACATTACAAATGTCGAGTCGAGTTGCCGCGTATGCGGTTGTACCTGGCATAACGCATGCGTGAATCCGGACGGATCCACTTGTTACTGGACCGAGCCGGGGCTGTGTTCTACGTGCGCTGAAAAGATAAGCGTTGGAATCTTTGAAAAAACGGGTAGAATCACAAATGAAGAACTTGTTGCGCTCCGGACCACGCGCGCAAGAAGTGATGCCAAGGAATTGCTGATAAAGTATTTTGATATTTCCGGAAACTATGAAGTTGGTGATACGATGGTTCAAACGAACATGCCTGTAGTCGCCGGAGACAAGCTCCGCTTTGCCACAAAGCAAGGTTATTTCTTTTATTTGGTTCTCGCCGATGGTAAAGAAATGACGATGGCCGATGTTTTGTATCCAACATTGTAAAAGCATAAAATGATTCATATGATGATATTATAGAGTTCATCCCGGATGATTAAAAAAACGGAGGAAACGATAATGGCTAATCTTTCACAGAAAAAGCGTCAGCTAATGCTTGAGTTCCTTGCCAGAATCAAAGAGGAGCATAAGACGGACGATGATGTGCTTATCGCTCTCGGTGAAATTGAAAGTGAGTTAAATGCTAAAAAATATGGTCTTGTTTGGGAAAAACACGAGGAAGCCGTCGATGTAATGATTCGCACCAAAATCCCGGTATTTACCGAAGTACCGGAACTTGAAATTTCAACTGCGCCGGGTGATAAGTTCAATTTTCTTCTTGAGGGCGATAACTTACATAGTTTACGCTTGTTGGAGAAAACACACAGAGGAGAAATTGATGTCATTTACATAGATATAACTATGCAGAAATTGATACAATTTAATTATCCTCAAAGGTGCTGCGCTTAGGGGTACGCAAACTCAAAAAGGGGTGTGCAAAGATAGGAAGCCAGTATTATAGCAATAATAAGCAATTAGTATATAAAGTATCATATAATCTTTTTTGAGCAATAAATCGAAATCTATAGTAGTATAGATAGGTTCCGCAGAATTTACACAGGATATATTAGAGAAGAACGCTGTTTGAAGGCAAGCTTCAAGTTGATTTCAAGTCGGGTGTGGAAATTGAGGTTGTGATATAAGCTGATAAGCGATAAGGATAACCGTCAACTTTGGTAGCTGTAATGGCTATTAGAGGTGGCGATTTTTTTATTTTGATAAATGGATTTAGATGCACGTAAAAACCTCTGAAACATATAATATAATAGTTGACAATGGAAACCATATAGGCTTATAATATTAATTGACAATGGAAACTATTATAGAAGAAAGAAGGCATACCATGAATAAAAACATACCTGACATTTATAATTTGATACAAGAATTATCTTGGTATTTCGGGAATCAAGGGTTCAATGGAGAGTGCTGCGGGGATCTATCCCTAGTTGAATTTATGGCACTAAAAAAGGTACATGATAAGCATAATAGTACAATTCAAGAACTAGTAAACGCATTGAATATTACCAAGAGTGGAGTAAGCAAAATCATTGATCGCCTGGAAAACAAAGATTATGTTTTACGAGAAAAGTCTTCAATAGATGGTCGAGTATGCTGTGTTGCAATTACTGACAAAGGGATAGAGGCCATCACAAAAATTGTGGAAAGTTATACTGATTATGTAGGAGAAATATTAAAAGATTTTGAACCTGATTCAGTTGATAATGTTAACAATGTATTGGAGGTATTGATAGCTTCAGTTCGGAAACAAGGATTTATAAAGTCAAATTAACATAAAAAAGGAAGTGACATTTTAGTGAATACACTTATCGAAACAATTAAATATTTTTTGTTTATAAGGGGAGAACTTGCTGTACTGTTCATCGGAATCAGTACAATTATTGCCTTAATATTCATGTATATACCGCAGGATAAATTAAAGACATGGATGTCAGGAAAAGGCCTATGGGGTAATTAAAATTATTTAGCAGTATCACATTATAGTATTCAAGGAGGTATAACAATGCTCGAACAGGAGAATCAACGGGTCACTGAGACAATCACCATTTATATCGAAGGCATGGATTGTACTTGTGAGGCAAGTCTGATAGAAAAGAAACTTGGCTCTCTAATAGGCGTCGAGAGCTATGAAGTCAATACCGTCTCCAAACAGGTCCGTGTCTTTTACGACCCATCCCAGATTACAGTTCAGGACATTATCAGATCGATACCCGAGACGGGAATGAATGCTTCGTTGGTACAGGAGCACAAGAAACGCAGCACCTGGTGGAAAGCGAAACAACAGATGGCACTCTACGGCTGTGGTCTGGTCATAATCATCGCTTTCGCCACTCGGTTCATGGGCGCGCCATTGCTACTCTACAATGCACTGTTTGTTCTCGCCGTGGCCGTCGGGGTCTACTACCCGGCCCGCAAGGCACTCATCGCCCTGATTAACCTTACGCCGACCATTCATCTCCTCATGCTTATTGGATCTGCCGGAGCTATGGCGCTGGGGCTGTTTTCGGAATCGGCGATACTGATATTCGTCTATTCTTTGGGCGATGTAATCGAATCCTATGCCGTGGACAAGGCCAGGGGTGCGATAAGTTCGCTCATCGCGTTGATGCCAAAGGAAGCGCTGGTACGGAAAGACGGCAAGGAAGTGATATTGTCTACCGAGGATATCGACGTCGGTGATATTGTGATAGTCAGGCCGGGAGAAAGGATACCTGTTGAAGGGAAGGTCATCCGGGGGATTTCTTTCGTGGATCAGGCAGCGGTCACCGGTGAGTCTATCCCAGTGCAGAAGCAACTTGGCGACGATGTCTTTGCCGGAACCATCAACCAGAAGGGGTCGTTGGAGGTACAGGTCGACAAGCGGGCGGATGAGACGATGCTCTCCAAGGTCATCAGTTCAGTCGAGGAAGCGCAGGCCAGTAAGACTTCCTACCAGACTTTCGCCGACAGCTTTGGCAAATACTACACCCCGGCGATGTTTGTTCTGGGAATATTGGTGGCCACGATACCGCCGCTGTTCTTTGGAGCGGAATGGTATCCGTTCATCTATCGGGGGCTGGTCGTATTCGTTGTGTCATGCTCCTGCGGGCTTGCCCTTTCGGTACCTGTGGCCGTAGTCGCGGGAATGGCCAATGCCGCCCGCAACGGTACGATCTTCAAGGGTGGCGCTTATCTGGAGGTCGTTGACAGGGTAAAGGTAGTCGCCTTTGACAAGACCGGGACTCTCACCATAGGCAGACCCGAGGTCACGGATGTCAAATGCTTGAACGGCATTTCAGAAGCAGAATTACTGAGCTTGGCAGGAGGCATCGAATCAAGATCCGGGCATCCTATCGCAGCTGCAATCGTTAGGAAGGCGAAGGAAAGCAACGGGTTCTCCGGGTTGGCGGTGGAGGACTTCGAGGAGATATCCGGGCTCGGAGTACAGGCGACGATAGATGGTAATCGCTATGTGGTGAGCAGCCCTCGGTTCCAGCAGGAGAGGGGAGTTTCCATGGAGCAGGCTCAGAAAGCTGTTGCCGCTCTGGAGAGCGAAGGCAAGACCGTCGTCGTGATGAGCAGGGAAGGCGACATACTCGGCCTGCTGGCCATAGCCGACAGGATGAGGCCCGGGGTCAAAGAGTCGCTGCAACGGCTGAAGGCGGCCGGCATTCGGACAGTAATGCTGACTGGAGACAACGAGCGAAGCGCCAGAGCCATCGCTGAAGTGGCTGGGGTGGATGAGTATTATGCCCAACTGCTTCCTACCGACAAGGTTGATGTGATCAAGAAACTGAGGGAGAAATTTGGCTCGGTGGCGATGGTCGGAGATGGCATTAACGACGCTCCTGCAATGGCCGTATCAAACGTCGGTATCGCCATGGGCGCTGCGGGATCGGATATTGCCATCGAGGCAGGCGACGTGGTTCTGATGTCCGACGACCTCGGCAAGATCGGGTACCTGCGCGGGCTCAGCAGCCGGGCGATAACCATTATCAAACAGAACATCGTGGTGTCGCTGATCAACGTCGCGTTCATGATCATTGCGGCGCTTCTGGGCTACCTGGGGCTGGTCACCGGGTTGTTCCTCAACGAGGCCAGTGCAATCCTTGTGATCTTCAACGCTCTAAGGTTGTTGACATGGAAGAGCAAACAAACTTAGAGCGTAGCCAGGATGGCCCGCGGCTGATGGTGTGTGGTGGTATTGACTGGGAACGTGGGAGTGGGCCAGATGCTCGTCCGCGGGTCGCTATGGGGATCCAAGGCGCAACAGTAGCATAGGGCAGCTCGGTGAATGAACAATTAAAAAGGGAGGTTCGATTCAATGCAAAGCAAAAATAAATTAGTGAATGAACAATTAGAAAGGGGATTCGATTCAATGCAAAGCGAAAACAAAGGGGAACAGGGGCTGGAGACTGCAAACTTTCAAGTCCAGGGCTTGAGTTGCTCCTGTGAAGGGCAAATAGTGGAGAAGAGGGTTAAGTCGCTGAAAGGGGTGAAGAGCTTCAGTCTGAACCCCATCACCTACAAGATGAAGATCAGCTACGATCCCACACTGGTCACTATTGAGGAGATCCAGAAGGCGGTCTCCAAAGCTGGGGCGAAGGCAGTACCTTTGGTCACGCGTTAATCTGGACGATCTTTCCAACCTTCATCTTTCCTTTATAGAGGTTTTCTTACTACCCATCAAACCCGGGCAAGGTCACAATCCTTGCTGTGGATAATTGAAGTTAATTTTTGATATTAGTTTGTGTATATAAAGTATATGAGTACTTATATAAAAGTGTAAATTTAGTTTGCCCGTGAATTAAAACAAACTTCACTTAATGTTTATTGTTTGCGCCACCGTCCAGCGTTCCTAGGCCACCGGGTTTGCCTGTCCAGAGATTGCCGGATATAATGACCAAAGGCAACAAATCTGAGAAAGAAAGAACCCCCAGAGATAGTTGGGGTCTGTGTAGCAATGGAACAGAAAAGTGCAATAAGGTCTTCTATAATCACTCCTTCTCAGTTAACGAACGAAGGTGCCCTTCAGCAACTTCCCGTGGTAATGTGAAAGAATAGCGACCTATTATATTTATGTGTCCATTTACAAGAGGTGAGAGCTGTTGAGTATCAGCTTCGCTTGCAGATTCTTCTGTTTCACGAAGAGTATTCAGAGTCAGTTCCAAATATCGAGTGTTCCAAAGAACGATCGCGGTTAAGACTGGATTTAGCGTATCCACTCCGTGCAATTGTTACAGCTTTAGAGTTAACAGAGTACTAGGCTTATTGCACTTTTCTGTTCCATTGCTACACAGACCCTACCTACTTCAAGACATTTGCTTTAATATAGAAAACCGCATGCAAGCCCGATGAAATGGATTCAATCTGGAATCAGTGGATATAACTGGTTCCAGAGCCTTTAGTAGAAGGTTGTAGTTTGTCTTCAAATATATAAAGGTGATTATTACAATGTTAAGAAGATGCTAACTAATTATTACTCTTTTCGCGATGAACACAAACATCAGGCGTTGACTTTCCTTCACGGCAACTGTAACATCAAAATAATTGAATATTACAAATCCGGTTGGGCAGGAAACTGCTTCAAGTTTTGTGGCTTAAGGGTGGAGAGCTTCATATGAAGTTTTGTGCCCTTTTTTTATTAAACAGACTAATACTCAAAGGAGTTGTGACATCTATGAAAGTGAATTTTACTGAAACGGTGCTGCGCGACGCAAATCAATCCCTTATCGCCACTCGAATGCCTTTCTCAGATTTTGAAGCTGTATTGGAAACTCTGGACAAAGCAGGGTATTACTCCCTTGAGTGCTGGGGAGGTGCAACCTTTGATTCTTGTCTGCGTTACTTAAATGAAGATCCGTGGGAGCGACTTAGGAAAATCAAGGCAAAAGTCAAAAATACGAAGCTTCAAATGCTTCTTAGAGGGCAGAACATTCTCGGATATAAGCATTATCCGGATGATGTCGTGAGAAAATTTGTTGCTCATGCAGTGCAGGACGGGATGGACATTTTCCGGATATTTGATGCGCTGAATGATTTTCGCAATATTGAAGTTGCTGTAGATGAGACTCTAAAACAAGGCGCTCATGCACAGGGATGTATCTGTTATACAACAAGTCCGATACACAATCTGGAAAAGTACGCTGCGATGGGTAAAGAACTTGAAGCCCTCGGCGTAAATTCCATCTGCATTAAGGATATGGCAGGAATCATGGGGCCGCAGGAAGCATATGATCTGATAAAAGCCTTAAAAGCGACGGTTAAAGTGCCTGTATTTCTTCATACACATTCCACCACAGGTCTCGGGCCGATCACCTACGCAAAGGCCGTTGAGGCAGGCTGTGACGGTATCGATACCGCCATCTCGTCTTTCTCGGGCGGAACATCCCAGCCTTCAACGGAGACCCTGAACTATGCCTTGAAACAAATGGGTTATTCAACCGGCCTGGATGAAAAAGTACTTAAAGATATCAATGATTTTTTCAAGCCGCTTAAGGCAAAATATCTTGCTTCAGGGCTGCTGGACCCTTTTGTCCTGGGCACAGAAACCGATGCCTTGATATATCAAGTTCCGGGCGGCATGCTTTCCAATCTTATTTCTCAGTTGAAGACACAAAACGCAATGGACAAACTAGATGCTGTTCTTGAGGAGACCCCAAAGGTTAGGAAGGATCTTGGCTATCCTCCGCTTGTTACTCCCATGAGCCAGATTGTCGGCGTCCAGGCAGCCTCCAATGTCCTTGCCGGTGAGCGTTACAAAAACATATCAAATGAGGTTAAGTCATATCTGCGCGGAGAATACGGTAAAGCACCGGGAGAAGTCAACGAAGAACTTGTAAGAAAAGTGCTCGGAGACGATAAGCCGATAACCACAAGATTTGCCGACACACTCGAACCGGCATTTGAAAAGACCAAGCTCCAGCTTGGAAGTCTTGCCCGCAGCGATGAAGATGTACTTTCCTATATTGCATTCCCACAGATTGCTGAGAAGTTTTTCAAGGATAGGGAAGACCGTGAGAGCCAGACAGTAAACTATACAATCGTTAAGAAGTAGGAGGCTATAAATATGAGTGTGCTCGAAAGTCTTCCTGTAGCACTATTTGTCTTTGCCATGGTTTTTGCCTTGCTTGCCGTCCTATACATTCTTATTGTTTTGTTTTCCATTGGAATTCGTGCCATTGAGAAAAGACAAAAGGCGGCCAGGGAGAGCCTTCTTGTACCGGAACCAGCCGGAACCGCGGAACCGGCTGAACCGGAAGAGATTTTTTCGTCAGGACAACTCAAACTGCAGAACGTGGATGAACGTACCGCCGCCATGATCATGGCGATTGTAAGCGATGAATCCGGTATTCCGCTATCTGAATTGTGTTTCAAATCCATAAAGGGAAAAGTGTAGAAAATTTTTGATCGGAGGGAATTTCATGATATATGTAGTTACTATAAATGACAAAGAATATGAGGTTGAAGTAGAAGTCGGCAAAGCAAATATCATAAAAACAACAGTAGTAACGGCTCCTGCAGCACCGGCGGTCCCCGCTGCGATACCTGTTCCTGCTTCTGTACCGGTCTCTCAACCGGCAGCAATAGCTTCAGATTCGGAAATTGTCAAAGCGCCTATGCCGGGCACAATTCTGGATATTAAAGTACAGCCCGGTCAAATGATAAAAAAGGGTGATGTCCTTCTGATTCTTGAAGCAATGAAGATGGAAAACGAAATTCTTGCTTCTGTTGATGGTGTTGTTAAACAAGTAGTCGTTGCTAAAAACGCTTCCGTCTCAACCGGTGATGTACTTGTCGTTATACAGTAAGGGGGATCGACATGATTATTGAAGCCTTAAAAACGATATGGAACAGTTCGGGTTTTACAGCTTTGACATGGCAGCAGTTACTGATGATGGCTGTTGCATGCATATTGGTTTATCTTGCCGTTGTGAAAAAGTTTGAGCCGTTGCTTCTGCTTCCTATCGCATTCGGTGTTCTGCTCGCTAATCTGCCATTAACAGGACTCATGGATGGACCTGCGTCATCTACGGAAGCAGGAGGCCTTCTATACTATTTGTACATGGGGGTAAAATTGGGAATTTATCCGTCCCTCATTTTTCTTGGCATCGGGGCGATGACCGATTTTGGGCCCTTGATTGCCAGACCATCGAGCTTGATTCTGGGTGCTGCGGCTCAGCTTGGAATCATTATCGCTTTTATTGTCGCAATTGCGCTGGGATTTACACCGCAGGAAGCATCCTCGATTGGTATTATCGGAGGTGCGGATGGCCCAACCGCGATCTATTTGACATCCAGGCTTGCACCTCATTTATTGCCGGCCATTGCTATCGCTGCATATTCCTATATGGCACTGATTCCATTAATACAGCCTCCGCTTATGCGGTTGCTGGTAACAAAGAAAGAGCGCGCAGTCAAAATGAAGCAGCTTCGTGATGTTTCAAAACTTGAAAAAGTATGCTTCCCTATTGTTGTTACGATTTTGTGCGTACTTCTTCTTCCCGCTGTTGCACCTCTCATTGGAATGTTAATGCTGGGAAATCTTTTTAAGGAATCCGGCGTTGTAGAACGCCTGTCATCTACTGCACAGAACGCATTGATTAACATTGTAACCATTTTCTTAGGAGTTACTGTTGGTGCTACTGCCAAAGCCGAGACTTTCTTACAACCGGAGACTCTTAAAATAATTGTATTGGGACTTATGGCATTTATGTTCAGCACGATTGGCGGTCTGCTCTTAGGTAAGGTTATGTGCGTTCTGTCGGGCGGTAAAATTAATCCGCTTATTGGTTCTGCAGGTGTGTCCGCAGTTCCTATGGCAGCACGGGTATCTCAGGTTGAAGGACAAAAAGCAAACCCGGGCAATTTTTTGTTGATGCATGCGATGGGTCCGAATGTAGCGGGCGTAATTGGCTCTGCCGTTGCAGCAGGAATTCTTTTGTCTCTTTTTGGATAAGTTACATATGTTTGAATTTGTTCAGGACACATTCATTCTAGATAGCAAAAAGACAAGGAGCACTTGATGAAAAGAATATTTAAAGCCATTCTGGATGCGCTTTCCGAAGGGAAATCAGCTGTACTTTGCAGTGTCATAGCAAGCACAGGTTCGACTCCTCGCGGAGCAGGAGCTAAAATGGTTGTCTTCTCTAATGGTACAACTACCGGTACTATTGGTGGTGGAAGTGTGGAATTTGGGTAAGTTTGACTAAAACCCCGAAATGTCAATTAGCGATTAAACTGTGAACAACTGAGTGATATCAAACAGCACTCTATTTAGGATCGCCATTAAACGCCTCCACCCAATCCACATTTTTAGCGAGGTCAATGCCATCTGGAGTTTCACGAAAGTTGTATTCCCCATAGAAGTTGACGTGATTCCAACTCACTGGACTCACGCGTTTGATTTGATTGGTTTGCTCCTGATTACCTTGAAGTTCTTTGCGCTTCAGCAACTCTGATAGGATGCAGGCATTGTAGTAGATGACGCAATTAGCGAGTAGTCGCGAGCATTCGCTCCAGATATTTTGTTCCAAATCCGTTTTAACACGGAGCCGACCAGAATAAGCGTAAGCCACTGCGCGCCGGAGTTTGTGGTACGATTCGCCCCGGTTCAGCGCACGCTGGACGTTGCGACGCAGCGTCACCGAATCGACGTAGGTCAGCAAGTAAGAATTGCGATAGATATTGTCCAACTCCCAGAGTGCTTTCATCTCAATCCACGCAACTCAGTCAATCATCCCTCAAATTAGATGCCCTGGTTATTTTTAAGCAGGAAATCAACAATATTGACTTGCTTGATCCCGTCCTCACTCATTGGAAGTTCATCCATAGATAAGATGAATTTGGGATAGTGATCGGATACCTTTTTCAGCGGGGCAATTTCACGCGCAAAGGTGGTGGGGTCGAGAATGCTTGCTGCAACCTGATAGTAATTCTTATTCCCTCCGATCGTCGCGATGAAATCGATTTCTTTATCGTCGACTTTACCAATATCAACTGTGTACCCGCGCCTCAGAAGCTCCAGATACACGATGTTTTCGAGAATATGACCTATATCGGCGTTTTTGTCTCCGAGCAGCATACGGCGCAGACCAACATCTACAAGATAGTATTTTTCAAGTGACTTAAGATGCAATTTACCCTTAACATCATACCGGCCTGCCTTATATAGAACAAAGGCTCCGGTAAGTGCCTCGATGTAATTTTCAACGGTTACCGAAGTTGTTTTCCGACCGTAAGAGGTCAAACTGTCGGCAATTTTCTTTGAAGATACGATACTTCCAATATTGTCGAAAAGAAATTTAATGACACTTTCAAGCAGGGGGATGTCGTTGATCCGTTTTCTTGCGACGACATCCTTGAGTAAAACGGTGTTATAGATTCCCATCAGATAATCTCTGCGAATGTCCTCGTCCTCAATAGCGGCGGCATAGGGGAAACCGCCGTTTTTGAAATAACTGTTCCAGGCGTCTCGTTTATCGCCACCAACCATTTCATAATATTCAGCAAAGGAAAGGGGCAGCATACTGATTTCAATATATCTGCCTGAAAGCAGTGTAGCCAGCTCACCGGAAAGCATCTGAGCATTTGAGCCTGTGATATAAACATCCACATTGTCCTTGATAAAGAAGCTGTCAACCGCCTTCTGAAACTCCGGCACATTCTGAATCTCATCCAAAAACACATAGGCCATTTTATCAGGATTAAGCCGCTCAGTGACATATTCGTGGAGCCTTCTATAGTCAAGTAAAGGTTCGTTAGCAACATCCTCAAAGTTCACCGCGATAATCTGACTATCGGCTATACCGCATTCTAATAAATAATTACGAAACATGAAAAGCAGGGTGGACTTTCCGCAGCGGCGGATGCCTGTCACCACCTTGATGATTTTTTTGTCTTTCATTTTTATTAGCTTTTCCATGTATTGCTTTCTTTGAACCATATGAGCACCTCTCTTTGAATGTAAGTATAGCATGAAAATGACGAATGATATAGAAGTTTTCATTTTAAACTATAATAACTTCAATATTATCGAATGTTTTTATAGTGATGCATGCTATCGCTGCCTGCAAGTAAAAAAAAGACAGGGAAGAGAAGGATGTTCCGCTTGCCGATTTTTTCAAACGCGAAATTGAACGGTATACAAAATTCATGAAAGATGAAGAGTATCTCTTTCCGTCCAGGGAACACAAAACGGACACATCAATCGTAATACTGCATACCGGATCATAAGCGGAGCAGCCCAAAAATGCGGACTTGAGGAAATTGGGACACATTCGCTCCGGAAAAACTTTGGGTACCATCATTACCAAACACATCATGACGTCGCTATCCTTCAACACATATTTGGCCACTCATCGCCTTCCATCACTCTAACGTATATGGGTCAATTTTACCCCGGCGGTCACAGGAATAAGTGAAGACGAAATACTTAAGAGTATTGAAGCGATGTATGAAATATAAGTTGCGATTAACACTAACCGCAAAAAATAAATGTATCTTTAATTGTATACAATTTGGATATTGATATTTAAAAAGAAGAATATGCCTCGCCTCTATGTTTAGTTTAGTTATGAGCGTAATTCGAAAACAAGGCAGCAGCTTTGTTTTCAGGGTAGAGAAGACCGACTTCAAATGTTGTATTTCTCGCGAGCTGCCTCTTTGAGTAATAGAAAGGACGCTATTGCTCCAATCTTCCCAATGACACACAATGGACATTGTGATTCACTCGCGCAAAACCCGCAAGCGTCCTTGTAGTAGTGGTATCAAGTTGATTTCACAAAATAAACGGGGTGATTTTGTGGGCGTTTTTCACCGAAATTACTGAATAGTGTGAGGGATCATTGAATCCTGCTAATTTGAATGGATATACGCAACCTTTATTACACCGATGTGCGAAGCTATTAACGCCGGATTATTTTCCCCCGTAAGGTAGGATTAATTATGACCTCCAAAAGCTCCAAAAAATTTATAAATCAAACGCGTAGTTGCCTATATTGTGATATTTCAAATATTTCGGCATAAACGGAATGTTAAATGATAAAATAAGTCATACATTATCAGAAGGAGGCGCGTTAGGATCATGAATGAAGATACATTGATTAGTGAAATTGCTCATGGCGAAAGCAAAAAGCTGGAATGCAAGGCGTCGCTTCCGAAAGACAGCAAGAAATATATGAAAACGATTGTCGCATTTGCCAATACTGCGGGCGGTAAACTGATTGTCGGCGTAAGTGATGACCGACAAATTATTGGAGTGCCTGAAGAAGATGTTTTTGCGGTAAAAGATGCGATATCCGACTCAATTACGAATTCTTGTGAGCCACAAATTGTTCCGGACATTTTTGTTACTGAGATAGATGGAAAGAGTATCATCGTCTCCGAGGTTTATCCCGGAGCCAATTGCCCATACTTTGTTAAGTCGTTGGGGCTAAGAGAAGGAACCTTTATCAGAGTAGGTGGTACAACCAGGCTTGCGGATGAGTCAATGTTAAAAGAGCTCCAAATGCGAGGAAGTAATCTTCGGTTTGATGAAATGGTGAATATGCAATTTCCTGTTCTGCCATCTGCAATAGATAAGCTGTGTCAGGATATTTCAGAAGCGCGAAGCAGCCGTGTTAGCAGCGGTCAATTTATTTCTCAAATTACAGTACAAGAAAAGGATCTTGTGAACTGGAAAGTCTTGATTCAGAAGGGCAAGGATTATATTGCAACAAATGCATTTTTGCTTTTAACCGGTAATTACTTCGATTTTTCCAAAATTCAGTGCGCTCGTTTTAAAGGAAAAGATCGGACTGTATTTATTGATAAGAAAGAATATTACGGTCCACTATACGAGCAGATAGAAAATGCATACGGATTTATCCTGAATCATATTAATATGGGCGTTGCCATAGATGCACTTCACAGAGAAGAACAATATGAAATTCCGACTCGAAGTGTTCGCGAAATGATTGTTAATGCAGTTACGCATAGAAATTATATGCTTGACAGCAGCATACAAGTTGCCGTTTACGATGACAGAGTTGAAGTTACGTCGCCTGGAATGTTGTATGGAACATTAGATATTGCTTCTATCAAAGCAGGAAGATCTGAAACCAGAAATCGTACGATTGCACGTGTTTTTGACAAAATGCATCTGATCGAGAGCTGGGGAACGGGTATTCGACGTATTTTAGAAGATTGCGCCAACGCCGGTTTACCTGAGCCTGGTTTTTCTGAAGTCGGTGATGCTTTTCGTGTTGAGATTTATAGAAAACAGGTTAATCAACTTGCTCCCGATCAAACAAATACCGAGCAAGTACCGAGCAAGTACCGAGCAAGTACCGGGCAAGTGCCGTTTGAGAACCGTACAAGCGCTGAATCGGTCATGGAAGAAAGGTTCAAAGAGCTTATTGAATTTTGCACGGTTCCTCGAAAGAGAAGCGAAATGCAGGAATTTATTGGGCTTACTCACCGGGAACACTTTAGAGAGGCAGTCCTTAACCCATTATTAGAAAAAGGGTTTATTAAGCTTACGATTCCGGATAAACCGAAGAGCAGTTTGCAGCGATATGTTAAGGCTTAATAAGCAAAAGCCATACGATTGCCTGGTTATTTTATTTGAAAAAACACGCAGGCATGTATTATAAATGAAGAAGTATTCAACAAAACGGCAGGTGAATGATGCGAAAGATCAAATTCCAAAACGTTCTGTTTCTAATGTTCACTTTATTTGTAGGCATCATCCTGATGGTGTCCGGTATTGTTTTCTATACATACACGATTAATCAGATGGAGATAGCCGCCTCAGATAACCAGATGAACACGACGGTAAAAGTCCAGGAGCAGATCACAACCGTACTCAATGAAATGGACCGCATCGCAATTGCCGTGAATGCATCCGGCTATATCGTCACAACGCTGTCTGAAATCCCGTCGGATTCCAATTTGAATTATTTCGACTATCATCCGCAGGTCACAAGCGAAATAAAAAATGTCCTGTATTCGATCATGTCATCCAAAATGGTAAACGCGAGGATAAAGCTTGTCTCCCGGAATTATGACAATACCGGGATTTCGACGCAATACGACAAAAGCATTGAAAAATCGGAGATCCGTAACAGCAGCATGGGTTATGAGGATATGATGACCTCGGATACTTACAAGTTCTTTATCCCTACGCATGATGATATATGGACGTCCTATAACAGCAGCGTGATCAGCGATGTGCGGCCAATCCGCAACAACTACGGCGGAGTATTTGGATTTGTGGAGATTAATCTGCCGATACTTGAACTCGACAAAATGGTTGACGGCATTAATATAGCGGTTCTCGACAACCAGAATAAAATTGTCTATTCGAATGCAGAATTAACTGCCGGGCAAACCGGATTTATTGAGGAATATGACTATAACGAAAAAAACGGAACCATTCTCACCGGAAACAGCCTCGGGCTTATCGTGTCTTACAGCCGGATGGAAAATACCGGCTGGCGGATCGTTCAATTTACAGATCAGAATATTTATAATTACCCAATGAGAAGCATAGGGCGGATTGTTCTGGTCACATATATAACCATATTTCTGTTCATGGTCCTGATCATTTACTTGATCGTCCGCGCTGTTACCAAACCGGTGCGGCGGCTGACGGATATTGTACTTGATGCGGATGCCAAAGATCCCAACCTCCACTTGAAGGCAGGCGAAATGCAGGGTGAAATGGAGATGCTGGCCAAATCTGTACAAGGCCTGATCGAAACGGTCCATGAAAGTTCGAATCAGCTGGTAGAAATCAAAACACGTGAGATGAAAACACAGATCATGGCTTTGGAGGCACAACTGAATCCGCATTTTATCTATAATACACTTTCCGTAATAGGTGCTTACGGTATGAAAGCTAATAATGAGATCGTGTATCAGATGTGCCTTGATTTATCGGAGATGCTTCGCTACACAATTGATTTCAATATGAAAAATGCTACGATCAATACAGAAATAGATCATGTGAACACATACCTTTCGCTGATGAAAAAAAGATACGACAGGCTTTTTATGTACACCATCGACAATCAAATTGCGGACGAAAAAATCATTGTCCCCAAATTGATCATTCAGCCGATTGTCGAGAATTGCTTTCTGCATGGATTCACGAACACGGAGGCTCCATGGAAAATTGATATCCGAATCTACACGATCGGTGACGAATGGAGGGTCCGCATTAAGGACAACGGAAGCGGATTCAGCCAGGAAGACATTGATAATATCAGCAGCACGCTGAACCGTGAAGATTTTCTACAAAAAAAGAGCGGAATCGGAATGGTCAATACATTCCTGCGTTTGCGCCACTATTTTAAAGGGAAAGAATACATTCGCTTCTATTCAGAAGACGGCGCGGTAGTTGAAATTGGAGGCCCCATCAATTATGAGAAACATTAATGTTATGATCGTCGATGACGAACCGCCCATTGCCGATATGGTGGAAATTATGGTGAACCGCATTCCCGGATACAGTGTGGTCGCCAAGGCATATAACGGAAAAGAAGCCTTGGAGGTATATAAGGAGCATTTTCCCGACATATTGGTCTGTGATATTAAAATGCCGTGCAAATCCGGCCTGGAACTTGTCGAGGAACTGAACGAAGAAACCGGCGGTGTCGAAGCAATTATCATGTCAGGTTACAGCGATTTTGAATACGCGCGCATGGCGATTAAATTGAATGTAGTTGAGTATCTGTTGAAGCCCGTCAATGAAAATGACCTGCGTATAGCTCTTGCGAAGATCTCATACAGGATACTGGAGGCGGAAAGAGTGAAAAGCCTCGTATTCGGATCGGAAGAATATAAAAATGCAGAAAGTGAATCTGAACTGAAGCGGGAAATGTTCTATCTGGTTTCACAGATCGACAAAATGAACTTTAAACAGATACAGCAGACCTGCAAGACCATTTTTCTCAAGCTCGAAAAGGAAGCGGTTACAACACATACACTGACGGATGTACTCGAATATCTCGGAACTCTGTTTGATTTGCGTATTCAGGAACTGATGGCCAACTGCAGTAATTATGCAGAACTGTATGATAGGACTATGCTTGCAATTAAAAAATCATTTCCCCGACAGGTCACCCTGACGGCCGGTGAAGTCGTCGATCTGCTCGAGGACCGGATCAGAAAAAACTACACCACAAATATCAGCGGGAAGCAGATTTTTGAGCAATACGGGTATAACGAAGTATATCTAACGAATCTTTTCAAACAGCAGAAGGGCATGACACCCAAGCAGATGCTGCAGAAGATCCGGATCGAAAAAGCCATGGAAATTATCAGTGAATCTCCGGGCATTATGATCAAGACAGTTTCAGAAATGCTTGGCTATCCGGACCAACTTGGTTTCAGCAAAATTTTTAAAGAATATACAGGAGTAAGCCCGAAAGAATTCATCAGCCGCTTAAAAGAGCAATGAATCTATGTTTTCACCATATTTACCCTAAAGATAAGCCATTTTTTAGTTGATTTGTCGGGTATAGAATGCATATATCAGCAGAAAGTACTACTGAGGATCAACAAGCAGGAGGGAAAAATGATGAAACTCAAAAAAATGGGCTACACTGTAATCTGTGCATTATTGGTTGCATCAACAATGGCTGGATGTACATCAACAGCCAAATCGACAACGGCGGACACGACAAAGGCAGTCGGAACAGCTGCACAAGAGCAGACAACGACAGCGGCAGCAACGGCAGCGGCAACAACAACAGCATCTAAAGAACCAGTTACACTTACCATCTTAGCCAATCAGGACTGGGTAACCAAGCCGTACATGAAGGCAATCTGGCAGCTTTATGAAGACAAAACAGGAAACAAGCTGGACATCCAGGCTGTTCCGATCGATTCAGGCGAAACAATCATGAAGACCAAATTTGCAACCGGTGAAATTCCTGACATATTCATGCACTTTGGCGGAAGCGGTCTGGCCGCATACCAGCCGGAAAAGAATTTTGTTGATTTCTCTGATGCAGCATGGGTAGCTGATGTTCAGGACTACGTACTTCCCCAGGCAACCTTTAATGACAAGGTTTATGGACTTCCTTTCTGGGAAGCATCCATCTCCGGTATCATTTACAACACAGAAATTTTTGACAGCTTAGGACTTAAAATGCCTACCACACAGGCTGAATTTATGACAGCATGTGAGACAATCAAAGCCGCAGGAATTACCCCGATGTATCTTGCATGTAAGGACACATGGCCGTTACTATATCAGTTCGGTGTAGACAACATGGTCCTTGATTCCGCAGTACTCGGCAAATTGAACAGCAACACACTCAAATATGCTGACATTCCGGAATTCAAGACAATGATCCAGTGGTATAAAGACATGGCTGACAAAGGATACTTCGGTGAGAAATTTGCCACCAACACCTGGGACGGCGCACCGACAGCCTTAGGAGAGGGAAAAGCAGCGATGATGCTCTCCTGGGACTCTTACGCGAATTCAGATCTGGATACTAAATATCCCGGAATCAGCTCCAAATTCTCCATCATGCCCGCATTTGTCGGCGCTGTTGACGGCGGAAGCTATGAAGGACCCAATGTCTGCCTTACATTTGTAAATAAGAACAGCAAGAATGTGGAAGCTGCCAAAGAGTATGTTGCTTTCATGGCTGATCCTGTAAATTACAACGCAGCTTTTAAAGATTACGGAACAACCCCTGTATTCAAAGGTGAGAACACAAATAAAACAACTGCTCTATATGACAGTGCAGCAACTGTAATAGCCGAAAAGACTGTGGCCTCAACCGCATGGCCGTCTGTCATTGGATTCACACAGGTAGAAGGTGCTAAATATATCCAGGAATGCATGCTTGGTATCAGCTCTGTTGACGAGTGTATCGCAGCCATGGATAACGACAGAATTCAAATAGCAAAAGCACAGCAAACTCCAGGCTTCTAATTTAGTATTGAAGGGCAGCAGGGTATTGAAAAATACCCTGCTGTTTTTTGTCGGACGGAGGATATTATGCATCTTAAAAAAATATATCCTACATATTTTATGATTATTCCACTCATTGTGTTTACTGTATTTTTTCTGATTCCTTCTACCATTGGTTATCTTTATGCCTTTACAGACTGGAATCCATATGTGGAAAAAATTAAATTCGTAGGGTTTGAGAATTTTGTTGAAATATTTCAAAATAAGAGCCTGACAACGGCATTCGTAAATACGGTAGTCATTGCTGTAGTGAAAACAGTTTTTGTAACCGTGATTGGAGTTGGCATTGCACTTCTATTAAATAGAGGTTTTAGAACGAATAAAATGCTGAGAACTGTATATTTTATGCCGGCCATATTTTCAGCACTGATTGTTGGATTAATATTTTCAGGCCTATTTGACACACAAAACGGTGTCATTAATCAAGTATTAGGAGCCATTGGTGTTAAAGATGCGCAAATTGAATGGCTGGGGAGCCGCTGGCCCGCGCTTGCTGTCGTAAACGCAGCAGAGATCTGGCGTTCGGCAGGATATGGAATTGTTATTACACTCGCCGCACTCCAATCCATTCCTGCCGATTATTTGGAAGCAGCAAAGATGGATGGTGCGAATAGCTGGCAAAGATTCAGACACATTATTTTGCCGATGATTATGCCTGCCGTTAACGTAAATATATTATTCAGTCTTATTTATGGTCTGAAGATGTTTGATTTGATATTAATTTTAACAGGCGGCGGGCCAGGCCACGAAACAGAAAGTTTTGGAACTCTAATACTCTCGGAGATGTCCCGAGACAGGTATTCGCAATCTGTTTCAATCAATCTGATATTTTCCATAATGCTTGTAATTGTCGCTATTCTATATCAAAAACAATCTAAAAAGTGGGAGGCAAAAGAATAATGAAAAAAGAAAAATTGGTAAATGTAATTATTGCGATTTCCCTTTGGATTGGGGGACTAATTGTAATTATTCCACTCATCATGGTGCTTGTTACATCCTTAAAGACGTACGGCGAAGCAAATTTTCTGAGTATTAGCCTGCCTGCCAAACCGATGTTTGAAAATTATGTTCAGGTATTCACGGAAGGAAAAATATTGAGGTCGTTTATGAACAGTGCGATTATAACCGTATTTTCCGTTGTACTCGTAACCCTCCTGTCTGCTATGCTTTCGTATATCATTATGCGCAGAAAATCCAGATTTAACGGCTTTATCCATAAAATTATGACGTTCGGCATCATTGCACCGTTTGCAGCGCTGCCTACAATTCAGCTTTTAAAAGGCTTGCACATGTATGGCACCTATCCATCTTTGATGTTTGTTTATGCTGCGCTATTTATGCCGTTTTCCGTGATACTTTTCAGCAGCTTTATCTCGACAGTCCCAATAGAAATAGATGAGGCAGCAGTTATTGACGGCTGCACAGGCTGGAACTTATTTGCGAAAGTAGTCTTTCCATTGCTGCTCCCTGTAACGGTGACAGTTGGCATGCTGAATTTTATGTGGATCTGGAATGATTTTCAATATCCGATATTCCTGCTCAACTCCTCTTCAAAATGGACACTTCCATTGTCTGTTTACAGTTTTTTCGGCCAATATAATCGAAGCTGGAATTTAGTGTGTGCGGATATGGTACTAGTCAGCTTGCCAGTTATCCTGCTTTATGTTTTTGCACAAAAATACATCGTATCCGGAATGACAGCCGGTGCGGTGAAGGGATGACAGTATGAAAAAATATGGTTTGGATTTTGACACTACTGCTGCCAATTGGCTTGAAGCCATACCGCTCGGGAACGGACACATCGGAGTAATGATTTATGGCAGTGCTGTTTGCGAAACGCTAAGCCTAAACGATGACACATTGTGGTCAGGATACAAACGGGATTATATCAAGAAAGATTTTGCAGAGAATCTACAAAAAGTCCGCGCGCTCATGCTTGAGGGGAAAAAAGAGGATGCGCAGAACCTTCTTGAGAGTAAAATGCTTGGACCCTTCTCACAGGTATATCTGCCGCTTGGGGACATCCGGATTTTGTATGATAATGAAGCGGCCGATGGGTCCGGTTCAGAAGATGGTTCAGGTGACGCTGGCGCGGTCAGCAATTACCGCCGGCATCTGGATTTTGCATCCGGAGTTTCTTATGTGAACTGCGAAAAATCCGGAAGTCCCTTCAACATATCATGTTTTTGCAGCAGTCCTGCAGATGTGATGGTCTATCGAGTTAAAAGTCCCCGCAAATTTTCTTTTTCTATAGAGATGGACAGTCAGCTCAGGCACGACACATATTGCGGTGAAAATTTTATATGTATGCTTGGAGCTGCGCCAAGTAATATCATTATTGACGATGTATACAAGTTCTATACAGAGAAAAATATTGTCAGTTATGACGAGATAGTGAAGAGTATAAAATTTGCAGCGGAAGTACGTGTTGTTACGAACGGTATTATTTCCCAAGAACAAGGCAGCCTCCGCGTCGCGGACTGTACATATGCAGAACTTTATTACACAAGCACAACATCGTTCTCGAAAGCAGATCTGCAGGAATACTGCAAGGAGACACTGGCAGCTGCGCTGAAAAAAGGATATGAAGTGCTGGAAAAGGCTCATCACACAGATTTTTCCGATTTGTACGGTAGGGTGCAAATTGATCTTGGCGGTGTCCGGCAGACAACAACGGAGATCTACAGTGATGCAAAGACGGGCAGCGTGGACGGATATGCCGTATCGACGCTGTTTCAGTATGGCAGATATTTTCTTATTTCATCCTCCCGGAAAGATACCCAGGCGGCAAACCTTCAGGGTATCTGGAACAAAGACCTTATTCCACCGTGGTGGAGCAATTATACGCTGAACATTAACCTCCAGATGAATTACTGGCTTGCAGAGCGGACAAACCTATCCGAATGCACGGCACCGCTTTTTGATTTTATAAAGCGCCTCAGCGAAAATGGTAAAAAAACTGCCCGGGAAAACTATGGAATGAATGGATTTGTCGTCCATCATCAGACGGATATCTGGGCACAGACCACGCCGGTCGGCTATTACAACAAGCGCGAAAAAGAGAGTGCCAGTTGGGCGATGTGGAACATGTCAGGTGCATGGCTTTGTCTGCGTTTATATGAGCATTACCAATTCACAGGGGATGAATACTTTCTGTCTGACTTTGCCGGTCCGATTTTTGACGGTTGTGCAGACTTCCTTTTCGATTATCTGGTTGAACGTGACGGTAAATTCGTTACACTTCCATCGACTTCTCCGGAGAATTTGTATTATGGTCCAAACGGTGAGAGACTGGCTGTCTGCATATCATCCGCTATGGATATAGGAATATTAAAGGAATTTTTCACGGCATATGTCGATATCTGCAGCCACCTGAACAAGCCGGATAAGGTAGAAAAATCTGTAAAGATCCTGAACAATTTGCCTGAATATACAGTTGCATTCGACCGCATTCAGGAATGGGACGGAAACTATACGGCCGTTGAATCCGGGCATCGCCATTTCTCAATGCTGTTCGGCGTATATCCATACTCCCATCAACTTGATAATTACAGGATACCTGCCGAAAATGCACTGCTGTATCGCCTCGAAAACGGCAGCGGATCAACCGGCTGGAGTTCGGCATGGGCGATTGCCCTTTTTGCAAGGCTCGGAAGAAGGGAGGACGCTTATAGGTATGTCCGCCATCTCATGCAAAACCATCTGCACGCAAATCTATTCGGCGCCCATCCTCCGTCTTACTTTCAGATCGATGCTAACTTTGGCTTTACGGCTGCTGTGTCCGAAATGCTCCTTCAGGATTACGATGGTATAATCCGGCCACTTCCGGCCTTGCCTGAAGATCTGCCGAATGGCAGTGTGAAAGGACTAAAGACCAGAGGCGGGCACATAATTGATCTTGCATGGGGAAACGGAAAAATAACAGAAATGAATCTGACAACAGGCTTTGGCGTCATCGCCAAAATTGCCTTGAAAAATGCATCTGTCTTTTGTGACGGCAAAAGAATCAAAGTTGAAAGCCAGGAATATGGAATTGTATTCCCTCTGTCTAAAGAAAAGGAATATCAGATTGTTGCAGAACAGATCTAGAGTCTGATGCTTTTTGCTTTTTGTTGTCTCATTCATCGGCTGCTAAAAGGACATTAGCATGCATAATCATCTTGGCTGAAGTAGACCCTTTTGTAATGACTTTGATCAATTTATTGCGTTCCTTAGAGGTGGTTACGGATTCATCGGCTGGTTGACGGCCAGTTGCCAAGTGAGAAATCAAATGTCGCATAATTCTTGACACTACCAATCAGCACGGTGCATTAGGATACATCTATTTGCAGGATAGAGTTGAGAGACTTCGTTCAAAAAGCAGTAGTGTTTTTTAGTACTGCATATTGGATACTAGTTAGTCTATTTGCAAAAGTATACAATTTGGATATTGAAATTTAAAAAGAAGAATATGTCTCGCCTCTATGTTTAGTTATGAGCGTACTTCGAAAACAATGCAACTGCTTTGTTTTCAGGGTAGAGAAGACAGACTTCAAATGTTGTATTTCTCGCGATCTATATCTTCGAGTAATAGAAAAGACGCTATTGCTCCAATCCGACCCAGTGACGCACAATGGACATTGTGATTCACTCATTGCAACAGGCGGTTTTTGAAAATTTTTATCAATAATTATATTTTTCCAGATTCGAACCTGCCTGTTTTCTTAATCAAAAACGACTCAAGTAGCATTTTCCCCATGTTAAATTGTCAAAGTGCTGCGGTATATGCCTTTTTAGGTTTTAGACTCGGCTACTTGCCGATTTAAGTTTAATTGCTCAAAGCGCACATCCTAATATTTTAGGATCACTAAAAACTATGAATTAGTATATTCAACAAAAACCGGGAAAAAAACAGATAGCACAAAAAACAGATAGCACATTGACAATACACATAAAGTGCCATATATTGTCATTGTGAACAATCGATTGCGCAAATATATGCGAAGAGGAGGATACTTCAATATATAGTCAACAGAATTGGATTTTCGAGGCGTAGAACTGCCTCCGTCTGGTGAATAAAATTATTAGGATATGAATCAGCTATATAATTCGATTCTTTTGAATAATTAATTGATATTAATATGTGTTTGTATATTTAAGAAAGATAAGTACCGATAAACAAAAAAAGCAAACATTCCTGGACCGCAGTTTATATTCGAGAGAACAAATCAGACGGAAAAGACCATGCTATTCGTGATAATGGCATCAATCTACTTTCCTCACAGATGGGAGAATTAGTCGAGATCGATTGTTGATAATGTTATATCTCAAGATAAAGTAAAACAATCAGAATTCCGACAAGATAAAATATGTGTGGCGCTCCGACTAGAAAAATGAAGTAATTGAGAATTTTGGCAGAGGAGCTAATCAGAATGTAGCATATCTGCAACGAATTTCCTGGTGTTAAAGCTTTGAATATTGTTTCTCTTGATTTTCAATCTGGAGAAGATCATTCATTAGTTGAAGAAAATAGAGCGGGAAATTCCACTCTTATGAAAGTGTTAATAGGTGTATACAAAAAGTAAGTGAAAGTATCTTCATTATTGGAAAGAAGTTGAAATAGATCACTCTCGAACAGCTCAGAATTTGAGAATTATCATGATTCCTCAAGTAATGAATTTGACGAATCATGTGACGGCTGATCAAATTATTTTTGTTGTTATGGGTGTTTTAAAAACACCCGTTTTAATAATATTGAACTTTTATTTTTTAGTGCATCAAAATATATTATGAATTGGTGTAGAAGAACTATGAAGAAATCTATAGATTCGTAGGCCTATGAAAAAGGAGAAAAATAATAGTGAAATACCAGAAATTTCTGATTGTTGCGATTTCGTATGTTACAGTTGGTGCATTGGGACTTTATGTGTCTCTGTACCAGTTTACCCTGCTTAGTCTTTCCCAATTCTTTGGCTTGAATAGTACAATGATGGGGCTTTTTATTGCGATTCAGTATTTTGCAATTTCGTTGCCTCCACTGTTTCTCGGGCTTTTGTCAGTGAAAATCGGGAAAAAACGAGTGCTCCTTATTTCCTTTGGACTTATGATTGCAGGTACATTCATAGTTGGTTATCTTGACAGTCTGATCTCATTTATCATTGCTATCTTTATAATCGGAGCTGGACTCTCTGTTCTTGAAGCTACTTTCTCAGCTGTTCTGGCTGATGAGTTTCCCGAAAAATCAAAACAACATTTAAATTTTTCTCAAGTGTGTTTCAGCATTGGGGCGGTAAGCAGTCCGTTCATATCTACACTTATGATTAAATCTGGAATTTACTTCAAGGACCTGTATATATATATTTCCGTTATTTTTTTGATAGCAGGGATTGCTTTCTTGTTTGTGAAATTTAGCAACGACAAAGGTGTGCAGCAAACGCAAAAAAGCATATTCAGTGCACTTGGGTATTTGAAAAATCGAGCATTTCTGTTTTTAGCAATCTCAATATTTTTGTATGTGGGAATTGAAAACACAATCGCAGCATTTGCAGACAGCTATTTTGAACTGACTCTCAAACAGCCTCAGATGAGTGCTCTTGCACTTGCCATATTCTGGGGAGCTATGATACCATCACGCTTATTGGCGGGCATACTGAAAGTGGACACCAAAAAACTCCTTGTGTGTTCCGGATGCTTGGTTTTTGCTGCTGCCATAGGTGCCATGCTGATCACCGATTACAACACCAAAATATTCTTTTTTGCGCTGTGCGGATTTGGATGCGGGCCGATCTGGCCTTTCATTATGAATACTACGGCAACGAAGTTTAAAGGCTTCTCTGCGCCGGCTCTCAATATTATGATGTCA
>Ga0209538_1000415_pt1 | contig 25087 bp, 23 predicted proteins | sample BarGraNGADG00211_2_FD_184492 | JGI IMG/M metagenome (GOLD analysis project Ga0209538, IMG submission 184492) | Arctic peat soil microbial communities from Barrow, Alaska - Barrow Graham LP Ref core NGADG0004-211 (SPAdes) (version 2) | ecosystem: Environmental > Terrestrial > Soil > Wetlands >... | reverse complement strand
CGCCGATTGGCTGATTGATATCGGACCGGGCGCGGGTGAGTTTGGCGGCAATGTTTTGTTTACCGGTACGCCAGAGGATATCAAGAAAGCGGAGAACTCCATTACCGGCGCTTATTTATCCGGCCGCAAAGAAATTAAGGGGCCAAAGGAATATAGAAAGGGCAGCGGCCAGGCGATTAAGATTTTGGGCGCGACCGAACATAATTTAAAAAATATCAATGTAGAAATTCCCTTGGGGAAATTAGTGGCCATCACCGGCGTGTCCGGCTCGGGTAAATCGACTTTAATGAGCGATATCTTGGCCAACGCCTTGAGCCATAAATTTTATCGGGCAAAAGTGGAACCGGGCGCGCACAAAGCCCTGACCGGTTTGGAGTTTATCGACAAAGTAATCGATATCGACCAGTCGCCCATCGGCCGCACGCCGCGCTCCAATCCGGCGACTTATACCGGTTTATTTACCTATATTCGCGATTTGTTTTCTGATTTGCCGGAGTCGCGCGTCAAAGGTTTGAGCGCCGGCCATTTTTCTTTCAATGTGCCGGGCGGGCGCTGTGAAAATTGCGGCGGCGACGGCGTGATTAAAGTGGAGATGCAGTTCTTATCCGACGTCTATTTGACTTGCGATGTTTGCGGCGGCCGGAAATTCAAACCGAAAATACTGGATATCCTTTATCAAGGCAAGAATATTTACGAAATTTTAGAAATGACCGTGGAAGAAGCGCGGGAATTTTTCCGCCATCATTCCGCCATCAGCCAAAAATTGAATACCTTGGACGAGGTGGGTCTGGGCTATATCAAACTCGGCCAAAGCGCCACGACTTTTTCCGGCGGTGAAGCGCAGCGCATCAAGCTGGCCACGGAATTATCGCGCCGCGCGACCGGCAAGACTTTATATATCTTGGACGAACCCACGACGGGATTGCATTTCGCCGATATCGATCGTCTCTTGAAAGTTTTGAACATGCTGGTTGATCAAGGCAATACGGTTTTAATTATTGAGCACAATTTGGATGTTATTAAATCAATGGACTGGGTGATTGATTTGGGCCCGGAAGGCGGTGATTTGGGCGGATATCTGGTTGCCACCGGTACGCCGTTGGATGTGGCCAAAGTGGCTAAGAGCTATACGGGCCAGTATTTGAAGAAGATTTTAAGCTAAAGATATTGGGAGAAATAAAAAACCGTTCCGGGGAGGGAGCGGTTTTTTGCTAGCTTAGTGATTTTAGAGTTCCGTTAAAATTTTTAATTGTAATTCTTTGGTGCTTGTGTCCAGGGTGGCGAAAGTAGCCGCATAATTGGTACCGGCCAGATTGCCGGGATTAATGACCGGGATAGAATCGCGTTCTTCCTGCCAGGGCTTGTGCGTGTGGCCGTAGAAAATAAAGTCCGGTTTCGTCGTCGAGTCAGCGATTAGTTTGTTTATTTTTATTGGCTCGTGGCAGAAGCCGATGTTTAGGCCGTCAATATTGATATAGCCGATCGGTCCGTAATGTTTGATATTGGGAAATTTTTTTAAATCTTTTTCTTCATACAGCTCGCCATTGCCCTGGACCATAAAAATCTCGCCCAGAAAATTATGGGCAAGATAAGAAAGGGTTGATCTATTGGTCAGGTCGCCGGGGCAGATAATTTTTGCAATCTGGTTTTCTTGACACCAGGCCAGGCATTTTTTCAGGTTGGGTAAATTATCATGGATATCGGAAATAATCGCCAGTTTCATAATTATTTTTTGTTGCGCAGCTTTATTTCATAAGCCATCTGCTCCAGTTTGCGCAAGTGGCCGCGGGACTGATCATACTTAGTGCGCAAGTAGCCGGTCATATCGAAGTCTAACAATTGATTCATAATGTCGTCGGCGATCTTTTTTATCTTAGCCACTTCGGAGAATTTTCCTTTGGCCGCCTGGTTAGTGGCGTAGCGAACCAGCTCGCCGATGGTATCACAAATGCCGCCCAGATACCCTTCATAATCAAGAGCTAAGTCTTTGACGGCTTCTATTTTTTTATTTTTAATCGCGGCGTAAAAAGTCTGGCCTTCCAAATATTCTTCCACGGCCGCTTTGTAGGCGCCTTCGCGGTTTAATCTGGCTTGACCGAAACGGTCGGCCAGATTTTTTAAGGCCTTTTTAATATCCCCTAATTTTTCCTCGCCGATCTTGAAATCCTGGCGCTGCAAAGCAAAAATCGTTTTTTTGGCTTCAAATAAAATATTATTGGAGGCGGAAATAATCTGGCGGCGTTCGCTTTCATTGGCGCGGTAATCTTTTTTCAACTGTTCTAAAAATTTTTCGTTAATCATAAAGATGGTTTTGTTTCTTAAATGGCTTTAAATACTTCTTCCAAACTAGTTTCGCCGGCCAAAGCTTTCAGGACGCCGTCCTGGAGCATTGTGACCGTACCATTTTTAATGGCTTCTTGCTCGATATCAAAATCGGTCACGCCATCGGTCTGAATTAATTTTTGAATGGCCGGATTCATGGTAATTGTTTCATATAGGCCCAGGCGGCCTTTATAGCCAATATTGCCGCATTTGTCGCAACCGACTCCTTGATAAAAAACTAATTTGTCGGGAATTTTCAGTGCCGGATTTTTTAGACTAGCGAGAATTTCCTGGACGCGTTTTAAATCATCCGGATTGGAAGCCGCTACTTTTTTGCAATAAGGACAGAGGCGGCGGACCAGGCGCTGACCGATAGTGAATTCAATGGCATTGGCCAGAGCTTGGCGCTCTAAGCCTAAACCGGCAAAGCGAGAAATGGCGCCGGCGGCGCTGTTGGCGTGGATGGTGGACAGGACTAAGTGGCCAGTCTGAGCCGCTTCAATGGAAATTTTTGCAGTTTCCGTGTCGCGGATTTCGCCGATCATCATAATATTAGGATTTTGGCGCAACAGGGAGCGCATGGCGGAAGCGAAAGTATAGCCGCGCGCTTCATCGATCTGTGTTTGCATGACGCCCGGCAATTGATATTCAATCGGGTCCTCAATGGTAATAATTTTAACATCCGGTTTATTCAATTGATTTAAGATGCTGTAGAGAGTCGTGGTTTTACCGCTGCCGGTCGGTCCGGTGGTAATAATAATGCCCCGGGTTTTTTTCATGGCTAATTTCAAGGAGTCAAAGGCCACCGAGGTGATGCCTAATTTGGCCATGTCCAAATCAACGGCCGAAGTCGTCAGTAAACGGACGACGATCGTTTCGCCGTAACCGCCGGCGATAATGGATAAACGGCAATCAATCTTATGGTTGGGCAGATAAATGGAAAAACGGCCGTCAAAAGTCGCTCGTTTGATATTAGTCGGCGCGCCAGCCAAGATTTTTATTTCTGAGAGCAAAGGCAGATAGCTAGTTTTGGGCAAAGACAGAATGTCGTGCATGACTCCGTCAATGCGGAAACGAATTTTGACATCGCTTTCCGTGGGTTCGATATGGATATCCCCGGCGTCCGCCACCGCGGCCAGAGCGGCAATCAAATTAATCAACTCGGAGGTGGGGATTTCTTTGACCTCGACGGCGATTTTTGAAATATCCGTGGTCAGCTCCTCGGCTTTTTTCATTTCGGCCGGCGTCACTTTCACACCGCGCCCGATGGTCTGGGAAATAACAATATCATATAGCTCGTCGACATAATCAAAATTACCGATGACGCGATAAACTTCTTCCAAAGAAGTTAGCCCATCCAGTACTTTCAGGATTCCATCTTGGAGCATGGTAATCATGCCGTTTTCAATGGCCTGTTGCAGAATTTTGAAGGAGGGTGCTTTGTCGATGGTTAATTGTTTCAGATTATCATCCATGGTGAAGATTTCGTAAATGCCGGCGCGTCCTTTATAGCCGGTAAAATTACATTGGTCGCAACCCGGACCGGCACCGTAGATTTTTGGTAAAGTGGCGGGAATATTCAAACCGGCCTTAGGAGAAATAACCGCCAGAATCCTATTAATTTGTTCGGTTTCGGCTTCTGTTAATTTATAGTCCTGGCGGCAGCGCGGACAGAGCTTGCGTACCAGGCGCTGGCCGACGACCGCGTTGATGGAAGGAACTAAGAAATATGGTTTGACGCCGATATCGATCAAACGAGGAATAACGCCGGCCGCGTCGTTGGTGTGCAAAGTAGAGAGAACTAAGTGTCCGGTTAGCGAGGCTTGGACGGCGATTTCGCCCGTTTCTAAATCGCGGATTTCGCCGATCATGACGATGTTCGGATCTTGGCGCAGAATTGAGCGCAAACCGTCGGCAAAAGTATAGCCGCGTTTTTCATCGACTTGGCTTTGGTTTATTCCGGGTAATTGATATTCAATCGGATCTTCCAGAGTAATGATTTTTGTCCCAGGCAAGTTCAGCTTGCTTAAAATCGCGTACAAAGTGGTGGTTTTGCCGCTTCCTGTCGGTCCGGTCGTCAAAATTAAGCCGTTGGGCTTGGCGATTTCCCGCCGCAGAATAGGCATAATTTCCGGACGGATGCCCAAACTTTCAAATTCTAAGGCGGTAACCTCGGAATCTAAAAGCCGCATCACCACGCTTTCGCCATAAGCGGTCGGCAGGAAGGAACAGCGAACTTCAATTTTTTTCTTTTTTAAGAAAATAGTATAGCGGCCGTCTTGTGGCTTGTTCTCGATATTGATTTTGACGCGGGCGAGAATTTTTAAACGAGAAATTATTTTATGCCATTTATCGCGGCTGATGACTGCCGCTTCTTGTAAGACGCCATCAATGCGGATGCGGACGGCCACGCCGTTTTCCGCCGCCTCGATATGGATATCCGAGGCACCGACTTTGATGGCCGTGGCCAGCATCAAGGTGATGACATCCGTAATATTAACCTCATTGATTTTTTCGTTCAATGATTTATAGTTGGATATGTCTTCTTTGAATTTTTCCAGATTTTTTTCGCTGATTTCCACGCCGCCGGCATACTTTTTTATCTTCGGCACGCTACGGTAAGCCTCTAGGGCAATAGATAAGCTATTGGGAGAAAGCAGATATAATTCGCCGGTGACAAAGTATTGGTCGCAGAGGTGCTTCAGTAGCTCGCCCACCTCAGTGGTCGGTTCCAAACAGCCCAGACGGATAGATTTTCCGTCATAATAAAAACAGACGACCTGCAATTCGCGGGCCTCCGTTTCTTGGATTAAAGACAGAGCTTCCGGGCTGAGTGGAAAACTGAAAAGGTTAATATAGGCCAGGCCAAGATCGCGGGCGCGGTCTTCGGTCTCTTTCTCAATCTCTTTCAGTTTTATTTCGTTTTGTTTTTTAGCAAAACGACCGGTGACGCTTTCTTCGTCATCGGTCGGATTGAGTAAGTTATTGATGGATGCTAAATCATTAGCCATAGTAAGGGGAAAGCTTAGGCGCGGCGGCGGAAGATTCTTTCCAGTTTGGCCAGACCGCCATTTTCTTTGAGCACCAAATAAAGTTCAGTCCAGGATGCGGTCTGGAAGGTGGTCAAGAAAGAACCGACTAAGATGATGACGGCCAGAGCGATAATTAACATAATCACGGACAGCCAGAGCGCCTGGTAGATGACGCCGATTAAAAATAGCGGGAAGACAATAAAAGAAAGGATGATTAAGGTACCGATGCCGATGAAAAATGTGATTAGGAAAAGGATGATCGCCATTTCCAAACTGATCAACCAGCTTTTTTTGAATAATTTCCAGCCCTGTTCCAAGGAAACAACTGCGGTCTTTTTTTCCAAGACTGTGGCCACAATTGCGTATTTGAAAATAAGGGAAAGTGACACGGCTACCGGCAAGAAAATCACGAAGAGCAGCGTGTAAATAGCCACTAAAATGTACATGTCTTTAATGACCAGGAAAAGAAGGGGCAGACTGATAATAAAGAAGGTGAAATTAATTAGTATTTTTATTAAAACGTTTAAACCCAAGAGCGGCCAAAAACGGCGGCAGCCAGTAGTCAGGCCATCGCGAATGCTTAAATTTTCCGGCTTTTTTTTGGCGGAAATTATTTTTTTAACGTCAGCCACTAAAGCACCCTGGGAACAAACGGCCAGCCAGATAAAAACGAAGAGGAGGGCTAAAGTGATTAAAATCAAAGATAAGACGTTAATGATGACCAAGATGTTCTGCTGGAAGAGACCGATAAAACCGAGCCAGAAGTTTTTCAGTAAATCACTGAGAGCGAGCAGGCCAGCCAGGTAGTTATAAGTGCCGTCGATCAAGTTGCTTTGCAAGTTTTGGTGCAGAACTTGATACTCGGTCGAGCCGCCGGCGATGGTTAAAGAGGCGAAGAGACCGAAAAACCATAAATATTTATGGTTCCAGGCGATTTTCCAAGCCTGTCTTAAAAGGGCGCGATAGGAAAACATAAAGTTGAAATTAATTGAAAAACTCAAAAAAGTCTGTTAATATTATAACATAATTTTAAAATTAGTGCCAAATAATAATCATATATATATGAGTAAGGTGATTACGGACAAAAAACTAATAGCCGAGGTCTTGACAAGAGGGGTGGAAAAGATTTATCCCAGTTATTCAGAGTTGGAAAAGAAATTGCTGAGCGGCCAGCGTCTTCGTCTCTATTGTGGCTTTGACGCCACCGCGCCGGCTCTCCATATCGGTAACGCCTTTACCCTGGGTAAACTGGCGCAATTCCAGCGCTTAGGGCATGAAGTGATTTTTTTGATCGGCGATTTCACTAGTATGATCGGCGATCCCACGGACAAGAAAGCGGTGCGCCGTCAACGGACGCGCCAGGAAGTTTTGCTGGATGCGAAGAATTACCAGAAGCAAGCCAGCGCCTATATAAATTTTAAGGGCGATAATCCGGCTCAGGTCCGTTATAACAGCGAGTGGAACGATAAATTGGATTTTAAAGATTTGGTGCACTTAGCTTCTAATTTTACCGTCCAGCAGATGATCCAGCGCGATATGTTCCAAGAAAGGCTGGCCGAAGAAAAACCGATTTATCTCCATGAGTTCCTCTATCCTCTGACCCAGGGTTACGACAGCGTAGCCATGGATGTTGATTTGGAAATCGGCGGCAACGACCAGATGTTCAATATGCTCTGCGGTCGAGATTTGCTCAAGGCCATGAAAAACAAGGAAAAATCAGTGATGACCCTGAAATTGTTAGCGGACGATCAAGGCAAGAAAATGGGCAAGAGCGAAGGGAACGTGGTTTTTCTAAACGAGAAGCCCAATGACATGTACGGTAAGATAATGTCTTGGCCGGATGGAGTAATCACTCTCGCCTTTGAACTGGGGACGACCGTGCCGCTTGCGGAAATCAAGAAGATGGAAGAAAGCCTGAAGTGGGCGCAAGTTAATCCGCGCGATTTGAAAATGAAGCTGGCTTACGAGATTACCAAGATTAATCATGGCGAAGCCACAGCTAAAGCGGCGCAGAATAATTTCGTGAGCACGATCCAAAAGAAAGAATTGCCGGAGGAAATCGAAACCATATTTTCCGATGCCCTATATTTTCCGGTCGGGAGCAAGGGGAAAAAAGTCGCCAAACATAAATTCAGTTTCGTTGAACTTTTGGATGATTTGGTACGCCGCGAGATGTTTACGAGCAAGAGCGAGGCCAAACGACTGATTAATGAAGGAGGGGTAAAAATTAATGGCGCGGTCCTGAAGGATATCAATAAGGAACTAGAAATTGATGGTAAAGGCTTAGTTATTCAGCGCGGTAAGAAAGCATTTTTAAAAATTATTCAAAAATGACATGTCTCTTTTAGAAACCATTAAACGAACAATCGCCGCGGAATTAGGCGCTGAGCCAGCGACTTTTTCCTATCCGCCGAACGCCGCTCTGGGAGATTTAAGCCTGGCTTGCTTTGAATTGGCGAAGAAAGAAGGAAAAAATCCAACGGCCTTAGCTCAAGCCATGGCCGAGCGGCTGGGCCAAGCGCCCGCTCTGCAAGGCTATTTGAAAACGGCGAAAGCGGTCGGCCCTTATGTCAATTTTTTTATCCGTCCCGAATTTTTAGCGGCCGAGGTAATCGGCGCGGTTAAAAAAGAAAAAGAAGCTTACGGCCGAAATGATTCCGGACAAGGCCGGAAAATAATGATTGAGTATTCTAACGGCAATACGCATAAGGAATATCATGTCGGGCATTTGCGCAATATTTCCTTTGGCGCCGCCGTGGCCAAGTTGCTCGCGGCCAGCGGTTATGAAACATTATCCGTTTCCTATATCAACGACTTTGGTATTCATGTCGCCAAGACGATTTGGGAGTGGAAGAAAAAGCCGGCGCCGGACGACCCGTCGGTTAACAAAGGCTATCTCTTAGGCCAATATTATGTGCAGGCCAGCCGGGAACTGGAGAAAGAGCCGGAGAAAAAGGAAGAAGTGGGAAAAATAATGAAGGCGATAGAAAGCCGCCAAGGAGGGGATTATGAATTGTGGCAGGAAACCAGGAATTGGAGTATTAAATATTTTGACCGTATTTATAAGGAGCTGGATATAAAGTTCAGCCATATCTTTTATGAGAGTGAAGTAATTGACGCCGGACGGAAAATAGTCGATGATTTATTGGCCAAGGGAATACTAAAGAGAAGCCAAGGCGCGATCATTGCCGATTTGGAAACTTATGGCCTCGGCGTTCTGCCGATTATCCGGACGGATGGCACGGCCCTGTATCCGGTTGGCGATTTGGAACTGGCCAAAGAAAAGTTTGATCACTATCAAATTAATGAATCACTTTATGTGGTTGACGTCCGCCAAAGCCTCTACTTCCAGCAACTAGCCAAGATTTTAGAATTGATGGGTTATGAGCAGAAACTGGCGCATTTAACCTATGACTTTGTCACTCTGCCGGAGGGAATGATGTCCTCGCGCACGGGTCAGGTCATTACTTACGAGGAATTAAAAGACAAATTACTGCAGAAACTGGTAGCGGAAACCAAGAAGCGTCACGGCGACTGGACAAATAGCCGGGTGGGAATGGTGGCACGCTGTTTAACGATTTCCACGATTAAGTTCGAGATGCTCAAAGTCGGCGCCGACAAAATTATTACCTTTAACATCGAAGAAGCGGCTAAGTTTGACGGTTTTACAGCCTGCTATATACAGTATGGCTATGCGCGCTTAAAAAGCATTGTCCGCAAGGGGGGCTTAAGTTGGTTTCAGGGCCGGCCGGATTTAAGCCTTTTGCAAGAAGCGAAAGAACAGGAATTACTCATGAAAATCGCCAAGTATCCAGAAATTATCGCCCTGGCCACGCCGAAATATAATCCCAGCGAAGTGGCAAAATATTTATTTGAGCTGGTCCAGCTTTTTAATGACTATTATCATGACATTAATATCTTAAAAGCGGACCGAGCCGATAAAAAGGCGCGCCTGGCTTTAATCAAAGCGGTGGCACAGGTTCTGCACAACGGCTTTGGCATCTTGGGTCTGCAGACTTTAGAAGAAATGTAAATTAAATTATATGAAAAAGAAAGAAACTAACGGCTCGCTGGATAAGATTGTCGCTTTATGCAAGCGGCGCGGTTTTGTTTTTCCGTCCTCGGAAATTTACGACGGCTTCACGGCGGTCTATGACTACGGACCTTACGGCGTGGAACTTTTAAATAACATTAAACAAACTTGGTGGCGGGCGATGGTTCAGCTGCGCGACGATGTCGTCGGTTTGGACTCAGCGATTTTTATGAGTCCGAAAATTTGGGAGGCCTCGGGCCATGTCAAAGGGTTTTCTGATCCGTTGACGGAATGCCGGAAGTGCCATAGCCGTTTGCGTTTGGATACTTTGCTGGAAGAGGCGGGCATTTTTGCCGACGAGAAGATGAGCGAGGAAGAAATTAACGATATTTTTGAAAAAAATAAGAGCCAGATCAAGTGTCCGAACTGCGGCGCCCATGATTTTACGCCCGGCAAGAATTTTAATCTCTTGGTTCAGTCCAATCTGGGAAATTTTACAGGCGATTGGACAAAAGAGCCGACTTATTTGCGCGGCGAAACGTGCCAGGGGATTTATGTGAATTATAAAAATGTTTTAGACACGGCGCGTGTCAAGATTCCTTTCGGCATTGCGCAAATCGGCAAGGCTTTTCGCAATGAAATTACGGCGCGCCAATTTATTTTCCGAACGCGCGAGTTTGAACAGATGGAAATGCAATATTTTGTCCGGCCGGAGGAGAGCCAGAAATATTATGAGATTTGGAAAGAGGCGCGCTGGCAATTTTATATTGACTTGGGGATAAGTCCCAAGAATTTGCAGTGGCATAAGCACGAGAACCTGGTTTTCTACGCCAAGGAAGCCTATGACATCGAATACAATTTCCCCTTCGGCTTTAAGGAACTGGAAGGTGTCCACGCCCGCGGTGATTATGATTTGACGCAGCACAGTAAATTCTCCGGTCATGATTTGAGTTATCTCGACCCGGCGACTAATGAGAAATTCATGCCGCAGATTGTGGAAACGTCCGCTGGTGCGGGCCGGACTTTCTTGGCGGTCGTGTGCGAAGCCTACCGAGAAGAAGGAGCGGGTGAAGATCTGCGCGTGGTCTTGGCTCTTGCGCCACGTTTGGCGCCGATTAAGATCGCGGTTTTCCCTTTGCTTAAAAATAAGCCAGAGTTAGTCAAAAAAGCGCGGGAAATTTATGACGGATTGAAACAAACATGGCGCGCGGAATTTGATGATAACGGCAACATCGGCAAACGCTACCGGCGCCAAGATGAAATCGGCACGCCCTACTGTCTGACCATTGACTTTGACAGCCTGGAGAATGAAGATGTCACCGTACGGGAACGCGACACGATGAAGCAGTCTAGAATTAAAATAAAAGATTTAACAGAATTTTTTTCCGGTAAATTTTAAAGCCGGAAAATAACTGAAAGCATAAAAATCTAAAAAGAAAAACCGCTTCGCTCGGAATCGCGCGGCGGTTTTTTAAAAAAAGAGAAAAAATGCTTGCCACTTGTTAGGATAGGTTGTATAATATAAGCAGAAGATAAAATTTTCTTAGAAAAATATTTTCTCAAGAAAAATTTTTAAAAACTATTTAAGAAAGGGGGTGAGATTATGAAAAAGAAAATCAAAAAGGCTGTTAAGAAAACCGCCAAGAAGCCGGTGAAGAAAGCGAAAAAGAAAGTCGCTAAAAGAAAAAAATAATTATTAAAATTTATTAATTAAAATTAATAGGTTTTATTAATTTGAAAATTATACAAAAATCGTCCTGCGGAATCAGGGCGGTTTTTGTAAAGAAAAAAGGCTATTCAAATTGTGAATAGCCTTTCTTTCCAAAGAACGTTTTGGCGGTTAGGCGGCGATACTGTCGCTTACCTGTTTTTTCACCGCCTGCGGAGTCACCCTGACAGCCTTATCGGTGCCGGGGATTTTGAATTGCTGAACGCCGACAGGTAAGATAGGAAGGGTTTTTACTCCCTGGCCCAGGTTGTAGATCAATTCGGAATAATCATCACTACAAACCTGAAAGTCCATAACAATGGTTTCAGCGCCAGTGTGGTAGTTTTTTTGTTGGTGGATTGTGACGTCCGCCAAAATTGTTTGGCCGAAGTCGGACGGTTCAAGTCCGCGGAAGATTCTCCTGATTGTGGAGTGTGTCCCCGGTTCCAGACCGTTAACCAATAGGTTGCGGGTCCAATGTTCTTCGGACTGAAGAACAATGGTTTTTTTGTTTTCCCGGTTTTCCCAACAAATAATATGGGACGGGGTGTTGAAGGACATGTATTTGTCCTTACCAGGATCCGGCACGCCGATGCTAACTCTGAATTTTCCCAGGAGTTTGTACTCAGCATCAACAAATGTCGCGCTGCTTATAAATTCCCGGAATTCTTTTTTGCTCAGGCTCTTGAGCATATTCCTGAGAGCCCTCAGCAGGGTTTCTTTTGAGAAACCGTTGAAACAGAAATTTGTTTTCATGACATATCAGTTTTTGGGGTGAAATTTTTGGGGTGAATTGTAAAAGAAATTTAACTCTTAACTATATCATATTAATTTAATTATGTCAAGGAGAGTTTAACTTTTTTTCAGGTCGCATATTGTATGATTAATTAGTCTTAATTAATAGGCTAAAATTAAACAAAAATATGCGAAAAACAAGAAAACGGTTAATTTCAGTCGTCTTTTTACTCTTAGTTCTGGGTTCCTTTGTTTTTTGGGGACAAAAAAGAGCCAGCCGGTTGGAAGTCGATTTCTTTGACGTTGGCCAAGGCGATTCAGCCTTAATTAAAACGCCGGATCATCATGTCATATTAATTGATGGCGGTCCGGATAATACTGTCTTGAGACGCCTGGGCGAAAATTTACCGCTTAATTCTCGGCGCATTGATTTCATTATTTCCAGCCATTACCATGATGATCATGCCACCGGGCTGGTCGAAGTAGCCAAACGATATAAAGTTGGAGAAATAATCTATCAAGACAACAGTTCGCTCTCACCAATTTTTGAAGCTTTTTTAGATGAAGTCAAAAAACAGTCGAGCGTGATAAAACCCTTAGTTAATGGGGTTAAAATCAGTTTTAGTGCTGATTGCAACCTGTATTTATGGCCCTCGTCCCTTTTTAATGTTCCGGTTGACCCGAATAATTCCTTGATCGTGAAACTGGATTGTGCCGGACGGAAATTTTTATTTTCCGGCGACAATAGTGCGCGAGTCGAAAAGATTCTTTTAAAATCAAGTCTGGATCTACGAGCCGATGTTTTTAAGGTTTCGCACCATGGCTCTAACAGTGCGAACAGCGAAGCATTTTTAAGCGCGGTTAATCCGCAATTAACCGTTATTTCCGTCGGCGCCGACAATAAATTCGGGCATCCGGCGCCAGCCGTAATGGAGCGCTTGCAGAAAATGGGTATTAAAATCAAAAGAACGGACCAAGACCAGACGATTAAAATATTCAGCAAATAATCGTCGTTTTTCATCAATATATAAGGGGTCCGCTGAACAGTAATTTTTTGTTGACATAATTAATAGTCTATGATAGTATAAAAAGTCAACGTCTAGTCCTTTAAAAATTAGAATACAGGCGAAATTGGCAACGAGAACGAGTATAATACAAACAAATCCGATAAAACCCAAAAAAGCAATCATGAAAAAGAACAAAATGATTATCAGTTTTTTGGCCGCTACGATTACTATGGTATTTTTAGCGCTGCCAGTTTTGGCTCAGAGCCAGAATCTACCTGTGACCAACGTCTCTTCCTCAGTGATAATATATCGCCTGAGGGGAGAAAATTTTCAGCATACGCTGGCGCCCGGACAAGCCGGGATTGCAACCTTTAACCCCGCAAACGGAGTAGCCGAATTTTATCTGGCAACCATGGAAGGCGGAAGCGTCAAAGCAAAAGGCTTCTTCTCGAAGATGCTGGCTGGCGGAAAACTTCTGATCACCGATGGCGATGTCCAGAAAATGGGGGCTAAAAGTTTTGAAGCATTAAGCCCGACGCAAACCGCGCCATTCTCTGCGTCCCCCAGCTTTAGTCCATTTAATGGATTTAATACCGCCGGAAGTACTATCTCCAAGACCTTGGTGACCCTGAAAAATGGGTCTGAACACCGAATGGAAATAAAGGATGGCGACTTTAAAGGTGCAGCTCCACCAGTCCATAAGAATTCGAAAGAAAAAAGACTGCTGGCTCCGGGACTGAAACAGTATGACCTCCTGTATGACATGGATATTGATTCCGTGTCGACTGGGAAGAATTATCGGCAGGCTGTGTTCAGTAAAATCTTATCAGAGGGAGACACGGTTCTTACGATTAGGGATTTGGACATAATGTATAACTTGGGCAAACCGTCGAAGATTGTTCTCCACTCCTTATTGAGCTACAAGTTTTACTTTGTCGGGAGTACATTTGCCGGTGTGGCGATGTCACCTTTGAAATTCTGGAAGGGGCGCAAAATCCTCAACTACGGACCCAATTCCTTTAGCATCCAGTTCTTTATAAATGGTATTAAATACCAAGCTAACTTGGAGTTAATTATAACTCCACAGGACAAGGTGCTTGATATCAAGCCGCAGGATGTTAAAAACGCCGAAATAGTCGGAGGACAGTATGGGGTCGTTCAGTAGACCCTAAACCAACAAACAAGACAAAGACCACAGACAAGCATTTGCTTTCTGAGGTCTTTTTTTTATTGTTTTTCGCCCTTTTTCGGGTTGACCACGGGGGCTGGCTTTGTTATAATAAAAATAGGTTTTGAGACCTATTTTTATTGTATAAACCATATGATTATCACTTGGCAGGGGCAATCCTGCTTTAAAATTCAAGATAAAATCGGACCGGATGGCGTGACGATCGTGACTGATCCGTTCGATAAAGAAACCGGTCTGAAAGTGCCGAACTTTGAAGCGGACATTATTACAGTCTCGCACCAGCACCATGATCATAACAATACGGCGGCTCTGCGCGGTACGCCTTTTATCATCGACTGCGCCGGTGAATATGACTATAAGGGCATTTTAGTGGAGGGCATCGATTCTTTCCATGATGAAAAAAATGGTGCGGAACGGGGCGCGAATGTTATGTATCGTTTAGAGGTTGATGACATTTCGATTGCTCATCTCGGCGATTTGGGCCACGTGCTGGATAACGCGCAACTGGAAAAATTAGTCGGCACGGATATTCTGCTCATTCCGGTCGGCGGCAAGTATACGATTGACGCCAAGAAGGCGGTGGAAGTGATTTCCCAGATTGAACCGCGCATCGTTATCCCGATGCACTATAAAGTCAAAGATTTGAATATGGATATTGACGGCCTCGATAAGTTTATCAAGGAATTGGGCTTGACCCCGACCTATGAAGAAAAATTAAAGATCTCCAAGAAAGATCTGCCGCAAGAAGACATGGAATTAGTAATTCTAAGCATTTAAATATTATGACTCATCCGAAAAAAGAAAAAACCCTGGTTATTCTTAAACCCGACGCCATTCAGCGCGGTTTGATCGGCGAAATTATCCGGCGCGTGGAAAAAACAGGCTTGAAATTAGTGGCTCTTAAAATTATGATGGCCACCGAGGAACAGTGCTGGGAGCATTATTCTAAAGACGACGCTTGGTTTACCAGCAAGGGACAGAATATAATTACTAACCGCCAAGCGGCCGGTTTGCCGATTGAAAAGGAAGCGCTGGAATATGGTAAAGATATCGTGCGCGGCTTAGTTAAATTTATGACGTGCGCGCCGATTGTCCCGATGGTTTTTGAAGGCAATCAAGCGATGGGCATCGTCCGGAAAATTGTCGGTTCGACCGAACCCCTGTCTTCCGATGGCGGAACAATTCGCGGCGACTATACCCTTGATTCTTATGAAATCGCCAACCTGGACGGCCGCGCCGTGCGTAATTTGATTCATTGTTCCGATAAGACCGAAGAGGCGGAGCGGGAGATGAAAATCTGGTTCAAGCCGGAAGAAATTTTGAATTATCGTTTGATCGCCGAACAGATATTATATGATGTTAATCTGGACGGCTTGAAGGAATAATAAAATATGGACGAAGAGCGCCAACAAAAAACGCGGTTGCTGAAAATCGGGGTTATCCTGGGTATGATTTTAATTCTCGCCTTCTGGTTTTTTAATCTGCGCAATGTCTGGAATTTGGATAATAATAGTTCTCTGGCCACTGATCAAAATGATTGGCGACAAATTAGGGATGGCTTCGGCCAGTCGATTAAAGATTTACAAAATCGTTTGGATCAAATATCCGTTATTCAAAATAAAGCGCAAGCGGACGCGAATCGCGCCTTTATGGCCGACTTGTTAAAAAATACAGCGGCCTTAGCCTCGTCGACAGCCAGTTCAACTCTAAATGTTAGCTCGACACCGGTAGTAGCGACCAGTTCGCCGACTTCTTCAACGGCGATCGGAAAAAATAATCCCAAGACTAAAAAGTAATATTTATGCCTAAGCAAAAAAAAGAAGAGGGCGATAAAATAAAAAAAGAAATGCCGGCAGCGCCCCAGACCAATAATTTGCGCCATCAAACAGATTATGGCTGGGTTGAAGATCAGCCGATTGTGGAAGAGATGAGCAAGTCTTATCTTGATTATGCCATGACCGTGATTGTTTCGCGCGCTTTGCCGGATGTCCGCGACGGTTTGAAGCCGGTGCATCGCCGTATTCTGTATGCCATGTGGGACATTGGCCTGAAAGCGAACGCCAAGTTTCGCAAATCGGCCACCGTCGTCGGTGAAGTTTTAGGTAAATATCATCCGCATGGCGATAGCGCTGTTTATGAATCAATGGTCAGAATGGCCCAGGATTTTTCCATGCGCTATCCGCTGGTTCGCGGCCAAGGAAACTTTGGCTCCATGGACGGCGATAACGCGGCGGCCATGCGTTATACGGAAGCAAAATTATCAGCCATTTCCGAGGAGATGCTTAATGATATCGAAAGAGACACAGTTGATTTCATCCCTAATTATGACGGCTCCCATAAAGAGCCGCAGGTTCTGCCGGCGAAATTACCGAACCTCCTGCTTAACGGCACATCAGGTATCGCGGTCGGTATGGCGACCAATATACCGCCGCATAATTTACGGGAATTGGCCGACGCCATCAATCTGTTGATTGAAAATCCGGAGGCGAGCATCGAGGACTTAATGAAATTCGTTAAGGGACCGGACTTTCCGACCGGCGGCATAATTTATGACTCTAAAGACATTTTAGCCGCTTACGCCACCGGCCGAGGCGGCATTGTCTTGCGCGGCAAGGCGGAAATAGAAGAAGAAAAAGGCGGCGGTTTCCGAATTGTCGTTTCCGAAATACCTTTTCAGGTGAATAAGGCGGATCTAGTCGAGAAGATTGCGGATTTAGTCAAAGATAAAAAGATTGAGGGTATTAAGGCTTTACGCGATGAATCCGATAAAGACGGCGTCCGGATTGTCATGGAACTCAAAAAAGACTCTTATCCCAAAAAGATTTTAAATAGTTTATATAAGCACACCTCCTTGCAAACTACTTTTCATCTGAACATGCTGGCTCTCGTGGACGGCATTCAGCCGAAAGTTCTGACTTTGAAAATGATTCTGGAAGAATATATCAAACACCGTCAGGAAGTAATTCGCCGGCGCACCCTGTTCGATTTGAACAAGGCCAAGGATCGCGCCCACATCTTGGAAGGATTAATGATCGCCCTGAAGCATATTGATGAAGTGATTAAGACAATTAAGGCTTCTAAAGATAAAGAGGTGGCGAAAGTCAATTTAATAAAGAAGTTTAAACTGTCCGAGCGGCAGGCGGTGGCCATTTTGGAAATGCGTCTGCAGAATTTGGCGAATTTGGAACAATTAAAGATAGAAAATGAATTAACAGAAAAACAGAAATTAATCAAAGAACTGGAAACGATTTTGAAATCAGCCGTTAAGATTAAGAGTATTGTCAAAGATGAGCTTAAAGTTTTAGCCGATAAATACGGCGATGAACGCCGGACCGCAGTGGTGGTGCACGGCGTCGGGGAATTCAGCATGGAAGACCTGGTCCCGAACGAAGAAACGGTGGTCATGATGACGCGTGATGGCTATATTAAAAGATTGGAACCGGACACTTTTAAAGTCCAAGCCCGGGGCGGCAAGGGAGTCATGGGTTTAACCACCAAAGAAGAAGATACGGTGGAATTCATGTTTACCTCTCTAACGCACAATGACGTTCTATTTTTTACGACTAAGGGGCGCGCTTTTCAGCTTAAAGTTTATGAAATTCCGCAGGCTTCCCGCGTGGCCAAAGGCACACCGGTCGTTAATTTTCTCCAGCTGATCGGCGGCGAACAAGTTTCTTCCATTTTGCCCTTGGATAAAGCGGCTTTCAGTAAATATTTATTCTTCGTCACGGAAAAGGGCTTGGTCAAGAAAACGGAACTGAGCGCTTTCTCTAATGTCCGCCGCAGCGGGCTGATTGCCATCAAGATCGGCGAGGGTGATAAATTAATTTGGGTTAAGCCGACTTCCGGCAGCGACCATCTCCAACTTATTACCTCCCAAGGCCAGGCGATTCGTTTTAAAGAAACCGATGTGCGCGACATGGGGCGCGGCGCCGCCGGCGTGCACGGCATTAGACTGCATAAGGATGATAAAATTATCGGCATGGGCGTGGCGAAAACTGATAAGGAACGCAAACGTACCTATCAGATTTTGACCATCATGGCCCACGGCTTTGGCAAGCGTACGGATTTGGGCGCTTATAAAATTCAAGGACGCGGCGGGAGCGGCATCAAGACCGCTAAAGTGACCGCTAAGACCGGCGACATCACCAACGCTTTTTTGGTCAACGCCGATACCATGGAAGGCCGCGATTTAATTATCATCTCCGAAAAAGGCCAGGTCATTCGTACGCCATTCAAATCGGTCAGCCTGCTGGGCCGTGATACCCAAGGTGTTCGCATTATGCGCTTCAAAGAAGAGAGCGACAAGGTTGCGGGCGTGACTTGGGTTTAGTCTGAGGTTTATGAAAAAATTCATTAGAGAATTCAAAGAGTTTGCAGTCAAAGGGAATGTCGTTGATTTGGCGGTAGCGGTTATTATCGGCGGTGCTTTTGGAAAAATAATTTCCTCGCTGGTCGCCGACATCGTGATGCCGCCGCTGGGCTTGCTTATGGGCGGTGTGAATTTTGCTGACTGGCATATTGTTTTAAAGAAAGCAATCTTCGGTGCGAGCGGCGTAGTAGCCAAACCGGCCGTCAATTTGAACATCGGTCTTTTTTTGCAAAATATTTTAGACTTCATCATTGTTGCCCTGGCCATATTTATTATGATTAAGCTGATTAGCCGTTTAAAGAGACAGCTAAGACGTGCACCGGAAGAAACGGAAGAAGTAACGGCGGTTCCGACGAAAGACCAAGAACTGCTCACGGAAATCAGAGATTTATTGAAAAAATAAAATTTGAGAATAATTAGAAAAACAAATGTATGGAAAATTACCTAATTATTATTCTTTTGCTTATTCTATTGGCCGGTGTGATAACGGCCGTTTTTTTGCTATTAAAACGCAAAGGCGGCAGCGGCGAAACCAAGATTGATGCCGTCACTGAGCGCCTGATTCAGCAATCCGAGAAACTCAGTCAATTGTCCCAGCAGAATAGCGAATTACGCCAAGAACTGGATCGAAAATTATCGGAAACGCATCGCGCCAATCAAGAACAATTCGGACAGACCGCCAAGATTGTCCAGGGTATTACTTCCCAGTCGGCCAAGCTGATTGCCGATGTCACTGAGAAACTGACGAAACTGGATGAGACCAACAAACAAGTCATTAATTTTTCCGCCCAGCTGCAAAATTTGCAAGATATTTTGAAAAATCCCAAACAGCGTGGTATTTTAGGTGAATATTTTTTAGAAGAGACTTTAAAAAATGTTTTGCCCCCCGGTTCTTATCAGATGCAGTATCCGTTCAAGGACGGCTCTATCGTCGACGCGGTCGTTTTTGTGAAGGATAAAATTATTCCAATTGACGCCAAATTTTCGCTGGAGAACTATGAACGGCTGCTCAATACTAATGATCCGGAAATGCGGCCAAAGTTGGAGCAGCAATTCAAGCAGGATTTGAAAAATCGGATTGATGAAACGGCCAAGTATGTGAAGCCGGCGGAGAAGACCATGGAGTTTGCCTTCATGTTTATCCCCTCGGAATCAATTTATTATGATTTATTGGTCGGGAAGGTCAACAAAACTAATATCAATAGCCGCGACTTGATTGAATATGCCTTCCGCGACAAAAAAGTGATTATTGTTTCGCCGACCTCCTTTTTGGCTTATTTACAAACCGTTCTTCAAGGCCTGAAGGCGATGCAGATTGAAGAGAAAGCGAAAGAGATCAGAGTTAATATCGAAAAACTGGGCCGGCATATGAATAGTTATGATGAGTTTATGAAGAAGCTTGGTCTCTCCATGGCCACGACGGTTAATCATTATAATAACGCCTATACGGAATTTAAAAAGATAGATAAGGACGTGACTAAAATTACAGGCCAGGAGGGGAAGGTGGAACCGCTGAAGATTGAGCGGCCAAAGTAATAAATTAAACATGAAAATAAAAAAAGCTGTTTTAGAAGAAACAGCTTTTTGTAAATGTCTTAATAATGCGCGTCTAAGGAAAAACAAGCACCCCAGAGGCATGGCTGTAATACCCGTAAACCGTATCCTTGGTAAATGCATTATATTCGCACAGGTATACGATCTCATCTTTTATCCTGATATCAAGGACGGTCCGGTCGATTGTGCCGACCACCAGGCTTTGGTTTTTGTAAAAAACAAGATCCGGGCCGATTTCTAAAGAGAGCCAAACTAAGTCGCCCAGGCCAGGTTTTAATTCATATTTAGGCCAAGTGACTTCCATAATGTTTAGTCCGCCATATGTCAGGTATATGTTTACCCATAGATTATTGTTAGGGACATTAAACGTCGTGTCATAGAAGACACCGAAATTCGTACCCTGCGGAAAAGGTGGGAGCGCTGGTAAGGTCTGAAAGGCTTCGCGCGGATCCAATATTGTCGGCGACACGGGGGTGACGTTAAGATTTTCATCTTTGTGACAAGCGGATAAAAGAACAGCTATAACCGGAATCAAGAGTAACTTTTTCATGGGCTTTTATTTGGTTATTATTGTGAAAGGTCGTTAATCAATTTAATCATACTATCCTATAATAGTCAACACTTAGGCAAAAAGAACAGGATATTATATAATATGGTTATGGAAAATGAACCAATATTTAAGAACAATAATCACTCGCTGGAAGAGGAAATTATTAAAATATTAGTCTTTTTTGACTTGTTTGAACGCCCCTTAACCTTTTTTGAAGTTCGGGAGAATTTAGATAAAAAGGTATCTATCAGCGAAGTGGAGATAACTCTGAATAGCCGGTCGGAAATTATCAGTCAGAAGAACGGTTTTTATTTTTTAAGCGGGCGGGAAGAAATTATTACTACACGGCAGAAGCGCTATAATTATACTAATCGCAAGTTGAAGATCGCCCGGCGTTTCGCGCGAGTTTTTGGTTTTTTCCCTTTTGTCCGCGCGGTGATGATGTCTAATTCTATTGGCGTCCATAATTTGCGCGACGAGAGTGATATTGACTTATTCATTATTACGGCCGCCAACCGTATCTGGCTGACACGCTTTCTTTGCGCCGGTTTGATCAAACTATTAAATCGTCGGCCGACCGCGAAAAACAAACGTGACAAGATTTGCTTGAGTTTCTATATCTCCACCGCCCATTTAAATTTAGACGATTTGCAGCTGATTGGCGGCGATCCCTATTTCTACTATTGGCTCCGTGGCCTGGTTTTGTTGTATAATAAAAAAAGAACTTATGAACAATTTTTAGCGGCTAATAATTTAAAACCAGGTGAGATAAGCGAGCCCAAAAAGCCAAAGAATAGCCTGGGTAATTATTTGGAGAAAGTGGTTAAAAAATGGCAGTTGAAAATTATGCCGGTGGCCTTAAAAAAGCCGTTGAACAAATCAGCCGGTGTAGTGGTAAACGATACAGTTTTGAAATTATACGCTACGGACCGGCGCGAGGAGTTTTTAACAAAATTTAATCATAAAATTAATGACCTGCTTGAAAAAAATTACTGAGTATTTGTTTTATCTTTTTATTTTTTTACTTCCCTGGCAGACTAAATTGATTCTGCGACCAGCGCCGACCAATTTTACGGAAATCAGCCTTTACGCCACGCACTTCCTTCTACTTTTAATCCTGCTTTTATTTTTTATCTATCGCCTGGGCGATAAGAAGAGTGAGATTAATATTCCGACGCTTTGGTATTTCTTGGCCGGCTGGGAGTTATTCATCTTTATTTCCATCTGGTTTGCTCCGGATAGTCTACTGGCCGCCTATCATTATTATTCCTTCCTGATTGGGGTGGCACTTTTCTTTTTGCTCTACGCCGGACGAGGCTCGGACGGCTATGAGGATAGTTTTTTCGCCAAAGGAAAAATTATCGGAAGTTTTTTAGCTGGTGTTTTTATTCAAGCGATCTTAGGCATCGCCCAGTTTTTAAACCAGAGTTCTTTTGCCTGTAAATACTTGGGCTTAGCCAGGCACGACCCGTCCGCTCTGGGGACTTCGGTCGTGGAGGTAACTTCCGGACGCTGGCTCAGAGCCTACGGCGGCCTGGATCACCCGAATATTTTGGGCGGAGTTTTGGCGGTGGCCCTGCTTATTGCCGCATATTTGCTGGCTAAAAAGAAAATGCTTCATAAGAGGCGGGAGGTGATGGAATCAATTCTTCTTTTTATATTTTATTTTATTTCTCTGTTCGCCTTATTTTTTACTTTTTCCCGGGCCGCTTGGCTGGCCTTAGCGGTTGGGCTTCTTATTCTCTTGGTATATTTTATCCGGCGCGGCGATAAATGGATTACCGGCCGTTTTATTGCCCTCCTCTTTTTTTCCGCGCTTCTTTTGGGTATTGTGGTTTTTCCCTACCAAGATTTGGTTATGGCGCGGCTGAGCGACAATCAGCCCCTGGAGCAGAAATCAATCACGGAAAGAGAGACTTATGTCGGCCAAGCTTTAAGCATCATTAAGAATCAGCCTTGGCTGGGCGCGGGCAGCGGCAATTACACGACCGTCTTGGCGCGGTCCGCGGGCGTTAAAGACCCGAAGGGTTCAACAGTTTGGAACTATCAGCCAGTGCATGATGTTTTTCTATTGATTTGGGCGGAAAGCGGAATTTTTGCTCTGCTATTTTTCTTGGGTTTCCTTTTTTGGCAGATAAAAAAAGACCGCCGCGAACCGTTCGCGCCGGCCATCTTAGGCCTACTCCTGATCTTATTGCTTTTCGATCACTGGCTGTTCAGTTTGCCCTTCGGTTTGCTCTTCCTATTTTTGGTTTTAGGATTGATCTGATAATTTTTTTGCAGAAATAATAAATCCTTTTCGACATTAGCTAAAGTTTTCTTCAAAGCGACCGTCCGCGGACTGTCGCTTTTTATAATCTGCTGTTCAACCAGGCTCAGGACGGTGGCCATGGTGCCAAAATAATCATCACTGGCCACGTGGAATTTAGTACTAGCTTCATCTTTAACTAGCCAAACAAGCGGTTTGATCTGGTATTTTTTAGGGCGGGTTAGTTTTTTCATAAGATGCTGACGTATTTATTACGGCCGACAATCAGGTGATCCAAAATCTCCACGTCTAAGATGCGGCCGGCTTCAATCAATTTATTGGTTATTTCTTCGTCGGCCTTAGTTGCCTTGAGAACGCCGGAGGGATGATTATGGGCGACGATAACGGCCGCCGCGGAATATTCCAGAGCGGGACGGAAAACCTCCCGCGCCTGAACCAGCGATGAATCCAGGGTGCCTAGGGAAATCACCTCGTCATGAACCAGCTGGTAATGCGTATTTAAATAGAGACCGCGGAATTGTTCTTTGGGCAGAGAGCCCATATCTTTTAAATAATTGTAGGCTTGGGCCGAAGTGCGGATGGTAATCAAACCGCCGGGCTTCTTTTGATAGAAACGGCGGCCGAGTTCAAAACAAGCGACTATTTGACAGGATTTAACCAAGGGAATTTTTAAATCTTTTTCTATGATGCGCGGATCTTTTTGATAGACAATGGCTTTTTCGCCGTATTCGCGCAAAAGACGCGAAGACATAGAAAAGACTTCTTCTTTCTTGGTGCCGACGCCTAAAACGACAGCCAGAAGTTCGGCCATACTGAGAGCGCCCACGCCTTCTTTAATCATTTTTTCGCGCGGTTTTTCCTCGTCCGGCAAATCTTTCACCCGCGGGATTTGGTAAGCGCGGCCGTGATTCAGGGCAGTATCCAGCAGGGTCCGTTTATAAGTCATAAATTTGATGATTAATAAGAAATTTAGGTAATTTTCCGTCACTTTAAATTATATCAGAGATGTGCTAAATTTAAAACATCAATGATTATTTAAGCTTAAATTATATGAATAATTATAAAAAAATATTCTTGTCAAATAAGATTCCTTTACTCACGATACCCGTCAAAGGAGCGCCGACGGCCACCGTTCTGATTATGTTTAAGACTGGATCCCGCTATGAAAATAAACAGAATAATGGCATTTCTCATTTTCTGGAGCATTTATTTTTTAAGGGGACGACCAAGCGGCCGAATACTTTGGCGATTTCCAGTGAATTAGATTCTTTGGGCGGAGAATATAATGCTTTCACATCCAAAGAATTTACCGGCTATTGGGTCAAGGTCGCCAAAGGGAAATTAAAGTCCGCCTTAAACATTATCAGCGACATGCTGCTCAACTCCCGTTTTGCCGCGGAAGAGATTGAACGGGAGAAAGGCGTCATTATTGAAGAACTGAATATGTATGAAGATAATCCAATTATGCACGTGGAAGATGTCTTTGAAGCAGTTTTATACGGCGAGACGCCGGCGGGCTGGGAAACCATCGGCACGAAAGCCAATATCCGGCGTTTTACCCGAGCGGATTTTATGAAATATTGGAAAGCGCAATATGGGACGAAGAGCGCCTATATTATTCTTGCCGGCGGGGTTAAGGAAAGTGATAAGCAAGCGGCCGCGAAAATGTTTGCGCCTTTTATCAGCAACGTTTGGCAGAAGCAACCAGGCATCAAGGAGAAACAAATAAAGCCGCAGCTGAAAATTATTCCCAAGAAGATTGATCAAGTTAATTTATCATTGGGTGTTCGAACTTTCCCGCTAAGCCATCCGGAAGAATTAAAAGTCCGCCTTCTGGGTATCATCTTGGGCGGCTCAATGAGCTCGCGTTTGTTCATCCGGCTGAGAGAAAGGAACGGCTTGGCCTATTCCATCAGAGCCCTGGCGGAGTTTTATAATGACTCCGGCTATTTGACCGCCCAAGCCGGCGTGCCGATTGAGAAAACAGAGCCGGCCATTAAGATCATTTTGGATGAATATAAAAAAATCGCCGCGACGCCGGTCTCGGCCGCGGAATTAAAGCGCGCCAAAGATCTCTTGGGCGGCAAGATGCTGATTCAGATGGAAGCGACGGACAATCTGGCGGTTTGGTATGCCCGTCAAGCGGTCCTGAGGAAAGAAATAATGACCCCGGGGGAATTTTTACGGCGTATTAATAAAATTACCGCCGCTGATCTACTGAAGACGGCCCAGAAGATTTTTGTGAACGAACGTTTGAATTTAGCTTTGATTGGCAACATTAAGGAAGGCCAGATTAAAAAAATTCTGAAATTCTAA
>Ga0209538_1000413_pt1 | contig 25143 bp, 36 predicted proteins | sample BarGraNGADG00211_2_FD_184492 | JGI IMG/M metagenome (GOLD analysis project Ga0209538, IMG submission 184492) | Arctic peat soil microbial communities from Barrow, Alaska - Barrow Graham LP Ref core NGADG0004-211 (SPAdes) (version 2) | ecosystem: Environmental > Terrestrial > Soil > Wetlands >... | reverse complement strand
CATTTTTGTTCTTTTCAAAAATTCAGATATAAATTCGGCAAATTTTTCTTCATCATTTATTAAATTATCCATAAATGATAATATGGATTCTCTAGTAATCGGTTTATTGGTAGTATGCATATTAGATAAAAGATATGAATATCCTGAATTTTCATTGGAGCCTAAATGTATTTTAGCTAATGTCATAACAGTATTATATATGATGCTTCTAGCATATAATTTATCAGGAGTAATCCACGGTTTAACAACGTTATTATAAAAATCAAGTTCTTCATCTTCTTCAAAAGAAACTTCTCCATTTTCATACGCATCATTAATAAGTTTAATCATAGTGTCTCCACTTGGAGTACTTCCACCACCTGCTTTTGAAGAGATTTTGTAATCATCGAAATAAAAGTCCACAAGTTTTTGATTTGACGCAGTCGGATATGTTAATCCTTTTCCATATTTTTTCAATATGTTAAAAAACATCAATGCGCCAAGTACTTCACCATAATCATTTTGTATATTATGAATCGATAAAGGATCTATTCCTTCAAATAATTCTATAGGAATACTATATTTTACAGGTGTTGTAACTATAGCATAATCACTAAAATTATTAAATTTATTTAAGTTGCTTTTATCAGTAACTATTTTTTCAGAAGATTCCAGAATAAACTTTTTGTAATTTTCTGGGTATTGAGATTTACTTATAAAATCTTTTATTTTTTGTAAAAGTTTTGATGATTTGTTATATGTACTAGTAGTTAATTTCATTTTATCAGGAGTTAAATCCTTTTTTCCTATAACACTTGATTCTCCTGTTTTTACGTCAACTTTTGTTCTATTGGTGATTATTAAAAATTTTCCAACTTCATATTTATTTCCAAAAACATCTGTTGTGGACGTGATAAATTTTATTTTATATGCTTCAAATTCTCCAGATATTTGTTTTTTAGCATCATTATCAAACACACCTTTATGAACTACATCAATTGTATATGTATCGATATTAATTTTTGCAGAATTTTTTAAAAAACTTTTTATAGAGTCTTCAGCGGTTCCATTATTAGGCCCGAAATTTGCTCTAAGAGTTTCGAATGATTTAGGAGAAACATAATCCGCAGATTTCATATCTTTTATATATAAATCTACCCATAACTGTTTATTTTTAGGAATTGCAGTTTCATATAATGATGGGTAAAAAGGTTCATGAACACTTTCATCTCCAAGAGTTGCCATTTGCCATTGACGTTTTGATTGATATTTAGGACTTTTCGAACCATAGCCATAAGGCACTTCTTTTTTGCCAGATCCAGGCGAAATTAAGTGTTTAATGCTTAATTCTTCTGGTGATCTTTCATATTTTTCATTGTATTTATCAGGCGTAATATATTTTTGGGTTTTAGCGTTAGGATGCCAATCTCCCCAAGTTGGAAATATTTTATTCCAATTATCAGAAACCGGCTTCGTAGGATAGTTTTTTAGTTTATTAAAATTTTTAGAAGGAACTTCTATTTTCCACTTGCCATCAAAAAAGTTAACAGATACTTTGTTTTCTTGAAGCTTACTTTGCAAATCTTGTAATATTTGTTTAAGCTTATATTTATTCTCTGGAAAATGCCAAAATGTTACAATATGATAATCAAAGAAAAGCCTTCCAGAATATTGCCCACGCCCATCACCAGTATAATCTGCAGGATAATCTTTAAGATAAGTCATATCATCATGTGTTGTACCGTATTCTCCAATAAATAATTTTCCGTTGTAATAAGAAAAAGGCTTTGTATTAGCATTGCCCCAATCTACTTCATTATCTGTCTTTGAATTATATATTGCGTTAGGATTTTCAAATAATCGTGGGTACAATAACATATCGATACTTTATTTTATATATTTAAGACGAGATAAACAAAAAAGCTCGATCATTTTAGTAATCGAGCTTTAAAGTAGTATAAATGTTAAATATAAAAAATTAGTCTGAATCTTCTGCTTTTGAAATTACGGTTGTGGTCTCACTATCCTTTGAACGAAATACGAGTCTATCTTCTCCTAAATTAACGTCATAATTTTCATTATCCAAAGTTACAAATTGATCTTTGAAAATACTTAATTCTGCATTTTTAAATATTCCTGGAGTAATATCGAGTATTCTTTCATATGATTTTCCTGATACTTTAATTTCACCTTCTTTAAATGCTATTTGCATAAATCTATGGTCATTATCCAAACTGTTAAGTGAATTGATATTTTCAAGAGTTGCTTTATTTAATTCAAAACTTCCAATTGTTTCAATTGTTGCAATACTATCTATAAATAATTGATCTGGAATGTATTTAAAAATATTTAATGAAGTGCAATCGACATTCATTTTCAAATTTTTATTTTTCAAAAGAATTTTTTCACCTGCATATTGAGTGTCTATATCACTGATAATTTCTTGATATTCGATTGTTATTGTGAATTCAACATCATTAAATTGATCCATGATTTTTATCAATCTTGGGATATTGAAAATTCCAACTTTTACTCTTTTTGAGTCTTTATTATCCTTTATTGTCAATCCAGCTTCATCAAACTTTATAGAACTCATTTTAACAACCGAACGTTCTTCATTATATGTTTTTGCGATGAACACCATTTTCTGTTGATCAATCTCTAAGAGTAATGAGTTGTCAATTGTAGAAAATCTTTTGAGCCATCCTGTAAATGCTTTTACGTTTTTCGCTGTAAATTCAATGTTCTTTTTATTCGTAGCCATAGTATTAAAAGTTATAATTTATATTTATATAAGTATTATACATCACAAAAGGAGAAAAGTTTTAAGTTTTTACTCCTTTTTTATATTTTTAACACAATATTTATTAGAATTGTCCGCCAGGACCATCACCATATATTTCTGAATCCGAAGATCTTTCGTGTTGTTTATGTTCCTCTTCCAATTCTTTATTAGCATGCTGAACCTTATAGAAATCTCTTCGAGGTTCTTGTTGTTCTTTATGTCTATTTTTATAGTTATTAATTTCTTCCCAATCTACCTCATTTAAAGCTGCATTACATACTTCTTGAAGTTCTTCTAATGAATAACCTATTTGAGCTGCTTCTTCAAATAATGCTGTTAATTCTCTTACTAAACCCGGACGATCTTTTCCATATTCATCTTCCCAATCATTTGGATCGTGTTTTTCATTATCACCTTCAAACCAATCTAAATCTGATTCGTTAAGATTTTCTTTTACAAATTTGCCTTTCATGTTTTCTTGATTATTTTCTTTTAATATTTATTCACCTTCGTCCTCATCATTTTCATCTTTTTCATCGTAAACATCTTGTCCATCCCAAATTGTGACATCATCGATAATTTCTATATCAGATGTCTCGAATAGATTCACTGTATTGGTTTTATGTCCAATTCCTCGAGCGATGGTTGGGTCAGCATAAATATTGAATGCTTTTTCAGATACTTTTAACTCTGCTTCTTTATCCTTCAATTTCTTCACTAATTCTTTTATCTCATCTTTAGTTGAAAGTAACTCATCACTTGTGAATTTTCGAGCCGTCATTCGCTCTAATCTTTCTTGAATTTCTTTCTCATAAGTCTTTAACCATGTGTCAATTTCAGCATTTGATCTTTTCTTGGCTAAAATGAAAGCAATGAATAATTCCTTTGCATAGTTAAACGTAAGATCAAATTGAAGCTTATCACGTTCGTATAAAGTATTTTTATGTTTAAGTCTTACAACTTGCCATTTGTAATCTTCAAGATACTGTTCAATTGAATCATAAGTAAGAACAGTACCGTCCTTTACAAATACAAGATTTTCTGTAACGATAATAGAGAATGCTTTATGAACATACGCTTGAATGTCTTCCCAATCTTTTTCACTTCTACCTTTGTAAATGATGTCAATGTTTACATGAACTTTTGAGTTATCTTCAATACGAATAACTCCTTCGTATTTATTGAAAAGATTATCAAACTTTTTTATGACAGATTCATACTTAAGAATTGGAGGAATTTCACGTATTAAAAGTTTCTTTCCTTCAACAACAACTTTTGATGAAATTAACCATGATTTTTCAAGACCTTTATATTTTTCTACTGTTCCTGTAAATCCTTCAAAATAAGGTTTAACATTTTTACGTGTGCCGGCAAGAAATTCTTTGATATCACTTAATTTGCGCGGAAGTATTGTAGTTTTGTAACCAACAGCGATACCAACAATAGGTGAAACAAGTCCTAATGGAATATCCAACCACAGTGGATCGTACGGCCCTTCCGGTTCTCTCGTAGTAAGGTAATTGTACTTGCTTAATATACTATTGGTTAATGAAGTTAAACGCACCGAAGTGTATCGGGCTGCAGCAGGTGAGGGACTTACTTCTGTACCAAAAAATCCGTCTCCTTCAAGAATTGACATAGCATTTCCGAAAGGACGAGTAAGTTTATTGATAGCTTTTTCAAGAGAAGCATCACCATGATGATAGCCATCCTGAATAACTTTTCCTACTACAGTCAAAGTCTTTACGAAATTGGTGGGAGTATTTTTTACTATATAGCGTTGAACTGGAGTCAATGCATCAAAAAAGTTTGGTATGCCTCGAGATTCAAGAACATACACAGCATAATCTCGATATTTTGAATCAATGAACTTTGAGATTGGAAGTCTAATGATTTTTTCTTTACGTTTTGGTTTTGTTAAATCTTTTGATTTACGCATATAATAGTTTTATTTTTGTTTCCATTCGATACAATCATCGTCATCATCTTCTAGAATAATTTTACATTTATTTTGTTTAATACAAGTAGAACATACTCTATCTGAAGTTTCATCATACATTCCTTCATCTTCTAACCAATGAGCCATTGGGCCTATAGGCTTATCATCTTCAAACCAACTTGAACCAAAGAATCCCATTATTTTATAAATCTATATCCATTCCATTTAGCTCCGTAAGATGGACTATGAATTCCTGGTTCAGCTCCTGCTAATTTTTTTCCTTTGATTAAATTTCTTAAAAATTCATTTTTATATCCTTCAAGAACTTCAAAAACCCATTGGGCATAGTATTCCGGAAACATTTCTTTGTGTTGTTCTGGCGTATAGCGTCTTATCTGAGGATTTTTGCGATCCATTTCTGCTTTGGAGTTAGGAGTCATTTTTATTTCCAACAGCCAATCATAAAATTCAAGATACGTTTCATAATCCCATACTCTTTCATCTGCAAGAAAACATACTGCAGTAAGAGCATTATTTAAATCTGGTTCATGAAATATTGAATGATCAATCTTAGCTTTCCACAAATCTTCATGAATTAAATTTAATGTTCCTAAAGGTTCATCATTTCCATCTAATGAACTATTAGTCGTTCCGCCATTAAGAATTATCCACGTTTTATCATTATCTAAAAATGATATTAAATCTGGAGTTAATCCAAATCTTCGCACGTATTCTAATGCTGCATGTCCAGCCTGTATCGCCTGTTGAATAGGTGAAATGTTGTAAGGCACGAAGAAATACATACGTTGTGTTAATTTTTTATTTTCCATTATAGTTTGTTTTCAGTATAAAAAATTACAAGAATGAAACGATAATCGTTTGAGTTAAAAACCACATTTGTGATATTTATTGCAGAGTTTTCTGATAACCACAAGTTCATTTCTCTTTCCGCAATTACCGGTGCATTATTTCCTGATTCAATGTTAAATATTTTTGCTTTCATAATCTAATATAATCAATTTCTTTGATAAATAAAAATATTTTACCAATTATTTACATCAGTTAGATCAATAGTTGTCTTAGCCAAATCACTCCAGACTTCAATACCATCGCCAATGCCAGTTGGACGGAAACGATATTCGAAATTTCCATACTCACTATAAACTGTTTTAATGGCATTTTGCCATTTCTTCAATTGCTTTTCTTGTTTCTCGGTTAGCGTAAATTGTGTCATCTCAAATCTTTTCTTACTTTCATTAATACTTTGCCAAGTAAATTCTGGCCTTTCCAATTCTTTTCGTCCAATATTTTGTCATCGTCCCATTTAATTTTAACTCCCCAAATTGGATCGAATGGAGTGCCTTCAACAAGAATTTTATCGCCTGTGTCTAAAAGTTGCATACACAAATATGGATATTGCGAAAATTTTGCGAATACTGCTTTATACATTGCTTCTTCACGATATTTTGCCCATATTTCATCATCATAATTTGTAACTTTTCTACCTAAATTTTTTGCGTCTTTAGGATGCTGGCCTTTTGTTAAAATCTCATGAGCTGTTTCATGATCATTGAAAGCCTTGGCTTTAATATACATATACAATTGTTCAGAAGTATTGAATTTTTTTCCAAGATATTCAATTTCCAAATCAGCCGGAATCCAATTCGAAAGGAACGATCCCCAAAAATATATGTGTGTATCTGTTGTTCTCATTAGAATAAAGGTTTGATATTTTTCTTTTGTTGTAGTTGTTCTAATTTGTCATCTTTGATATTCCACTCTGGAACATCAAATCCAGTATTTTCTTCAATCCATTTTGCCACAATTCTCCTATGGCAAAATTCTCCTGGGTCTTCCCAACATAACAATACATTTTTGCTGAACATATTGTATATGTTTGTAGGGTCTAATATTGAAAGAGTATTTTGTATATAAAGTTTTTCATATTCCTTTTGAGTCAATTGGCCGTTTTTAATTGCAAAAAAGATATCTCTGTCAGGTTCAAGCGCAGAAAATCTTAATCCCGACCAATCAATTGGAGGATATAGACAAATGGCCACTCCCATTTCACCTGTGTAATATTTAAAGCAAGAGGTTTTCATTAAACAAAACTAAAGGTCATATTCATTAATACTCCTATTGTTGCAAATGCTATTCCGAATCCAATTAACATTATTTTCAAATGTTTTTTAATTGTGTCTTCGGGCATTGTCAATTTGCATAAACAAGTACCCATTGCTACAGCAAGAATATACATTAACAAAATCCCAATAATAATTTTCATTAGTTTAAATTTTTATTGTCTTCATCAAAACGTTCTCCTATCGGTTTCCAACTCATGTTTTTGGCTCTATCATTTTTATCATAGCAATCTTTGCAACAAGTATAAATCCATCCTCGAGTTCTACCAACATTAAGTGTCGTTCCACAAGTTTCGCATATTTTATATGACAAGCTTTCAGCTAATGTGATCATTCCCCATATTACTTCATCACCACCTGAAAAGTAAAAAGATAATCCACCAAATTTTTCTTTGATTTGATTTACCTGCACTATTAAAGGCGATCCGCCCTTCTTTTCACGATCTTCATTTTTCCATTTAAGATGATTAGCAATATCATCCATAAGTGTGTCAAGAAGCATATACCAACCATCTCCACACTCAAATCCGAACTGTATTGGTAATACCATTTCTTTTTGTTTCACCAATTCTTTAAGTTCTTCTATCATCGGTTTTTCACCCGTATAGATTTTTATATTAGTTGAAAAGAATTGAGGATATTTATTCAAAAGTTTTTGTTGTAGTTCCGTTTTCATTTTATTTAAATTTTAATTTGTAAACCCTATTCGTTTGCCTTTATTTGTTTTTGCGTTGTTATCAGTTCCGTAATAGTAAATATCTGCCAAAGTCATAGGTTCTTTAACTTCATTTTCGTCATGTCCTAGTTTCTTCAATAGATTTTTTGTTTTGTTTAGTTGAAGTCTTTCGAATTTATAGTTCATTAAAAGTCTTCCTTTTCTCATAAGGGCTTCGTCGATATTCTTTTCTTTTGTATTGAAAGTGGCTACAATAGAAATTTTCAAACAATCAGAAAGTAATCCATCAGTTAAGTTAAGTACATTAGATACTGCACTAGTTCTACCACCACTTCCTCTTTTTTCAAGAGCGGGTTCTGCATCTTCAATAATAAGAATGGCATCATTATTACTCATAAGAAATGGGATAAAAGATGGGTCGGTAATTGACTCTACCATGTCTGATGATATAAAGATAATGTTCTTTTTTAGTTTGGTTGCAAGATAACGAATATAACTCGTTTTTCCTGTGCCATATTCTCCACTTAAAATAACAAGATATGTTTTCTTCTTATTATTTAAGCCTTCAATGATTTTATCAGAAATAGGCACAAAATCATCATTGTAATTTTCATTCAAATCGATTTTACGTTTTGAAATATTGAAGCCAGTTTTTTCAAATCCGTGACTGTTTCTATGAACGATATAAATTTTGTTTTTTGCTATCTTTGGGCGTTTAGCAGTTTTAAGTAATCCTAATACTGTATGCAATAATGATTTAGGGTCATATTCATCTTTAGGGTCATAATAAAGTATGCCTTTATCTGGACCATCAATGTACATCCAAAGCGTATCACTAAATCCAATTATCATTGATGTAATTAATGCTCCATTATTATCTTGATATGACGTTTTAACATACGCAGTAGTAGGAACTTTATAATATTTAAAAAGATTTTTAATAAACATACTTACATTAAATTTTTCAAATCTATATGTGTATGGATTAAATTTATTATAAATTTGATAGCAATACATATAAAAACCTAATTCTGAATATGCATCAATATATGCAGCATAACTATCACCAGGAATTATTTTGCTATGTATTTCTGTAAATGGCATTTCTTTTATATCACTGAATTTTAAAGTAGGAATTCCCGTGATATTTAACGCAATATCTTTCCAGTCTTCTTTTTCTTCTATGAGGATGCCATCCTCGTCATAATCATCATATTTTTCTAATTGCATATCTTTTGATTGTTCGTTAAATTGTTTTATTATATCAGGGGTTACAACAATAGTTTTATATCCTTTGAAATAACGTACTGAACAGATTTCAGTTTTTATTCGCCTTGTAACCATTTTTTTCTACGGTTTGCGTTATCGCCGAACGCTATATCTAAAAATTTCCCTGCACTTCTATCATTAATAATCGAAAATAACGTTTTGTTGTCCATTACATATTCCCAATCTTTTAATGAAAGAGATCCAAGTCCTTTCAAATATTTAACGCCGGCAACTTTATTTTTTGTTGAAAAATCTTGAAATTCTTCAAATGTGAAGAAATACTTTTTCTCTTTGCCTGCATCGCATGAAACTAATGGAGTAATAATTCTATAAAGTCTTTTATCTTCAATGATTTGTGGGAACCATCTATGGAAAAAGCTTATGATTAAAGAACTAATATGTTGACCATCGGCATCCTCATCAGTTGCAATGATAATTTTATCATACACAGGTAATTTTTTGCTTCCAGGTTCGATTTCAAGTATGCTCATTATATCTAACCATTCCACATTTCCAGTAAGATCAGATAATTTACGAGCATTTTTAACTTTTCCTTTAAGAGCGTATATAGCATCAGTTTCAGAATCTCTTGCTTGTTTAACTGAACCTGCAGCAGAAAGTCCTTCAGTAATGTAAATGTTTTGTCTGAACTTTGATGCAGGGCTGAACTTTTCTGATATTTTACGTTTTGATTGTCTTCCTGCTTTTTTGATCTTATTCATATTATCATTGAGCATGCGATCCTCAATAGATTTTTCAATATTTACAGATAATGGAGACTTTTTCAAAAGCTTCAACATCTTATCCATGAAACGTTCTTTCATGTCTTCTTCAAGTTCCCATCTTCCTGCAGCAAATTTTGTTTTATTCTGGTCTGCAAATCTCATAAGAGTCGATGGAACGTTGAGTGATATCATCGTTTCATAGAAATGGTGTGCCAAATTGTACTTAAAGTATTCATTGGTCCAATCATTTACAACCTTCTGGTGTATTCCCGTGCATTCCGATCCATTAACAAATGATAATGAGCAGGAATTTTCATAGGCTTCCCACATGTAAATCGTTCCGTAACTGTTTGAAACAACTATATGTTCTGCAGGAATAAATACTGCAGTTATGGGAATATCTTTTTCCTTTCCTCCCTCAATAAAATAACCTCTTAAATTGAGTTTACTTATTACAGGGTCGTTTTTAACCAGAAAAGTTTTATAAGATAAGTATGTAGTTATAATATCGTAATCCCACTTATAATTTGGGAATAATTCCTTTGATGGAATAAATGTTATTTTTGTTCCAAGAATATCTTTAGGAGTTTTCTTACGAATTTCTTCTTCAACTATTTTAAAGTCATTCCAAACAAACCTGACAAAGTGTGTTTTATTCACTGTTTCAACTGTGAATCTTTCTGAAAGAATATTTGTTATAGCAGAACCTACACCATTCGTTCCCAAAATATTTTCATCTGTATCTGTAAAGTTTGAGCCTGCGTGTAATTCTTCTAATGCAGTACGAACAACATTCTTTTTAGTTTTAGGATGTTTTTTTGCAGCATTATGAAAGCCTAAGCCTTCATCAATCACAGTTATTTCATTAGTGTCAAGATTTACTTTAACAGTAATGTTTTTCATTTTACCTTTGCAACGTTTCGCTTCATCTAATGCGTTCTCAAGTATTTCAACAATAAGGTGCATAAAACCCTGTGACCAAACTTTTTGAACAGATGTGAGTGTTCCTTTAATAACCAAAGGAAGTTTTTCTTCTGTAGGCGATACTTGACCTATGTACATAGTCGGTCTTAGACGAACCGCTTCAAATGTATTTAATGCAATAATTTCTTTTGAGTTCTTTTGATCAATTTTTATTGCCATGCAATTTTTTTATATTATATGAGGATTAAGTATAAAGTTTTACGAATTATATCCAGATAGCTTTGCAGCCATAGGGTGAACCAACCATCTTTTTGGTCTGCCATCAGGATAGTTGAATGCATTAAATTCATTTTCGCTATAAGCGTATGCAGCTGCATCAAATGCTGGATTTTCAACTACGCATATAAGATTTGCTTGAAATTTTGCCGGAACTTCTACAGCACCATCAAGTATAAGATAATCTGCTTTATCAGAACTTGGGAGTTCAACTCCTTTGCTTGTTTTGTTAATATAATATCCCATATTTTTATTTTTATTTTTATTTTTTAGGTGATATCCATTTATGTTTCATTTCTTTGACATTAAATTTAACATTCTTAAGAATCTGTATGAGTTCTCCTGGGATGAGGTAGTATAGAACCTTGTTATTATCTATAATAGCGAGGTTGCCATGAACGATATTGATTCTTTCGATATTTATTCCATCAAAGGTCTGATTCTTCCGAAACTCTGAAAATTCCTTTTCAGTTTCTTTTTTCTCAGTAGGAGATAACTGACTAGGAAATATATGTGCTTCTGCAAGCTCTTTATCTGTATATTTTTTTGTCTTCATATTTTTATTTTTTAAGTTTTTTTTCTATTTCTTTATGAATATCAAATAAATGACGTTCTTGTTGTTCATGCGTCATACTGTTAAAGTGAATAGCTCTCATGCTTTTGTATTTTTTGCAAGCATATTGACGATTTGTTTCAACAATATCAATATAATTAATTGTGCCAGCAAATGTTATTAATCCGACGAAATATCCGGCAAAAGGCCATCCATGTGTAATCATAACATAAGACATTATAGCCATAACTACTATGGCAATAAGATACAAAAGTTTTCCGAGTTTCATATTATTTAATTGGTTTAAGCTGTTTGAATACTTCGATATTATTAAGTGCACCGGAAGTATACATTTCCCAATCATAACATCTGCTAATTACACCATCATATTTACTAGCCCAAAACGGAGACCATCCAAAAAATGGATGACGTACTTCAGCTCTGTAAAACATAAGTGTTCCTTTTTTCTTTTCAGCAACACGAAAAACATTTGTTGCAGGGAACCATCTGAAAAATATGGCAAATACTACGAAAACTGATGCAATGCCTATAATTACGAATATTGATGCAAGTGTTTCTGTCATGATTTTATGTTTTTAAGGTTTTTGTAAATTACAATATTATCTTCACAATATTGTTTATTATTTGTCCATGAATTATCCACCCATATAGTTCCATTATATTTTGAAGCGTTAAATCCAGTCCATCCAGCAATTGGACGATAATATTCTGAGCGATAGTATGTGTATGGTCCCTCTACTTTTTCTGATACACGAAGTTTATTCGTTGTGGGCACATAGAAAAAATATAAAAGAATAGGTCCGTAAATAAAGATTGCTATAAACAATCCTATTAATCCTGCCCCAAAAATTCCAAGTATTGCCAAGATTTTATGTTTTAAAAGTGATTACTGAGTTAATTCTGGAACCATATAAGTTTCAGCTATTTCCCAAAGTTTCTTATTGAAATCGATATGACGAACTGCATTGTTTATGCCTCTTGGTTTCGTCCTACGACCATTCATTGTTTGACGATCGAATTCGCCTTTTACAAGTCTTTCCTGTATAATGTTGAATACTGTCCAAAGGTCTTCCTTCTTATCTTCACCTCTTAAAGGTTCAACAATTTGATAAGGTTTAATAATAGTTGTGGCTTTCTTCATGTCTATCGTTCCGTCTTCCTTAATGAAAACGTGAGGTTCTCTGGCTGCAACAGCTTTGATAACAAATTGTTCTCTTTCATCCTGATTGAGTTTAACTTGCTGCATTTCTTTAATATGGGTTCCAATAGTGTTGTATTGATTGGCAACAACTTCCATAAGTTGTTTAAGTTCAGTCATATCAATACCTACGTGACGAAGTTTAACAGAGGTGAACATTCCTGGCATTGCGACGACGAGTCCGTTTGTGCAGACGAGTCTGAAAAGACCCATGTGAATTTGAGCATTCGACATTCCGTTGTGAGAGTTGTCGAGTACAATCTGAGGTTTCACTTTATCAGATTTAAGGTCCATAAACCCAAGTTTTGGGTTTGCGAGACGAACCATGTGGCGGGCGTAAGGGCCTGTGCCGTTCTGACGTGCGTATGTAGGATGCCATCCTAGTGCATCAAATGCTGTAAGTAAGTCGAGGGTTGGAACGAAAGAGTAACGGTCAGAAACCTTTGGGCTTTCGTGTGCTGAAAAAGCGGCAGGTGCATGGTCACGAATCTCATCAATTGATGATACTTTGTAACCGATGCTGGTGATTGGGTTGACGATAGTTGTCATGTGTGTATGTATTAAAAATTATTTACGTTTACGTGATTTGAGTGCAATTCTTACAATACGTGCAGCCATAAGAAGATATTCACCTGGGATAAGAATACGTGTTAAACAAAATCCTTTAATTGCTTTATGATATTCATTTTGTGGTATGAAATACGGTTCTTTTTGTACACGATTAAGTTGATAACCCTCAGTACCACCAGAAGCGAAGTAATAGCCTGAACGGATGTATTTGCGATAATAACCATTTGCGTGAAGAGTATAACTTACAGGCTTATTTTTGGGGTCTGTAAACTGAAGTGTACCGTTTTTAAGCTGGCGCTTAGTGGTAGTATTTTTAAGTCCAATAGCTTCAAGAAGTTCGGTTGCCTGTATCATTGGCTGTTTCATTTCTACGTTTTGCATATATGTATTATTAAATTCTATAGTACTAATATAATCAATTTCTTTGACAAATAAAAATATTTTAGCTTTTATTTTCAAAAATATTTTCTTTATGAACCAGAAGTGTATTATAAGAACTTAAAATGTTATTTATTTTATTTTAGTTGGTAGATATATAGAATATAATTTCTAGAAAATAACTACAATTTTCTTTGTAGCGAACCAAAATAATTGTAACACTTCAGTTACACTTAACCCAAAAAACTATATTTTATGAGCAATTATTTAACCAAATATTTACCAAATCCTATCATTGCTAACAGCGATGTTTCAGGATGGATTTACGATGACACCATGCAAAATTCTTTTGTTTTTGCGGCAGTAGTTGGCGGACCAGCTGGCCCGGATTTTCACTGGGAAGGACATATCGAATCTGAAATAAATCCAACCCCGTGTTTTAAAATGTTAGAAGGATATTGGGGTGCATATTATGCAGAAAATACAATAGGGGTGAATATTATGAATCCTTATAATATTTTAACAACACCTGATTATCATTATAAAATATCTTTTAATTATAAATCTGATAATGATTATCAAATTTATTTAGATTTTACAGGAGATGACATGGCTGGACCTGGCCAGCAAGACGGTTCTGAATTCATAGAAGTTTGTGAAGATTTACCAGCCAAAACGTCTTGGACTCCTTTTGAATATGATCTTACAGCCAAAATAATAGATTTGAGCATAAATATGAGTAATCCTATAAAGTCTGCTGTAGGATTTTGTTTTTTACCTCTTATTAGATGGGAAGCGTCGACGCATCAAATTGACGTATCAGCCTATTACGAACCTTTGTACATTAAAGATATAAATTATACATATTTAAATCCCTTTGATATGCCGAATACTCCTACGAATTTAACAGGATTTTTTGATGATAGTGCTATGGAAATTACATTATCTTTTTCTCCAAATGATAGTAGTGTAATTGGATTTAAAGTATTTAGATCAGTTGATGGCAGCAATTACTCATTGTTTGAAAAAGTTAATAATTACAGTGTTTTACCTACACCAACAACATATATTAATAATTATTTAGATTCTGAAATATTGGTTTGGTGGTATAAAATTGTAACATTCAATCCAGCTGGATTGGAATCATCTTTTTCAAATTATATATCGATTGCGATACCCTTTCTTAATGCTCCAACTAACTTAATAGCCACTGTTGTATCTTCTTCAAAGATTGATTTAAATTGGAGTGATAATAGTGATTATGAATCACTATTTAGAATTTACAGGTCGTTATATAATAATACGTCATGGACAGAAATTGCAACCACTACAACCAATGTTTGTAATTATTCAGATAATGACACAAATCCTTCAATTCTATATTTCTATAAGGTGTGTGCGTATAATTCTAAGGGTAATTCTTCGGATTCTAATATTGTAAGTGCTAGGCCCACATCGATACCATTGAACATAAATAATATTCCAGATTTTGTAAATGCCGAAACGCGTGCCGGAGTCACAGATTCTGAAATTAGATTTATTAATAGTGGTGCTTATTTGGAATCCAATACACCTGCTATTGTCATATCTAATGATAGTTATGAAGGAACAAATAGCTTAAAATATGTAAAAACATCTAATATAACTCATATAGAAATAAATATTCCTCTTAATGATATTCTTGATTGGTCTGTAGATAAATATTGGATAAAATTTTATATTAAAAGTGATAGTTTACCTTGGATTCGGATTACGAGTCAAACATCCTATGGCAGCTATAATGATTTAATGTGTCTTGGTGGTTCTTATTGGTGGGGTAACGCAATTAATCTGCATACTTTATATAGTATTAGCAGTTATTTTGTAGGCAAAACTTTAACATCTATAAAAATCGTAGCCGATGGTAGTTATATCATAATTGACGATATTCAAGTTGGTGAAAAACCATCCTTAATTGTTCGTAAACCATTCTTTTTTACCATGACTCAACATGCTAGTTGTGGAATAGAGTGTGCAATGATTAGTGAATCTTTCATGAATAATACAGTTATATTAGAAAAATCAACGGATAATGTAAATTGGAATCACTTGTCTGATCTTACTCCGTCATATCCCAATGATCAACGGGGTGAATATTATTTATATAATGATTGGTCTGTTTTACCATTAACGACATATTATTATAGAATAAAAGCAACTGATACGTATTCCACATCGTTATACAGTGATTTAAGGGAATTTACTACAAGTTCTATACCATGTATTCCATCATCTCCAACGAATTTTGTAGCATCATATATTGGCACTAATCAAATTAATTTATCGTGGGTAGATAATTCTGTAACCGAGACTAATTATAAAGTAATACGATACATCGATCCTACGTACGATCCGCCAATATGGGAACAAATATTACCTGCCAATTCAACAACATTTAATGTTACTGGACTTACTGCTAATACTATATATTATTTTGGACTCGATTGTTATAATTCAACTGGTCATACAGTGGTTGGAATATTGAGGATAGTTGTTCAAACAGCTGGTGTCGTACCTAATGCACCAACAAACTTAATAGCAACAGATATAGGAAGTACATCAATCCTCTTACAATGGAATACGAACACTGAGTGGTGTAAACTATATAAATCAACAGATGGGGCTAATTATAGTTTAATATCAAATAATGGTACCAATTGGGCCTTTGATAATAGTGTAATTCCATCAACATCATATTGGTATAAAGTATTTGCCCATAATTTAGCAGGTGATTCTAATCCATCTAATATTTTGAATGTAACAACTTTATCTACAATTCCAACTATTACTATTGGTTCACAAGTTTGGATGAAATATAATGTTGATACAAATGTAGTTGGCACAGTATATAATAACGATGAGGCTAATAGAGCACTTTATGGCGGACTTTATACCTATACCGAATTAAGTACTGCTGTTGCTCAGTATCCGGGTTTTCACTTACCATCAGAAACTGAATATAAAACACTGAAAACTACTGTCAGTAATTCTGCTAATAGTTTAAAGGAAATAGGAACAACTTATTGGAATACAGTTAATGGAACTAATACCTCTGGATGGGGTGGTCGTGGTGGTGGTGGAAATTGGGGAGGTTTCGGCGGTTTAAAAAGTTATGGATTATGGTGGACTTCAACAGATGCTACAGGAAATACTGAACTACTTTATTTAGACAACACAAATACAATATACTTTTCGTGGCAAGTTAGAACAAATTATTTTTCATTAAGATTAATAAAAGATTAAAAGAAATTAACTTTAAAAAATGAGAATCAATATTGATTCTCATTTTTTATTACCATAATTTATCTGGAAAAAAAGACGATAATTTGCAATATACTGTATCGTTAATAGGTTTAGGGAATCTTTGTAATAATTGATAGGATTCTCTTGATGGTTCTGAACAAAAAATATAAGTTACAAAGCCACAATATTTCCAAGGGTTATAATATCTAATATGATTAGGAAATCCTATATCGATTAATTTAGAATTGCCATCTATATAATTATATCTCCAACATACGTATTGTCCTTTTTTCGAAAACCAAGTGTAAGTAGTGCTATACATATTTGTATCTCCAATAAAAATATGAAATTTCTTTAAATAAACACTGTCAACTTTTTGATTGAATTTTTCTTGATAATTATATGCTGAATCAATATCATTTATTATTTTAAATACTATCCCAGTTGAATCGTGGATATATTCCTCTATCAATAAAGAATTTTTATAAGGTTCTTTATTAACAGGATTTAAATCCTGTTTTTTACAAGATACACAAAATAAAAGGATAATTAATAAGAATAAAATCACAGTTTTCATAATTTAAAATTTTAATTAGTTTTTATTTTCAAAAATATTTTCTTTATGTATAAGAAGTGTATTATGAGGGCTTTTACCTGTATGAAACTTGAGGCATTGTCTGCATTTGTATGCCACTTGTTTATGAATAAATTTTGGGTTTTTATTCATTCGTTTTGCCCATTCAACAGCTTCTTCAAATGTATGGAAAGTTTTCTTAAGTTTTCCTGTTGCATGATTAATGCAATGTATCATATAATTCAGTTCCATACTACTTAAGTATTTCTAATGCTTCAGACGCGCCTTCCAACGTAAACTCTACATCCATTGTAACGCATTGACTGATCATTCTGATGTAAAACTTTTGATAAATTTTTAGCTTTTCGATAAAGCTTTCAACAGTTAAATTGTTATTAAAATCTATAACATATCGTCTATATCTAATTGAATATAATGCTGAAACATTGTATAAAGTCTTTTCATTCTTAAATTTAATTGTTAAATTTGTTGAGCCACAAATTCCCGATGGCCAATATGATAAATAAACTTTTGTTTTTTGTTCATCAGTTCTGTTAACCGATAGCATTGGTGAACCAACTTCAGTGCTAGTTCCTATAATCAAAGCAGCTCTGCTTACGCCATCAAAAGCAGAAGTATCAGTCATAAAACTCCACTGGTCAGGACCGATTTCAGTTGTTTGCGCCATAGCTAGTGACGCTAAGAAAAATAATTTTACTAAAAGTATTAGCTTTTTCATTTAATAGTTTTAATTGTATAGTTAAAAAAAAAATCCGAGATATAAAATACCTCGGATGTTAAGTTTTTGTTAAAGATCATAGACCTTTTTTTACATCTGCAAGTTCTAAAGCTTGATTGTAAATATTCATATTGCTTATTGTTCCGTTGTAAACCATATAAGGAGCACCAATCCATGGTTGGTTAATCCCATCTGTTCCGATATACAAACCGTCGGGATATAGGGAAGGATATGATGCAACATCTACACCAGAGTTAACAGATTTAATTAATGCTTCATCTACATAGAGTGACATTTCTGAATCATTGAATGTGATAACTACTTTATGTTTTCCTTTATAAATATCAGAGTTCTCATAAAATACTTCAGTGTATCTATCGGGTGTATCATTATTATATCTTTTATATTTAATACCTGCAGTTGATAATTCTAAATTTATACCGCTCTTATATGTAAATACTGTAAGAAGAGCTGCACTGGGGGCAGTAGGATAATTTTTATTAATTACGTATGAACTTGGAGTTTCGTACGTAAATGATACAGAAAATTGGTTACGACCTGTAAAAAGATTACTTTTTTCTGAAAGATTAGTTCCTGAAGATACTGTGGTTGCTGTATATATTGCCGGTTGCAGTAATGGCTCTGAAACTGTAATATCTTGTACCCATGTTCTATTTTTATTATCTTTGATAGTAAATGTGTAGGTTCCAGCATGTAATTTTTCAAAATTTACGCGTTCACCAGTTAAGTTGTCAGGATTCTGATCTGCCGGAAAATATTGAGTATCAATGCCATTAGTTACACTAAATGGTCTATAAGCTGCACTGATATCTAATTGGACCAATCCTGTGTAAGTATTGTAACTTGTAGCATCCTGATTATACCTGATGTACACATTTATGTCAGGCAATTTAGTTTCCACAGGAGTATCAATTTCGATTGTTGTAGTTACTATTGTGTCTTTTGATACTTCTTTTCCAGTTTTATCATCTCTAACAAATATTGTGCATTTTCCAGCTTTTACAGATATTCTATAGTGTATATCTTCAAGTTTTGCATAAACACCTTTATCTACTTCAGTATCTACTTTAGTACTCTTATCCCCTACTCCACCAGGATCAGCACCAGTAATCTCAATTGTTCCATCAAAAGTTAAAGTTGTTCCATCTAATGCTGTATTAGTGCAACAAATTGTATGGCTATAAGCAGGGGTTACTTTAAACCAAAACGTCAGAGGTACAACTACAGGAACTTTAGGATCTTCAGTAACCGGGTCCGGCGTCAACTCTGCGGGTTTTGAACATCCGAAGATAACGAAACTCATCAATAATAAAAATACAAGTTTTTTCATTTTTTTCATTTTAATTGTTTTTAATTGTTTTTTTAATGTATTAGTAATATAATCAATTTCTTTGACAAAAAAAAATATTTGATGGATTATTTTAACAAAACATTAACTAAATATGCAAAACTATGTTCAAAGTGTCCATATAATTAGTGTCTAAGCAACTCGGAATAATGCTAGTACTCTAGAGCAGATTTAAAACATTTCTACTTCATAATGCTGATATTTGTTGATGGCTGTTAACTTTTTTCGTTTTCCTATTAAGACATGCATTTTATCATCGTCTCGAATATCAATTTGCAGTTTGGAATAACTCGAGTTTTCTGACTTTCCGTGTTTCCAACCTGAATATATTTCTCTGTCTTTTCTGCCTTTTGTTAAATCAATTACACCAATAAACAATCCTGTTATAGTTGTATCATTGCAAGTGTACGCTATAAGTACATGTATGGGAGTTTTATTTGATGCTTTATTTCCAATCCATTCCTTAACAAAACCATTTTTTGCTAATGTTGATTTAAATTCCAAAAAATTAATATGATATAAAGCATCATGATTATTCGCTTCTTGTTTAATATCGACATTTTTATACTTTTTAATATAACCGTAAAGAAAGTTATTAATAATAGAACTTAACATTTTTGTTTGATCTTGCCCTGATTGATTAGAGTTTGCAAATATTTGTGGAAATGTAGGAATTTTAATACTACCATACTCGATATGAGCTTCACGTATATTAAAACATTTTTCATTAAGATACTTAGGAGCTTCAGTTAAAGTTTCTTTTTTTGTAATTTTCATTTTCTTTAGTTTTAATGATTTAATTGCTATTACAATACAAATATAATCAATTTTTTGATACAAAAAAATATTTAGGCAACTATTTTCACTGAATATATAAATAAAATACAATTAATAATGAAAGCTCAGTTTATTAATGAGAAATTTACAGAAGGTTCCGATCCTATTATAGACATGGGAGTGGGTTTAAAAAACAATCCTAAAGTTCTTCTGCCATGGTTGGTTAAAGAACTTAAAAAATATGATATTGAAGCTGAAATTAACAAATCCTTTGAATTCGGAGATGGTCACTATGAGATTAATATTCAAGGAGATGAGAATGCCGTTGATTACGATGAGGATAAGAGCATGGATGTTCAATATTTTTATTCTACTACAGCAGCTGCACGTGAAGAAGGCTGGAAAGGTGGTTTTAGTTTAGCTAATGACTATGGAAGTAATATATGCAAAGTTTCTCATGATCCAATGGTGTCTATAAAAGTTTTGATTAAAAGAAAATATGGTACCAAAGTAAAAATTGCAAAACGTATTAAAACAGTTGAGAAACAGTTGCAAACATTAAAAGAAATAGAAACATGGCTATGAGAGCTAAGTTCGTAAGCGAAGCATTTAAAGAAGAATCTGATCCTATTAAAGACATGCATATTGGCATAACACCTTTAATGAAACAAATTGAAGATAATTTTGATGAAACTAATCATGGAAGTGTTTTTAATTTAAGTATTTTTGATGAAATAAATGCAATTACTGTTGAAATACATGGCACAATTGATCATCAAATGTCGGGATATAATAAAACATTTTATGAAGTAGAGGTTGATGGTGTGTTAACACTTGATCCAGAAACTAAAGAAATTTCCATTGATGCTAAAACTGTATATACATCAGGTAAAATGTCTATGGAATATGAAGATGGAGAAAATGGAGAAGAATTTGAAAAATCTTCATCTAATCCATTCAGAGATTATGAACATGCATCACACAAAAAAGGAGTATTGAAACAAACATTCAAAAATATACATGAATTGATGGATGCTTTAAGAGAAGCTGCTGAATAATTAAAATAACTTAATAATATGATAAGAGAAGATTTAATAATTCATTTTTTAGGAGGTTTTTTTCTGGCAACCTGTCTTCAATTCTCATTAATTGTAATGATTTTATCTGTAGTTTTGATGGCAGTTGGAAAAGAATTCTATGATAAATACAAGGGTGGCATATTTGACTGGAAAGATATGGTACTCACATTAACCGGCGGGTTTGCTGCATTTTGGATCACATTAGTATATAAACATTAGATTAAATCTTTTATAAAAAGCTTTCTCTCATCGGTTCTTCTTCTTTCCAATCCAGGGAACTTATCATCTACATTTGTAGTTAAAATACTATCGGCTGCTTGAATATAGTCTTCATCTCTGAGAGCTAAAATTACGTCAGATCCTCTTAATCCATCCACCCCCATATTAAAGGCCATTGAAATCATAGAATCCCACATATGCTGAGAGATGTTAACATCTAATCCTCTTCCTTTCCATAATCTAAATAAACCTCTAACCCCTGCTTCTACTGTTTTTATATCTTTCCTGAATAATTTACTGGCTACAGATTTAGAAATAGTTTGGCCTATTTCAAATTCTGAAGTTCCTTCTGGTTCTGCATGACCCCAGCCAACTGTAACTTTTCCATCTCCAATTGAATAAGCTTCTAAACTAAGTTTTTCATGATCTTTAATAAACTTTATTCCTTCTGGGCTAGTTATTAGAGTCATAGGATTCTGCAAAATATCGTAATTTATTTGCGGTGTTTGTGATATTTGCGGTGTTTCATAAAAATAGATATCAAAAAGATTTTCAAATTTTTGCTCTATCTCTTTAAGTGTTAGATTTCTTTGATTCGCTAAAACACCAATTGTATGATTATGCTTAACTTCTTCTTTAGAAGGAAGATTTTTATAACCTTGTTGATTTGCAGCAAATAGAAACATCGAAGTAAGAATAGCAGTTTTCTTTACCTTATCCTTAATTTTATTAATATCGAATCTCTCATTGATGATTTCTTGAGCAATAAATTCTTCATTTAGGAATGAATACACTGATTCGTTTACTAGCATGCCATAGGTTTTTCTTTATATATCCTTTTTAGCATATATTAAAAGAGACCTTTTGAATTTGTATCTTCAGATTTAATTTCATTTCCCCAACTATCCCAATTTTCTCTTTTATTTCTTGCAAATAATTCTATATAAGGAGCGTAACTTACTTTTTCAATGATACTATAAAATTCGTGAGGTTTTTGTGAGTGATTTGCCTTATTTGAAAAAACAACTGAAGGGATATTTTTTATATGTTTATAAGGCATGGGAGCTCCTTTACGACCAAAAAGCAAAATTTCATGTTGGCCACGAAAGTACTGTCCAGTTCCAATTTGATTTTTTACCCATACGATATTTGTGATGTATTTGAATTCCCAATGAGCCATTATTTTTAATCCAGTTTCAAGAAAATTATTTGTGACCCACATGTACATGTGACACTGATCATCAGAAAGTTCTTCGATGAAAGGCTTCATATCGAAGATAGCTTGGGTTTGCATGAGAGGATAATGCTTATCGGCGCCACGCTTAATCTTGCCACCGCCAGAGAGATTCCAGGGAGGATCAACATATATAGTTTTGTACTTCATGTTAGGGCTAACTATACAGATTTAGGAATCTTGCGTAATACCTCAAAATCAATAATATCTAAAATGCTTAGATTCTCGGGATGTGGGTCATGCACCATGCCATTTTTCCAAACCACATAATGATTAACTCTCTCAACAGAACTATTAAACCTTGGACTTTTGCCCAAAGCCAGTACATAACCATTGGTGTCAGGAGAAGCTAACATACCCTCAGTAATACAGCGGACTTTATATTGAGTGATCTCCCAACCTAATTCAGCAAGTCTTTTATCCATTTTAAAACCGTATTCAGACCAACTTTCTTCAATAGGTATCATTGGCAAGTCTTCAATGTCACATTCAATAATCGAAGCAATGGCAGCACGCCAGCAATCGCCGTTTTGTTTGCCCGGGATATGAAGATATTTTTGTTTAACAGGTATCATAGGATTTAGTACTCTAAAGCAAGAATTTCACATTTAATTATAGATCCAACTGGAAATTCAAGATTACATACTCTTTTCCATTCTTTGTTTCCGATATAAAAATCTCCTCGAGATTTATTGCAATGCCCATTAAAAGTGTGAATATCATTGCCGATTTTAACTTTTAAATAAAATTTATCTCCTGAGCCAAGAAGAGAATTGAAATTATTATTTAAAGCGTTAAGTGTTTGTTTTTTAGAGTATTGATCTGAATCAATCCAAATACTGCGTCCTTCGCTTGAGCCTTTGCTTGCTCGTGAAATTGTTGCGTTTAATGTTTTCATAATTTATAATTTTTAATTTGTTATTCTATCTTCTAAAGCCTGGTTTAGTCCTTTTAAGTAAATAAATCGCGTAAAAATCTTCTCCATTTTTATAAAAAACATTAACTACCTCCCAACCTTGAGAAGTGTACACTTTAAGCGCTGCCATTCTAGATTTATAAATTGGTTTAACATCTTTAGAAAGAATAAATGATCCATCGGGATTGTCTTCAGAACATCTATAACCTACATTGGGTTGACTTCTGTCTATATGTATTTCTCTATATACTGTTAATGTATCTAAAGTTGTTTGAGACTTAACTTCATTCATTGTTATACATCCTATCCAAAGGAATATAACGATTGTAATTTTTAATAGTGTTCTCATAGTTTTAATTTATTAATTAAATTTATATGATAAACCAAATTTAAATCTTTCAATTAATCCTGTTCCTGCAAATATGCCAACATTATTTATATAGACTTTAGTAATTACCGCAAAATTAATATAAGACTTAGTATCTCCATAAAAATATGTGTCCCAACCAATTGGGTCTTCATAAATTTCTCTTGTATAACCATATCCAATCATCGGAGTAACAGACCAAATTTTTGAAGGGAGTATGAAAATATTATATCCAACATTAATAACACCCACACTCAATTTATTTGCATTATACGTATAGGAAGAAGAAAAATCTAATTCTTCACCCATTCCACTTGCCATGTTACTGGATAAATCACAATAAAAATGATTAATTGATACACCTATATTGATTCCGACTCTAGATGAAAGTTTTGTGTCTAAAGAAAAACTAGTTACACCCAATGATATATCCCAATCATTTTGCCCAAAAGATGTTAACGTTAATATTAACATTGCAAACATTAAAAATAAGATTTTTTTCATAATTTTGATTTTAAATTAATATTTATTAAGTTACGAATTAATTTACACAATCAGAAATATATTCAGAATCTTTTTTATAATAACTATAATGATCTGATGTTCCAATTGTATATGTTATAGATCGATATTTACCACTTGCGCAATGCCAAATTAACGTTATTGCGTTATATCCATCTGTTTTGTATAGACTTTTTTCATCTGCGCTACCATACAAACGTATTGCATCATCCATAGTTTCATCTGTTAATCCCAACTTTGACATATCTGGCAAAGTTTTTAAATTAGCTCTTATTTCTCTATCTTTTTTACTATTGCCTTCTTCATTAATGATACACGATATTTTCATATAACCAATATTTTCCTTATATTTAACTTTAAAATATAAATCATTTGTTTTTTCAATAACCGTTATTGGGGCATTTATTGGTACTTTGATAATACATACACTATCCACATTTGGTTTTATTCTTAATGCTGCATCATTCCAATTACAGGTGGTTGATATTGAAAACTGAGAAAAACTTGTTAATGTAATCATTAACATTCCTAAGATTAAAATTTGTAATTTTTTCATTTTTAATAATTTAAAGTTAATAATCAAATATAATAATTTTTTTTATATTTAAAAAATATATGTTTTTAATGTTTT
>Ga0209538_1000411_pt1 | contig 25212 bp, 29 predicted proteins | sample BarGraNGADG00211_2_FD_184492 | JGI IMG/M metagenome (GOLD analysis project Ga0209538, IMG submission 184492) | Arctic peat soil microbial communities from Barrow, Alaska - Barrow Graham LP Ref core NGADG0004-211 (SPAdes) (version 2) | ecosystem: Environmental > Terrestrial > Soil > Wetlands >... | reverse complement strand
TATCTTTCTTACCCGCGTTTCGATAAATACTACAATTCCCGCGGCTATAGCACGAGCCAAAGCGACGTGACCGCCGTTGACCTGATCGCCGCACAATCAAACAAACCATACATAGTTTTGGCCGACCAGCAAGTCAGCGCGGCCGCTTTAAAAGAACTCGGCTTTGACCACTACTACCCGAGCCCGACCGGTCCAATATATTTTTATCCCATTCCCACCGGCGGACCCTTGTATCAATACTATTTGGACATGGTCTATAAAACTCCGGATCGCACGACCATGAACAAGGCTCTTAAACTGGCCGGCGTGAGCGAAGGTTATTTGGTCGTGAACAAATATTGGTACCAAAGCGATCGCGTAATCGGGATGGCAAAATTAACGGCCGCTTCCTGGCAGAGTGTGAATAATGAAGTCTATATTTTTAAATATTAACATTGACTTTAAGAAACATCTTTAAAAAATGGCCCTTTCGAGCCATTTTTTATTTTTCTTTTTTATGCAAATTTTATCTTGTTTCCTGATAGTCCCAGACCGGTCCGACCGACAAGAATTTGCCGCCCTCATCCTGATGGACAAGAACCATCAGTTTTAATTTGCTGATGTCCTCTTTAAACCAGGACTTCTGCGTGGGCAGGCTGATGCTTAATTTTTTATCCTTCGCCTCGGCCGGGATAACGGTCAGTCCTTTGACGAAATCCGTGATATTGGCGTTATCTTCCGTGCTTAAAGCCTGGCTGGATAATTCTTTCACTACAATCCCCTTCAACATGTTCAAATTATTACCGGCTAAGGTCAAATCGCTCACCACCGTGCTGACTTCCTGATCAATTCTCAGGGCCGCGAACATTTTTAACAGCATGTTATTATCGGCGGTCAGTTCATCGAGCAGATTATAATTAGGATCAACATAGGAATTTTCATTCCAGCGCGATAAATTGCTTAGTCCCTGCCCTTTATAGAGTTGATTAACGCTGAATTTTTCCCAAGGCAACTGCAGATTAGTCCAAGCGGCGGCCAGCGTTTTCAGTTCCTGCCCCTGCCAAGCCGGCGAACGGGTAAATAGCGGCTGACTACTACGATCGCCGCCCAGATAAGCTTTGAACTGATCCAGACTGGTCCAATAATTGGTCGTGTGCCAAACCGCGGCCTGATTCAATTGTCCGACCAAATCAGTGGCTACGGAAGAATAGTTTTTATAATTAGTGTTCTCGCTGAAATAGCTATTACCCGTAATCGGATAAACTAAATTAATAGGATCAAGCGCAAAACCGTTACAGCGCTCGGTGACGCGATTAATCTGGCAAGCGGTAATATTATTTCCCTTGGTGCTGGTCGCCAAATAACTCGTGACCGTCGGATAGGCCAAACGGCTAAAAATATAATCGTTCGGCCAATAAGACTCGGCCAACATCCGGAAACCAATCTGCCCTTTCAAGGACGCGTCCTGACGATTAAGCGCGCCTTGGATTGGCGGAAAATCGTAGGTCGTTAATTTAGTCCGCGTTTTTTCCAAATTGTCCTTGACTTGGGCGTTCTGGTCGTCGAAAATCTGGTCGATTTTATAATCCGCTCCGAATAAACCGCTTAAAGCGTCGCGATATTGGACGTAGCTTAAATCTTCACGCAAGCCTTTGAAAAAAGCCATGACCTTATAAATGCGGGCCCATTTGTTCTTTAAATCAGGCAAAGAGGAAAAATCCTGGGCGATAAAACTGGCCGCGGTAAAATTTATTCGCCAATCCGGATAATCCAACAAACAAGTAGGACAGTTTTTATCCTTATAATTAAGCGGGAAAAGCGAATTGAGCCAGCGGTTCGTCAAATAAAAATTATTGAGCTTGGCATTGGACTGATAATCAACCGGGACTTTGAATCCCGAATAGTCGAAAGCATAGAGCATAACCGGCGACTTGGTTTTTTGCGCGCCTTCCCGAATCAGTTTCTCTTCCCGGAGAACATCTTCGCGCAGATAGGGCGGCAAAGAGAAATAAAACTTATTAACCTCGGCCGCGGTAAACCGCGCCGGGTCGTCAACCGTACCCTGGGGAGCCAATTGATTGGCGGCTGGCTTCAAGAGTTCCAGAGCGGTGGCAAAAAAAGCGGCTTCCAGACGTTCTCCTTCCAGGATAGAGTCGTTAACGTTGCCGAGCGAGGCCAAGCGCGCCTCATAACGGGTTTTAGCCGCGTCATACATCTCCTTGTTAATGCTCCAAAGATTGTCATAAAAAATATTAGCTTCGATGTCTTTATAAATCTTCTTCAAGGTGTTTTGATAATAATAAAAGATAAAATCCGAAGTAACTAAAAACGGAATCTGCTTTTGATCGAGACTACTATAGAGAGCATAAAAATCCGGCGCTTCTTTGGGCCAGGGATTATCAATCACGGCGAAGCCGTTATTATTCAGGCCGTCCAAACCGGGATCAAGATCCAACTTGCGCGACAAATCATAGTAATTGATGGCGTCGATCTTAACATCCAGCGGCAAGGTGTAGTCATTAAGTTTCAAGGTCAAAGTGCTGGTGGTTGTTTTATAAAAATCGGCAAAGGATAAATATTCAATGGCCAAGTCGGCGAAAGAGCTGCTGGCGTTCGTCGAAGTAGATGTTCCGTCCGGCGAAAAATCCGGTAAAATCGGGTTGGTGTTGGTCGCAACTGTGCTGGTGGCCGGCTGATTAACCGGCGTTTGCGGTCTGGCCGCTTGCTTTTTTTGCCAGAACCAAAAACCGGCGGCCGCTAAGCTTAGTAAAACAACTATCACCAGGACAAGTAAAATTATTTTACGGCCTTGGCTCGGGCCGCTGTCCGATTGCGGGGACTGAGGCGAGGAAGAAGCATGCGACGGAATGACCGTCGGCTGGCCTTCAAACATAAAATTATTTTAAATATTTATATTTATTCTGCAGGTGCTCAGCATAAGTACTCGCGTAATAAACTTTCTTGTCGGACGTAGTCAGAAAGTAATTATAACTGGTCGCAGTCGGATAAATTGCCGCCTCAATCGCCAAGATACCCGGATTGCAAATCGGACCCGGCGGCAAACCGGCGTATTTATAGGTGTTATAAGGGGACTTATTATCCAAAGCTACCCCGCTATGTTGGGTTTCGGTGTCGCCTAAAATATAGGAGAGGGTGGCGTCCGACTGCAGAGCCTGACCAATTTTCAACCGGTGCCAAAAAATGCCGGAAATTATTTTGGCGTCCTTATTATCCCCGGTCTGATAATTTAGGGGCGCTTCCTTTTCAATAATCGAGGCCATAGTCACGATTTGATAGATTGTTTTGCCTTGCCTCTGAATATCGGTACGCATTTGCGGCGTCAATTTAGTTTCAAAATTAGTCAGCATCTTCAGAACCACGTCCTTAACGGTGGAGCTGGCGTAAATGCGGTAGGTATCCGGAAATAGGTAGCCCTCCAACCCGTAATATTTCGGCTTGTCTTTAAGGGCCGGAAATTCCTCGGAATAATCATACAGGGCCGGCATCTCTGTATTATTACGGTAATCAACCTGGGGAAAGCCGACCACTTCCAGAAGTTCCTCGCTCATCCACTTGCCCTGGCGTTCAAAATACTGGCTGATTTCGCGGTTATTCCAGCCCTCCGGGATGGTAATTGTCTCTTCCGCTTTGGGAATAATTTTGGGTGCGGCCACGTGGCGCGGCCAAAGCCAACGCCCGGCGAGAATTACCACGACCAGGAGGATAACAATAATTAAAAAAAGTTTAAGCAGTTTTTTCATAATTAGCGTCCGGCTGTTTTTATTTTTAAAGCGGCGGCTTTGGCGATGAGTTCCGAACTGGCCCGAATCTTCCGACCCAAACCGTCGACCATCTTAATACCTAATTTATGACAAAGCGGATATTCCGGCACATCATCGACACTATGGCGGTCGCCGCCGTTGGCAAAAACATCCGGCTTAACTTTAGCTAAAGAGCGGCAAACCGTCAGATCTTTATCAATGGAGAGAAAAACTTGATCCACACCTTTGACCGCGGAGACGATAGTGAGACGGTCTTTTTCGCTCATGAACGGCACCCGGCCTTTGAGCGCCACTTGATAATCGTTATTAATAATGGCCACTAATTTATCGCCTAATTTCTTAGCCTTTTGGATCATTTCCAAGTGTCCGACATGAAGCGGATTGAAATAACCGGAAACAGCCACCACGACGGGTTTTTTGCCGTTCTTTTTCTTATTTTTCTTAGTTTTTACAGTTGAGGACATAATAAAAAATGAGATTTAATCTTTACCTGTATTATAACAAGAATAAACGCTTTGAACAAATAAAAAATCCTTGCCTCAACAAGGAATTTTTATTTATATTTGATCTAAAATTTTACATCATGCCCATCCCATCCATGTCTCCGCCGTGATTATGTTCATGCTCCGGCTTAGTCGGTTTGTCCACAATCACCGCCTCGGTGGTCAAGAACATCATGGCCGCGGATGCGGCGTTTTCCAGAGCGGACCGCACGACCTTGGTCGGATCAACGATACCGGCTTTAATCATATCCACGAATTCACCAGTCGCGGCGTTATAGCCCATGATAACTTTCGCTTTTTTATTTTCTTCAATAATTCTTTGCAGAATGAGAGAACCGTCCACGCCGGCATTGGCCGCAATTTGTTTGATCGGTTCCAAAATTGATTGATTGATGATCTTTTCACCCACGCTCGCCTTCTGGCCGTCCTTTAACTCCTCTTCGAAACGAGCGAAATTAGCGCCATAGGAAGCGATAGCCAAGGCCAAGCCGCCGCCTGGCACCACGCCTTCTTCAACGGCCGCCTTGGTCGCGTTTAAGGCGTCTTCAATACGATATTTTTTTTCTTTCATTTCTGTCTCGGTCGCCGCACCAACTTTAATGACGGCCACGCCGCCAGCCAGTTTCGCCAAACGTTCCTGCAGTTTTTCTTTATCAAAATCCGACTCGGCGATTTCTTTTTCTTTTTTAATCTGTTCAATACGCGCTTTAATATTTTTAACTTCGCCCTTGCCATCCACAATCGTCGTATTGTCCTTGGAAGCCACAACTTTACGCGCCTGGCCTAAATCCGTCAATTCCGCCTTGTCTAACTTCAAGCCGACTTCTTCGGAAATGACTCGGCCGCCGGTCAAGATGGCGATATCTTCCAGCATAGTCTTGCGGCGATCCCCGAAGCCCGGCGCCTTAATGCCCAGCACGTTGAAAGTGCCGCGCAATTTATTAACCACGAAAGTCGCCAACGCTTCGCCCTCAATTTCTTCGGCGATAATCACTAAATCTTTCTTGCCGCTTTGAATGACTTTTTCTAGGAGCGGTAAAATTTCCTGAATGGAGGCAATTTTACGGTCGGTGATTAAAATATAGGGTTCGGCCATTTCCGCTTTCATCGTGTCTTGGTTAGTAATCATATAGGGTGAGGCATAACCCTTATCAAACTGCATGCCTTCCACCACTTCTTTCTCAATGCCGAAAGATTGTCCTTCTTCCACGGTAATCACGCCTTCTTTACCCACGCTCTCCATGGCCTCGGCGATAATTTTACCGATTTCTTCGTCATTGGCGGAAATGGAGGCTACCTGAGCGATTTCTTCCTTAGTGGAAATAATTTTGCTCATCTTTTTTAATTCGGCGACAATCTCGCCCACTCTTTTTTCAATTCCCTTTCTGATTTCCATCGGATTGACTCCGGCCGCCACCAGCTTCAAGCCGTTACTGATAATCGCTTGGGCCAAGAGAGTCGCGGTGGTCGTGCCATCGCCGGCCGCGTCATTAGTTTTGGAGGCCACTTCTTTGACAATTTCCGCGCCGATATTTTCAAATTTATCTTCCAGTTCAATCTCTTTAGCCACAGTCACGCCGTCTTTGGTAATAATCGGGGAACCGTAACTTTTACCGATTACGACATTGCGGCCTTTCGGACCGAGCGTGACTTTAACGGCATTCGCCAATTGGTCGACGCCTCTTTTAAGAGCCAAGCGCGCTTTTTCGTCAAAAATTATTTGTTTCGCCATATGTTTGTATAATTAATTATTCAATGATTGCGATAATATCGCTTTCGCTCAGGACTAAATATTCTTCATTATCCACTTTCACTTCATCCGGCGCGTATTTTTTAAACAGCACCTGATCGCCGACTTTCACAGACATCTTGGCAATCTGGCCATTATCCATTAAGCGGCCTTGGCCCACGGCCATGACTTCGCCTTTTTCCGGCTTTTCTTTGTCCACGGTGTCCGGCAAAACGATGCCCGACTTGGTCATTTCTTCTTTCTTCAGAGCTTTAATAATAACATTGTTAGAGAGTGGTTTTAGTTTCATATTTTTGCTTAGATTAAATATTTATCTGTTAGCAGTCAAATAATCTGACTGCTAATCTGTTCTTATTTTAGAGCGAAAAATAACGACTGTCAAGCGCTTTGGGTAATAAAAAATCCTGGAAAATGAGGATTATATCACAGCACGATACTAAAAAAATGTCAATACTATAAGAAATTAGGGCTTTGTTATATAATAATGAAAGCAAAATAAACTAACATCAAATAAAATATGACCTTTCGCGAATATCAACTAAAAGCCAAGGCCAGCGCCCGTTTCCCGGAAAAAGAAAATAATTACATCTACGCTTCCCTGGCTCTCTGCGGCGAAGCCGGCGAAGTGGCGGACAAAATAAAAAAAATCTGGCGCGAAAAAAACAAACAAGTGTCCGCTGCCGACCGGGCGGAAATCAAAAAAGAACTGGGCGACGTCTTATGGTATTTGTCGCAACTGGCCGAGGAGCTGGAAATAAATTTCGACGACGTGGCCCAAGCTAATTTAGATAAAATTAATTCTCGCCTGGAAAGAAATGTTCTCTTCGGCCAAGGCGATAATCGTTAAAATATTATGACTATTATTCATGGTCTGATCTTAGGCATCATTGAAGGCCTAACCGAGTTCCTGCCCATTTCCTCCACCGCTCATTTAATCCTGGCCGGCGATTGGCTGCGCTTGCCCACGACCGATTTCCTAAAAACTTTCGAAATTTCTATTCAAGTCGGCGCCATCCTGGCCGTTGTCGTTTTATTTTGGAAAAAAATCTGGTCCAGCTGGGAACTAATCGGAAAAATTGCGGCCGCCTTTATCCCGACCGCGATTATCGGTCTCCTTTTATATAAAGTCGTGAAGAATTATCTCTTGGACAATACTTTAGTCATTGCCCTCGCCCTGCTCATCGGCGGCGTCTTATTAATCATTCTAGAAAAATATTATTCCCGGAAAGAAAAACTGACCATCGCCCCTCCTGACCAATCGGAAATTAATCAAGCCATCAGTTACAAGCAAGCCGCGCTAATCGGGACTTGCCAATCGCTGGCCATTATTCCCGGCGTTTCCCGCGCCGCCGCCACCATCATGGGCGGGCTGGGCTTAGGCGTCAGCCGCCAGAATATTGTGGAGTTCTCTTTTCTCTTGGCTATCCCGACCATGGTCGCCGCTACCGGTTTGGATCTCTTTAAGAGCCGGGCGCTGGTCGTTGCCTTAAGCCAACACGAGCTCATCATCTGGCTGGTCGGTTTTATCGCCGCTTTCATTACCGCCATCATCGGCATCCGCTTCTTCCTGAAATTCATCCAAAAAAATAATTTCATTCCCTTCGGCTGGTACCGAATTGCTTTAGGCCTAGTAGTTCTAGCTTGGCTGCTAATAAAATAAGAATATATTTTAGATAAAAAGAAAACAGGCTGCGATTAAACAGCCCGTTTTTTTAAGTCTTGATCCTTACTTTACTCTTTAGCCGGAGCAATAAAACCGTCGATCTTCATCCGATCACCATAATCTTTCAATGATTCTTGAGCCAAGGCTGATAAGCGCTTAAGCTCCTCCTCATTGTTAGCGGAAATGATGACGTAGAAAGGGTTTTCCGGCGTGAACCGCTCGCCCAAGCCGTGGTCGCTCAAAGCGATGCCCGACAAAGCCGGAACCTCTTTTTTCAGATAGCCATCGCCTAACTTAAAGAAGGGGGCCGAGCTGATAAAATGGGGCGGAAAATCGGACCAATTAGACGAATTAAATCGTCCCGTCGCGTCGATGACCAAAGCCCGTTCGTTGTGGATCGGAGAGATGAATTCGGAATGATCCACTTCGCGATAATTATTTCCGGTTTCCTCGGCGATCTCTTTGGCGTTCTTATAGCCATGATGATCGCTGTCCGGTCCGGGGTAGGCCATACCCGCGGCACCGCAACTCTCGTGCCCGGTGATGGTGATGCTCCGACCCAATTCCTCGCGGTACTGTTTCAGAGTGTTCTTGAAGACTTGGCGTTCTTTATCATCTAACAGGATACCGACGCCGGCTAATCCCATCTTGTCTCCGCTTCTGACCCGTCCGTCGGAACAGTCTAAGACGTCCAGCTTATGGCTAAAAGCTTCTTTGAAACCGGAAATATTCCCGATAATCTGAGAAATCTTCTTATCCGAATTCAGTGATTTAATAATTACATTGCTCTGAGATTTATCCCAGGCGGCATCGAACAATTGTTCGTAATCGTGATCATGATGGTCGTGATTTCCCATAGTTGTAGCTACTTTTTCGTAATGGTTAGACATACTTTTTTTCTTTCTTAAAAGGTACTTTAAATTTATATTAATTCTTATTATCCATTCCTTTGAGGCGGCGCCATTTGCTCAGCGCCTTTTCGCGCGCCAATTCCTTTTCTATCCGAGCTGAGATATCGGCGAATTCCACATCATCCAAAGACTTGGCGGTCTTCTTTAGATCTTCCGCCCGCTCCTTGGCTTCCTTGATGCGCGTTTCATCCAGTTCTCCGGCCCGCTCGGCCGTGTCGGCTAAGATAACAATCTTATCCTTCATGACCTCAATAAAACCACCGGACACCGACATAATCTCCAAAGTATTATCCGCCCGTTTCACTTCCAAAACGCCGGGTTTCAAAATAGCGACCAGCGGGATGTGATCCGCCAGAACCGTAATCTCGCCGTTCGTCGTTGGCACAGTGATTTGCAAAATCTCCTGCTTCAAAACCACTTTCTCCGGCGTGACGATTTCAAATTGTATGCTCTTAGCCATAGTTTTTTATTTAGACGCGCGTTTACTCAGCCTTAACTTCTTCAATGCCGCCTCTCATGTAAAAATTATCTTCCGGCTGGTCATCGTGCTTGCCATCCAAAATTTCCTTGAAGCCTCTAACCGTGTCGGCCAGTTTCACGTATTTGCCCGGACGACCGGTAAAAGTTTCAGCCACGAAGAACGGCTGAGACAAGAATTTCTGGATCTTTCTGGCGCGAGCGACGATGATTTTATCTTCCGCTGATAATTCTTCCATGCCTAAGATGGCAATGATATCCTGCAAATCTTTATAACGCTGTAAAATCATCTGCACGCCGCGAGCGACGGCGTAGTGTTCCGCGCCCACCACTTTCGGATCCAAGATGACCGAGGAAGAATCTAAAGGATCAACCGCCGGATAAATACCGAGCTCGGATAAGGAACGGGACAATACCACAGTGGAATCTAAGTGTCCGAAAGTCGTCGCCGGAGCCGGATCGGTTAAGTCATCAGCTGGTACATAAACGGCCTGAATGGAAGTAATGGAACCGTCTTTAGTAGAAGTGATTCTCTCTTGCAGCTCACCCATTTCCGAGGCTAAAGTCGGCTGGTAGCCGACAGCCGAAGGCATGCGACCAAGAAGAGCCGAGACCTCGGAACCGGCTTGTGTGAAACGGAAAATATTATCAATAAATAATAAAACGTCCTGATTCTTTTCGTCACGAAAATATTCCGCTACGGATAAAGCGCTTAAAGCAACGCGCGCGCGCGAGCCCGGCGGTTCATTCATTTGACCGAAAACCATGGACACTTTATCGATAACACCGCTCTCTTTAAATTCATGATATAAATCATTGCCTTCGCGGGTTCTTTCCCCAACACCGGCAAAAACGGAGTAGCCGCCGTGTTCTGAAGCGATGTTGTGAATTAATTCTTGAATAACGACCGTTTTACCGACGCCGGCGCCGCCGAACATGCCGACTTTGCCGCCTTTGACAATCGGACAGATTAAATCAATAACTTTAATGCCGGTTTCCAAAATCTCGGTGCTGTTTGATTGATCCACAAATTTGGGAGCCGGACGATGAATCGGATATTTTTTAGCAGTTTTAACCGCCGGGCCGCCGTCCACCACTTCGCCTAGAACATTGAAGATGCGGCCCAAGGTTTCTTGGCCGACCGGAACGGAAATTGCCGCGCCGGTATCAAAGGCCTGATCATCGCGCCGTAAGCCGTCCGTTGAACCCATGGCCACTGTCCGGACGACATTAGAACCAATATGCTGCTCCACTTCCAGGGTTAATTTTTTACCTTTTAAATCAACTTCTAAGGCATTATAAATTTCCGGGAGATCCTTTTCAAAATAGACATCAACGACCACGCCGATGACTTGTTTGACTATCCCGTGATTTTGCTTTTTTTCTGACATATTATTTAAATTATTTTTTATGCTTATTTATTCCGCCAAGGCGTTGGCCCCGGCCGAGATCTCGGCGATTTCCGCGGTGATGCCGGCTTGGCGGGCCTTATTATAGAACAGGGTTAGTTCACTCACCATATCGTTAGCCGCCTCAGTGGCTTGGTGCATAGCGGTCATGCTAGCGCTGTGTTCGGAGGCATTAGCTTCCAAGAAGGCCTGGTACAGCTGAATTTCCAATAAGCGCGGAATCATCTTATCTAAAACTTCTTTCGGACTCGGCTCAAAAATATAGTCATAGGTATAGGCGCCGCTGGTCAAATGCTTTTTGTTTTTTTCTTCCAGCATCTCCGGGGTCAGACCGACTTTTGATTCATGGCCGACAATACCCAGATAGGCGTCTTTGCATTCCGTATCAATCGGCAAAAGTTGCTTGACGCGGGCCACTTGCTTAGCCGGATTAATAAAATCTGTGTAAGCAACTAAAATTTTGTCATACTTCTTATGCGCATAATCGGTTAAAGCCATTTTAACAATCGGATAAATTTCTCTGGCATCGGTTAAGAGATCGCTTTTATCAAACTCAGCCGCCACATTATAGTTCTGATGATAGACAGAGGTGCCGCGTTTGCCGACTAAAATAAAGTCGGTCGGAATCGGGTGTTTGGCAATGGATTCTTTGGCTTTGGCAATGACGGCCGCGTTATAACCGCCACAAAGACCGCGATTGGACGTAATCAGAATAATCGCTACCTTGTTGATATGCTGGCGTTTTTTAAGAAGCGGGTGAGTGGATTCGTTCCGGCTCTGCGCTGCCTTGGCCAAATGCAAAACCGTCTCCCAGCTCAGATTAGCATAGGTGCGAGTTTTTAAGACGGCGTCAATTGCTTTTCTCATCTTAGCCGCCGATACCATTTCCATCGCTTTGGTAATCTTCTTAGTGCTGGAAATTGATTTGATGCGGCGGGAGATTTCTTTGGTCTTGGCCATAAGCTTGATTAAAACATATTTTTCCGTTCAGCGATTTTCCTGGGAGAAAAATTATCGGCCATAAGGCCATAATTTTTCTCTACGGATAATCATTCACTCAAAATATATTTTAATCCATTAATATTTATTCAAAAAACATTTACTTAAAACATTATTTAGTCAGATAATCTAGGGTGGCTTTGTAGTCTTCTAATAATTTTTTCATCTTCGTTTCAATATCTTCATCCAGTTCTTTCTTCTCGGTAATGAGCTTCAGAGCTTCATCGTTCAAATCGGCATATTTATATAGACCAGCTTCAAATTCACGAATCTTCTCCACTGGCACGTTGTCCATAAAACCGTTAATCAGGGCATAGTATGAAAGCACCTGTTTCGCTACCGGTAAAGGCTGATACTGATCCTGTTTGAAAACTTCATATAATCTCTTGCCTCTTTCCAGTTTTTTCTTAGTATCCGCATCCAAATCTGAACTGAATTGAGCAAAGGCTGCCAGTTCGCGATATTGGGCCGCTTCCAAACGCATCTTGCCGGCCACTTTTTTCATGGCTTTGATCTGGGCGGAAGAACCGACGCGGGACACGGATAAGCCGGCGTTTACAGCCGGACGGTTGCCCTTATAAAACAGGTCCGGTTCCAAAAAGATCTGACCGTCGGTAATGGAAATAACGTTGGTTGGGATATAAGCGGAGATATCACCCGCCTGCGTTTCAATGATCGGGAGAGCGGTAATGGAACCGCCGCCGAAATCTTTATTTAGTTTACAAGCTCTCTCCAATAAACGGGAATGAAGGTAAAAAACATCACCCGGATAAGCTTCGCGGCCCGGAGGACGGCGGAGCAGTAAAGAAATTTCCCGATAGCTCACGGCATGCTTGGATAAATCATCATAAATAATTAAAACATCCTCGCCTTTATCCAAAAAATATTCGGCCATGGCGCAACCGGCATAGGGCGCGATATATAATAAAGAAGCGGGATTGGAAGCGCCAGCCAAAACCACAGTCGTATAGGCCATCGCTCCGGTCTCTTCCAATTTGGAAACGATATTAGCAATCTTCGATTCCTTTTGACCGATGGCCACGTAAATACATTTCATGTTCTGCCCTTTCTGATTAATGATGGTATCAATAGCAATAGCGGTCTTGCCTAATTGGCGATCGCCAATAATCAGTTCGCGCTGACCGCGGCCAATCGGAATCATGGCGTCAATCGCCTTAATGCCGGTCTGCACCGGTTCTTTGACGGAAGCGCGGGTAATAACGCCCGGCGCAATCTTTTCCACGGGATAAAATTTATTGGTTTCCACTTTGCCCTTGCCATCCAGCGGTTCACCCAGCGGATTCAAAACGCGGCCGATAACCGCTTCGCCAACCGGTACTTCCAGAATCCTTTTGGTCGCCTGGACCTCATCGCCTTCCTTAATGGCTGTATAGTCGCCCAAAACGATGGCCCCGACCTGGTTTTCCTCCAGGTTTAAAGCCACACCGGCCACATCGCCTTTCTCGGTCTTAAAGGTCAAAATTTCGCTCATCATGGCCTCGGACAGGCCGGAAACCAAAGCAATACCATCAGAAACCTTGAGGACTTTGCCGACTGATTTTTCGCTGATTTCCGCCTTAAAACCGGAGATCTCCGATTTCAGCTGTTCAATTATGAAGTCTTTAGTACTTGACATATTATTTTAATTGTGATATTATTAATTTATGCAAATTGAGTATTAACGTTCTTAAAAAACTTAGCCATGAGATTCTTTTATGCTTTGTCAATCGTAACCGGAATTTTGTTTATTATCGTCTTCTTTGTACTCCCGATGGAGCTATTTGTTGGAAGTACATTATTCGAAAAACTGGTCATTAAGGGCTTGTTAACAATTATTCTACTCCTTGTTTCCGTCGGCGCCTTAATTATCGCCCGAATTGAGAATGTCAAAAACTTAATCGAAAAAAAACGATAAAAAGAGTCTAAGTGAACAAATCTTTCAATCATCGAATAACCTCCCACTGGAGGTTTTTTCTTTGTCAAATACTTACCCCCCAATCTCATTCTTTAATTCTTCCAAACTCGTTTTTAAACTGCCGTCCAAAACCTTGCTATTATATTTCAAAACAAAACCACCTAACAATTTTTTATCAATCTCCTCCCTTAAACTGATTTTCTGCGCCTTAGTTTTTTCCTTTAAATAAGCCGTGACCATTTCTCGAGCCGTCGGTCCGAGTTCGCGGGCGCTAAGCAGTTCCGCTTTCAGTTCCCCGTGTTCCTTATCCCAAATCTCACTGAAGCGTTCAATAATTTCCCGGACTTTATTCCAGTCCAAATTCTTGGCCAAAACCGCCACGAAATTTTTCAGCTCAGCCTTAATCTCCTTCTCGGTCTTGTCTTGGACCGAGTCATAGAGGGCTAGGGCGTATTGTCTGGCGCTTATCTTCATATTTACTTAACCAGCTTCTTAATTAATTCCCGATCCTTGTCGCTCGTCATTTTTTCATTCAATAATTTTTCCACGGTCATAACCACTAAATCAGCTACTTCCTTCTTGATCTCTTTCAAAGTCTCGCCTTTCTCGCGGCTCATTTTTTCTTTTTCCGCGTTAATGACCTGGCCGATATCTTCTTTGGCCTTGTTGATCAGTTCCTGGCGGCGTTCTTCGCCCCGCTTATCCGCTTCTTCCACGATTAAATTGGCCTGCTTCTTAGCAGCCAGCAAAATATCTTCCCGATCTTTCTCGGTCAAAGCCAAACGCTTCTCGATCTCATCCGCTTCCTTCAAACTTTTATCAATCTTGTCCGAGCGTTCAGTCATCATTTTGACGAGCGGCTTGAAGGCGAAGAAATATAGGACCGCAAAAACCACGGCAAAGTTAATCGCCTGGGCCAATAAAAGGCGGCCGTCAATCTGAAAAGTAGAAATTAATGATTCCATATTATTTAGGGGGCGGCCCGATTCAGGACCGCGATTAAGGCAATAATAATCTAACGCTTTCCCCCGATTTCATCAGGGGAAATCCGTCAAACAATTATTTGATACTGAAGGCAATAACCAAGGCGTAAATGGCGATAGCTTCGGCAAAAGCGGCGATGAGCAACATCGGCACTAAAATCTTGCCGGTTGCTTCCGGGTTGCGACCAATCGCTTCCATCGCTTTCGCGCCAATTAAACCAATACCGATACCGGGGCCAATGGCTCCAATACCGATGGCCAGAGCTTTGGCTAACATGACAGTGTCCATAGTTTTGTTAATTATTTATATCTTAATTAATTAATGTTCTTCTTGAGTGGTATTGATAGTCAGGTAAGTCAGAATCAGCATAGCAAAAATCAAAGCCTGGATAAGTCCCACCAAAATCTCCAAAAACAGGAACGGCAACGGCAAACCGAAAGCCAGAATGGCGGACATAGACGCGAGCAAAACCTCGCCGGCAAAAACATTGCCGAATAAACGGAAGGACAGGCTGGCGACTTTGGCCAATTCGGAAATTATTTCTATAAAACCCACAAAGACTTTAATCGGATTAACAATAAGAATGGTCGGATCCTTAAATACTTTCTTGGGAATTTCCAAGATTGCCTTAATGTTGATGAACTTATTCAAATAGTTCCACCAGCCGACCGCGATGACGCCGACGATGTGGCTCACGACCACGCCGATGGTCGCCAAAGCAAGCGTGGTATTTAAATCAGCCGTACCGCCGCGGAAATAAGGGATGAAATACTGCGCGCCGTCGCGGCTCACGATTTGGCCGATAGAGCCGACGCCCGGCAAAATCCCGGACCAATTGTTAAGCAGGATGAAAAAAAAGAAAGCCAGGACAAAAGGCGCAAATTCCAAAGACTTCTTCCGGCTGCCAGTAACGCTGTCAAACAAATCCAAGAACATCTCCACAATCATCTCCAGGCCGTTCTGCAGTCCTTTCGGTACTTTCTTTAGACTCCGGCGCAGAGCGAGAGCCAAGATAATTACGATCACTAAAACTAACCAAGAATTAAGCATGGCATTGGTGATGGGAAAATTGCCGACGTGAGCGATGGGTTCGGCAAAGAGAGTATTTTCGTGGATGATTTCCGGCGACATTATTTTAATTTATTATCTTTTTTAATTTCCTCTTTAGGTAAATCTTCAATTTTCTTAAATTCTTTGACCGCGTTGATGATCAGGCCGTACATCGAAATCAGAAAAGAGACGCCGATGGTCGTCAGGAACAACCAAGGCTCCGTGCCATATTTTCTATCCAGCCAGCGGCCTAAAATAACGCCGATGATAATCGGGAAAGCGATCCAGCCGGACAGGTTGGCGGTAATTCTCAGAGCGATTGTCCAGGTTGTATTTTTCATATCTTAGCCCAAAAATAAAAAGGGCTTTTTGCCCTCTGAAATAAAGGGGGGCTATCTTTTTTATAACGCAAATATGTCTACGTGTCAACCCTGGCCAAAATCAAATTTTGAAAAAAGCGCGCGCCGTCGCCGTGGTCACATCGGCCACTTTTTCCAACTTGATACTCTTGATATCGGCAATCCGATTGGCCACATATTGGACAAGTAATGGCTCATTACGCTGGCCGCGATAAGGTTCCGGCGTCATATACGGCGAATCGGTTTCCACCATAATCTTATCCAGCGGTATTTTACGAATCAAATCGTCCCATTGCTTGCTGAAAGTAATCAAACCGGTGAAAGAAATGAGCAGTCCGAGCTTGAAATACTTCCAAGCCAGGTCTTCGTCGCCGGAAAAACAATGAATCACGCCCCAGGGCCGATCATTGGGAATAATATGACCATATTCTTTCTTGAATTCTTCCAAAATTTGAAAAAGATCATCATGCGCCTGACGGCAATGGATAATAACTGGCAAATCCAGACTGCGCGCCAACAAAAGCTGCTGCGCGAAAACTTCATGCTGCTTCTTCTTGGCCGCTGACAAATCTTTGGCCGGATCCAAGTGATAGTAATCCAGACCGATTTCGCCGATGGCCACCACTTTTTCAAATTTAGCCATCTTTTCATAGCTGTCATAATCGAACTCTTCAAAACGCGGCGTGAAACTGTAGGCATTATCCTCTTCATCATTATCTATCAGTCCTTCCTGTAAATGAACCGGATGCAAACCGACCGCGGCGTAGACACCCCGCTGATATTTGTTTGCGAAATTCAAACCGCGCCCGGACGTTCTCAGTTCCGAACCGACCAGAATCATCCAGGTTTCATTATCCAAAGACCGGCGAATCACCGCATCGGCGTCGTCTTTGAAAGCGTTAAAATTAACATGGGCATGGGTATCGATTAGCATGGGGATTGACTACTTAAAAAACGCTTGAGGCGCTTTTTAAGTTTTATTGGCAAAATAATTTATTGGGTCTTGGCCACATTCTCGGGCTGGGCGGTCTCGGGTTTAGATCCCACGACTGGCTGGCTAACGGTTGAAGACGTTTTTTCCTCTTTTTTTATGCAAGATTCGCATTTTCCACAATGGCAATGGCAACTAAAAAGCTTTTTAAACCAGTTACACATAGTATTACGTGGTTAATATTAAAGACAGTTATATAGTAGCATTTCAAGGGGAAAAGTCAATAAAAAAGGGGCTAAAAAGCCATAAAATAGGCTAAAAGCGTCATAGTATTGACAAGTTTATATAAATATGATATAATACACTATTAAGTACATTAATAACAAAAGTTTTACGGGTTAAGGACTTCTGTTGGATTTTCCCTGTTTCTTTAAGGAGACAGAGAAAATCTAACAGAAGTCATTCAATTTAACCGGGAAGACCCCCAAAGTCTCCCACAAACCCCCAAAACAATGAAAACAAAGATGATAATGATGCTTATTATGGCCATAGCAATGATGGCAGTTGTAACAGTAAACGCTCAGTCCCCTAAAAAGGACGGGGTGTATAATTTTACCAAACCTACCACCGCTTTGCCAGAATATTTCAGCAAGGACAAGTTAAATCGCCTGGCTGCTCCGAAAACCATCTGGGAAAATAATATTTCTCCCAAACGGTTGTTTGGAATCACGTATTATTCCAACCCTTACGGAAAATCCGGACTTGCCTTAGTTGGAACAACTGGCTGGACAGTAGGTAAACACGTAGCAACAAGTATGGTTGCTACCATAGGATCTTCCATCGATAATGCCCACCTGTCTGGCGTTTGCGATTATGACTTGTCCCAAGTAGACGGATTACTGCATGGCACCTATTCCACTAGAAGCCTCCAGTGTAAAACACTGGACTTCGGATTAGCCAACCAATGGGAAGTCGGACAAATCCGACTTTTCAAAAAATGCGCCCTTTCGGTATTCGGGGGAATCTTCGTAAAAGTTTCCGTGGAACACGGAACTGAAACTTACGTAAGAATGTCTTACGTTGAATCGATACCCTCCGCTTATTACCAAGGTGGATACGATTATTTCATCCTGAGTTGCGGATCGCAGCTCGGTCTGAATCTAAAACTCGGCAAATGGACATTGTCCGTTTCCGAGAACCTCACCAACGGTCTATGGAGAAATTGCACTCGTCCCCTCGGGCCAGACAAGACTAAGCTCATAGACGTAAGTCAAGATAATGATGATTATCACCCTTTATCCACCAACGTCGGAGTTACCTTCAAAATAGGATAATCTCCTCACGTACGTAAGATTGGCACGTCAAGCCAATCAGTTCACAGTTTAGAGAAGCTGTTCGTCCGAATCAATTTTCGAACCAACAGCTTTTTTCTTATCTAAAATATTAAATTATTATATCCCCAGCTCTTCCAAGAGCTGTTTTTGTTTCTTATTCAATCCGGCCGGTATCTTCACCGTTACTTTAACCAGCTGATCGCCGATACCGCGATTATGCAGCCTGGTGACGCCTTTACCTTTAAGGCGAAAAGTCGTGCCCGACTGCGTGCCTTCGGGAATTTTTAATTTTACTGCGCCGTGGATGGTTTCGATATCGATCTGATCGCCCAGGGTCGCTTGTTTGATGCTAATTACCGCTTCGCTTTTTATATCATAACCTTCTCTGACAAATTTCTTATGCGGCAAAACGCGCAAACGCAGATAAAGATCTCCGGCGCCGGCACCTTTCTGTCCGGCTTCGCCCTGGCCGCTTAAATGGATAGACTCGCCGTCATTTACGCCGGCCGGAATGCGCACTTTTATTTTCACGGCTTCGCGCACTATGCCCTGACCGTGACATTTTGTACATTTCTGACTATAAATTTTCCCCTCACCCTGACAGGTCGGGCAGACGGTTTGTGTTTGAATGCTACCCAGAATAGTTCTCTGCACGCCAATGACGTGACCGGACCCATGACAAGTCTGGCAAGTTTCCACTTTCGCTCCGGGTTCCCCGCCAACGCCATGGCAATGGTTGCAGACAATATTTTTTGTAAAACTAATTTCCTTTTCAATTCCAAAAGCCGCCTCCATAAAATCCAGATTCAAACCCATTTCCAAATCACGACCCCGGGTTTGTCGGCGCGACGTCTGACGTCCGCCCCCGAAACCGAAGATATCGCCAAAACCCCCGAACATCTCGCCCAAATCATCCATATCGAAATTCATGCCGCCTTGGTTGAAACCGCCGAAACCCTGGCCGCCTTGGCCGAAGCCGCCCCAATTCGCACCGCCCGCTTGACCGTTTTGGAAAGCCGAACCGAACTGGTCGTACTGCTTGCGCTTTTCAACGTTACCCAAAACCTGATAAGCCTCATTGAGCTCCTTAAATTTTTCCGCGTTTCCGCCTTTATCTGGATGATGCTCGTGCGCTTTCTTGCGAAAGGCGCTTTTTATTTCTTCCGGATTGGCGTTCTTATCCACGCCTAATATATTGTAGTAGTCTTTGGACATATTTATTTAAGAGTTTTCAGCCATTTATCTATGATGTCAGCGACGGCTTTCATATCTTCAGGCGTCCGGAAAGTATGCGGCGCGCCGGGAATGATATGCAATTCCTTCGGGCCAGGCAGAGCTTTGAATAATATCTCTTGATGCCGAGGCGGACAGCCATCATCAAATTCGCCCGTTACGAGCAGAACCGGCATCGTCAACTTATCGGCTCCGTCCAATAAATCATACTTCAGCATGTCGGACATATATTCCCAACTGATTGTCTTTTCGAGCCCGCTGCTGTAACCGGTATAAGTTCGCCAGCCAGTTTTTTCCCAATCGGCCAATACCTCCGGTTTGGACGCAAACGTTTCAAAATACAGCCGGCCGGAAATGGTCACAGAAATCGGCGCCAAAGCTTTGACTTTCTCCGGATGTTTTTCCGCGTATAAGACCGAACTCATGCTGCCCTGGCTGTGGCCGCACAGAAAAAAAGGTTCTTGATACCAAGCTTGCTTGGGCGCCCAGGCAATTACGTCTTCCAAGTCTTCATGATAATTAGTCGTGGTCGCCTGACGCAGATCGCCTTCGCTCTCGCCGAAGCTATTGGTCGTATCAAAACTGACAACCGTATAGTTATTATCCAAAAAGCTCTGGGCGAAAGCCCGAATGTGCGGCTGTTCCTTGAACCCGCCCAAGCCGTGCGCCATAAAAGTCAAGCCAATCGGGTTTTCCGGTTTCTCAATCTGGACAACCACTTTCAGTCCGTGGCGATTTTTGATAAATATCTTCTCCATATTTATTTATTCAACAAGTTGCCCCTCTAAAACAGAGGGGCAACCTATGAATACCTAAATTATTTCTTTTCTTCCACTTCCCCTTCCACAACCTCGTCTTTTTTATCGGTTGGGTTAGCCCCTTGGTCTGGTCCGGCCTCCGCGCCCGGCTGAGCCTGATTAGGCGCTTGTTGGTACATGGCCGCCCCGATTCGCTGCGCGACCGTGTTTAATTCTTCCAATTTCTTCTTCATTTCGTCCAAATTGCCACTCTCTTTGGCTTTTTTGAGTTCAGCGACTTTTTCTTCCAGTTCTTTCTTGTCCTCCGGCTTCATCTTATCGCCGGATTCTTTCAACATCTTTTCCGTCGTGAAAACGACCACATCGGCCTGATTTTTTATCTCCGCTTCTTCTTTTTTCTTCTTGTCTTCGTCGGCATGAAGCTCCGCTTCTTTCTTCATCTTCTCAATTTCTTCCTTAGACAAGCCGGAGGAGGCGGTAATAGTAATTTTCTGCTGTTTATTGGTCGCCTTATCGGTCGCACTGACGTTCAAAATGCCGTTAGCATCAATATCAAACTTCACTTCCACTTGCGGAATACCGCGCGGCGCGGAAGGAATGCCATCAAGAATAAACCGGCCTAATGTCTTGTTATCATGCGCCATGGGACGTTCGCCCTGGACGATGTGAATCTCCACGCTGGTCTGACCGTCCGCGGCGGTCGAGAAAACCTGCGACTTAGAAGTCGGGATGGTTGTATTTCTTTCAATCAAAGGGGTAGCCACACTGCCCAAGGTTTCAATGCCTAAAGTTAAAGGTGTGACGTCTAACAATAAGACGTCCTTCACATCGCCTTGCAAGACACCGGCTTGGACGGCCGCGCCTAAAGCCACGACTTCATCCGGATTAACGCTCAAATTCGGTTCTTTACCGAAAAAATCTTTAACCTTCTGCAAGACCAAAGGCATACGCGTCATCCCGCCCACCATTAGGACTTCATTGATTTCGCTCATTTTAAAGCCGGAGTCGGCCAAAGCCTTTTTGCAGGGCTCAATGGTTTTGTCCACCAAATCCATGATTAAAGACTCTAATTTGGCTCGAGATAATTTCATGACTAAATGTTTCGGTCCATTGGCGTCGGTCGTGATAAACGGCTGATTAATTTCTGTGTCCATGGCCGTGGATAATTCGATCTTGGCTTTTTCCGCCGATTCTTTTATTCTCTGCAAGGCTAAAGTATCTTTGGACAGATCAATTCCTTGATCCTTCTTAAATTCTTCAATCACCCAATTAATAATCCGCTGGTCAAAATCCTCGCCGCCTAAGTGCGTATCGCCGTTGGTGGATTTTACTTCGACCGTATCGGCCGAAATATCGAGCACCGAAACGTCAAAAGTGCCGCCGCCTAAATCATAGACGACAATTTTTTGTCCCTGCTTCTTGTCGAAGCCATAGGCCAAGGCGGCCGCGGTCGGTTCATTAATGATACGCTTCACGTCCAGACCGGCAATCTGCCCGGCGTCTTTCGTGGCTTGGCGCTGCGAGTCGTTGAAATAGGCGGGCACGGTAATAATTGCTTCGGTAATTTTTTCGCCCAGCTTCGCTTCGGCGTCGGCTTTTAGTTTGGAAAGAATCATGGCCGAAATCTCTTGCGGCGAATAATCCTTATCGCCCATTTTTACCTTTAAACCTTCACCGGACTGGATTATCTTATACGGTGCGGTTTTTAAATCGCGCTGGACTTCGTCTTCGCCGAAATGGCGGCCGATGAGCCGCTTCACGGCATAAACCGTATTTTCCGGATTAATAACCGCTTGGCGTTTCGCCGCCTGACCGACAATACGTTCACCGTTCTTAGAAACGGCCACGACTGACGGCGTCGTTCGTCCACCTTCAATGTTCTCAATAATTTTTGGCACACCGCCCTCCATGATCGCCATGGCGCAGTTGGTCGTACCTAAATCAATTCCTAAAATTTTTCCCATATAATTTTTATATTTATTATTTTTTCTTATTTTCAATTTTAATTGTCTTCAGCTTCGTCTCAGCCACTTTCGGGACGGTAATTTTCAGGATGCCGTCCTCATTGACCGCTTTGGCCTTGTCGCCGTCCACCTTGGCCGGCAGGGGAATGGAACGATAGAAAGAACCGCGCCGAATTTCTTTACGGTAATAATTCTTATCCTCCACTTCGCTCTTCTTTTCGCTTTCGCCTTTAATCGTCAGAATATTATTCTCGATGGCCACATCAACCTTGGCCGGATCGATGCCTCCCAGTTGCGTTTCCACGACGATATTATCCTGATCTTCATACATATCAACCGCTGGTGTAAAACCAAATTGGCTGCCCCGGACGGCCGGCAGCATAGAACTCATTTCCTTTTCCAGATCGTCGAATTCCGGGAAAAATGGGGTCCATTTAATTAATGACATATTTTTATTGTCTCTCCTCCCTAAAACTTGCCGTAAGCAGGGAAAAGATTAAAAATTATTTACGTTTTTTTAAAGCTTCAAAAATATAATTTGAATTCAAGCCCTGGAGCAAGCCTTTCCGCATCTTGGTCACCGTACTCGAATTATCTTCGTCTCGCGCTTCAAGCTTCTTTATCTTGTCCAACAAGATTTTTCTATATTTATCGGCTCTTTCGTTTTTTAAACCCACCAAACTGGTACCGACGATAAACGGATTTTCGGGCATTAATTCTTTCCGTAAATCCCAGGTCCGATTGTCATTGCGGCCGATGCAACTGATGAGAAGCGCCACTTTCCCGCCCGCTTGATGATTCCCTAATTCCACTCTTAGCTTATCGGCTCTTTCGCTGTCTATGCCGATTAGGCTACCCGCGACCGCCAAAGGCATTTCTTCTTTATATTTATTCCTTAATTCCCAGGCTCTTTCGCTGTCCACCCCGACCAGACCTTCAAAAATATTATATATGGCGAGCGGAATCAATTTTTCCCTTAAGACCCAGGCTCGCTCATTGTCGATATTCGCCAAACTCTCCGCCAATCCTTCAGCCACGCCCGGCTGATTCAAATATCGGGCCGCTAGTTCATCTCTAATCTGCCACGCTTCCGGGCTGTCATCGCCGGACAAGCTGCGGGCTACGCATTCCGGCGCGACTTCCATTAATTGTAACCTTAGCTCGAAAGACGCGACGCTCGATAGGCCGGCCAATCCTTGCGCGACGCCTCTCCTCCCTTCAACTCCGCGCTTTTGGGCTAATAGATATTTTCTTATTTTCCATGCTTCTCCGGTGTCCAACCCGGCCAGACAAGCGCCGGTATAGAAAGGCTCATCGTCCTTAAACTGATTGTAAATGTCATAAACGTCCGTCTCGGCTTCATTCCTCTTTTCCTGTTGTAATAATTCAAGCCTCATATGTTATAAAAATTATTCCACGATGACTTTCGCGTGCCGAATGACTTTGCCATTTAATTTATAGCCGGGCATAAGTTCTTGCGCGACCATTTCTCCCGAGCCGTCGATCGCTTCCATGGTTTCATGGTCAAATAGTTCGCCCACAGTTTTTATTTCTTCAATGCCGTGGTCAGCTAAAACTTGGCGAAACTGCTTTAAAACATGGCCAACGCCTTCGGCCCAGGGGTTTTTCTTTTCCTCAGCCGATAAACCATTCAGGGACATCTTTAAATGATCATAGACCGGCAGCACGTTATGCAAAAAATCGGTTAGGGCGTATTTGGCAAATTCCGTTTTCTCGCGCGCCGTCTGTTTTAATAAATTCTGATAATCGGCCAAGGCGCGCAGATACTTATTTTCCCAAGAATCTTCCTCTTCGGCCCGCAAAAAAGTAAAACGTTTTTTCTTAGCGCCCTTAATTTCTTTATAGCCCAGAAATTCTTCCTTGGGGCGAACCCAGATCTGGTCATCCTGCAGACTCTGATAGACGACTACTTCGCCGGCCTGGTCTTTGGTATCAAGGGCAGTAAATAAAACGCGATACTCATTGCCGGTATGGCAAAGATAAATTCCTTTTTTTAATTCTTCCATATTATTCAAACTTCTTTTTAATAAATTCCACTAAGGCTAGGTTGCGGTTATAGTCCATGCGCAATGGCCCTAGGATTCCGAAAACGCCGGTTTGATTATTATTCTTATATTTTACCAAGACCGTACTCAAGAAATCACCGAAGGGATTCTTGGAGCCGACCAAAACCTGTTCACCCTCGACTAACTCCTCAAAAATACCGTCAATAATTTCTTCCATTCGATCGATTATGACGGAAACATCATAAACCGTTTCCGCCTGCTTGAATTCCGGCTGGGAAAATAAGTTGGACAAACCGGTATAATACAAATCGTTCTTATGAAAAGCCCAATAGACCGCACCGTTAGCCATTTCCGCGATCGCTTTGGCGGTCTGGCGGAAAGCGGCTTCGTCATTACTGAATAATTTGTTAAGCAGGTTGGCTTCCGTGTCTTTCAGTTCTTTCTTTTTTTTGACATTAAGCCAATCGCCTAAAACCAGGACATAAGCATCTTCGGTCGGGACACGGCCGCTCGAGGTGTGCGGCTGATGGATATAGCCCTCTTCCTCCAACTCCATCATTTCATTTCGAACCGTGGCCGGAGAAATGTCTAACTTGTATTTGTCCACTAAAACGCCGGAAGAAACCGGCTGGGCCGTTTTAACGTATTCTTTAATAATTGTTTCCAAGAGAAATTTTTTACGGTCGGAAATCATAGTAATTTTGGCTAAATTATTAAGCAATATTTAGCTCTAAAAATATTATAGCGCCGATTAGCAGTCAAGTCAAGAGAGTGCTAATAACCTTATTTCAAAAAACCCTCCTGGTTCAGGGGAAGGTTTAAAAGTTTTTGTTGGCGAAGAAGAAACAATCTTATTATTCCGTGTCCGGCCAGAATTCTCTGAGACTCATAACCTCGACCGGAACCATCAGCCGCTGGTGTTTTCCTAAAGCCCTAACTCACTCTTTAACTCCAAATTTTTCTGATATTGCTCTGGGCTTAATAATTTCTCAGCCGAGAAATTCCGGCTGGCCCGAAACCCCAGAGAATAAAATTGCGGCGGATATCGGTTGATCAAACAATCGCTAATCAAGTGAACGGCCATGGCCAAAGCCAAGGTCAATAAAACAACCTTTAGAATTTTCGTCTTCCTGACCAGCCATCCCAAGCCGGCCAGAACTAGCACCCACTCCCAGGCGTGGAAC
>Ga0209538_1000410_pt1 | contig 25272 bp, 27 predicted proteins | sample BarGraNGADG00211_2_FD_184492 | JGI IMG/M metagenome (GOLD analysis project Ga0209538, IMG submission 184492) | Arctic peat soil microbial communities from Barrow, Alaska - Barrow Graham LP Ref core NGADG0004-211 (SPAdes) (version 2) | ecosystem: Environmental > Terrestrial > Soil > Wetlands >... | reverse complement strand
GTAACACTTATTTAATATTTGTTCTTTTTTATCCTTCACTATTCACTTTGGCCAATCGCACTCCCCTCCGCACACGTTCCCTGGCTTTCCCGTGGTTGACATCTTCGCCAAGGAGGCTGTCGGAGATGGATACTCTGACAGGGCGATTCAGATGTCAAGGTTCTTGAATAGGCCCGGGGTGAACTGCAGGTCCAGCTCGATTCTCGGAGTAATGCCATCGGCCATTTTCAGCGACTCGAGCTCGTCTAAAGAGAAGTAGCCCCACTCCTTCTCGTATCCAACAACGTAGCCGAAACACAACCGTTCCTTCGGGTCGTATTCACAGGCGTACCAGGTCCATTGACTCCGGGGATCGAAAAACTTGACGTAGATTACAAGGTCCGACTCGGGAGTATTCTCCATCGCATAGAGCGGCGGGAGCATGTCGGCAATTTCCTGTGGCAAGAGTTGCGTATGGCTTCTCCTCAGGTGCAAAATGGTCCCTCGGCGGGTATCAATCCTACGGAAACGTCCGTGTTGATTCGCCCACAAGTGCGTCAGACGGGGCTTTCGATAGGATGTGAAGGAAACGTCGTAGAAGCCCCATTTCTCACCCTTACGGTAAGGGATCAGCACCGAAACCTTTATCGCGCATGTTTCCATTGCCCCGCGTTTAGTACCCTCGTATTGATCATTCCTTTCTGTATCCTTGATCTCTTTGTTATTCACTTCTTTCTCCTTTATTTCTAAGAGGCTTACGCCACAAATTCCAGTCAATCTTCCCAATACTGTGTGCCCTTCGTGTCGACATAGCCCCATTTGCCGTTGAGTATGACGAGTGCAAGACCGTCGCTGAAGTCCTCTGCATAGTCATAGACTGCGGGAATGACCATGGTCCTTTTGGTGTCGATGAAGCCCCATTTGCCGTTGAGTTTAACAGCAGCAAGACCCTCGCTGAAGGGACCTGCGTTATCATAGACAGCGGGTATTGCTATATTCCCGTTGGTGTCGATGAAGCCGTATTTGCCGTCGAGTATGACGAGTGCAAGACCGTCGCTGAAGGAATATGCATCTTCGTAGACCATCGAAATTGCTGTGTTCCCCTTGGGGTCTATGAAACCCCATTTGCCGTTGAGCATAGCGGGTGCAAGACCCTCGCTGAAGAGATGTACGTCGTCGTAGATCATCGGTATTACCAACTTCCCTTTGGTATCGACGTAGCCCCATTTTTCCTTGCGTTCGACCTGTGCGAGACCTTCTCTGAAGAAACCTGCGTCGTCGTAGATCATCGGTATTACCAACTTCCCCTTGGCATCGACGTAGCCGCATTTGCCGTTGAGTCCGACGCGTGCAAGACCCTCGCTGAAGGAACCTGCGTTATCATAGACGGGAGGGATTGCCATGTTCCTTTTGATATCGACATAGCCCCATTTGTTATCGAATTCGACGCCCACAAGACCCTCTCCGAAGCGAACTGCACGATCGAGAATCATCGGTACTACCAACTTTCCTGTGCTGTCGATGCAGCCCCATTTTTCATCGAGTTCAACGGGTGCAAGATCCCCGTCGAAGTTCAATGCGTCGTCATAGACGGTCGGTATTACGATCTTTCTGCCAGTGTCGCAGAAACCCCATTTCTTACGCTTGCGGTATGGGATCAGCATCGAAATCTTGTTTCCACTTGCCACCTGCGTTCCGCATTGAGAACTCCCAACTTCATTCCTTTCTGTATCCTTGATCTCTTTCTTCTCCATTTCTTTCTCCTCTATTTCTAAGGCTTCCGCCAATTATTTCGACCCGTTCAACCCTGATCGATCTTTGTTTATTGTAACACTTATTTAATATTTCTTCTTTTTTATCCTTCACTATTCACTTTGGCATCGATGCACCGGGACCTAGACAAGGAAAGGATAGTTATGACCAAGCAGTGGGCGAAGCGAGAGGGAGATCCAGCAGCTTGACGGGCTTGAACTGAGCACACTGGATGAGCGTGATGACAGCCTCGAAAGGCATCGTGAAGCGCTGCCCGGCGAGTCCGCTGGCACGGAACCATAGCGCGAGCAGACCGGAAAGCACCGAATCAGGCTGACCAATTCATTGCCTGACCTGATCCGTACCGAGAGGGGAACTTGCACCAACATTCTGGACTTGACTATTGACAGTGAATACAACAAACATGACAATATCGCATGGAGATGTTAGGAAACTAGCCGAAAACTGCTTGAGGCTCAAAGATCCAAAAATCAGGGATTGGGGGAGGGACATAAAGTGATTCGAAAATTCGAGGTTGGGCAGCCTTTTGTAGAAGGCGTGACGAACTACCAGGAAGGCACTAATTTCGATTTTGATGATTCGGGCGCGCGCCTGATGTACTCTTTTTTCAATCCGACCAAGGAAGAGATCTCCCAAATTACAAAGGGCGAGTACAACTTCGAAGTCTGCGAACTCTCGGGTCTCATGTTTTTCTTGTCAAAGTTCGGCAGTCTGCATTGGACGGACGCCCCATATTCTCCGCATCTGAGTCCGAGTGTTACATTCCAACCGGTGACTGAGGAAATAGGGTACAGCTTGAACGTTTTTCTTGTTGACGCTGCGACCGGAATCCTCAGGGGTCTTCGTCTAATCGGCCTGCCAACCAAATTCTCGCGGCAGTTGAAAGCATCTATCGAGCGATATCTTCAGCAGCCATTTGACGAGAACAACTATCAGAACAAAATTGATGAAGCTTACGCCAAATATTCTGCGGACGAGCTGGTGCGCATAGCTGACTACTATTGCAAAGGCGGGAAGCGATAATACCGGGAACGGCGCATATCTCTACGGACGTTTCACATCAGTTTCGATCCAACATCGTCCGCCCGTTCGTGATGACGGGCACAACCGCAGAATTTGCTGCATCGATCGCAAGGGTGGTGCCGTTCAGCGATGCCTGTGGCTTGTCAATCCAGAGGTCGAGGAAATCTTTTCCCGGCGTGTCGAGGCCTCCCAGGCAGCTGATCCCCCGAACGCTTCGATGACGACGCGAATAGGCACGAGCGTCTGTCCTTCGACGATGAGGGGTTTGGTTCCCTGGGCATCGATTGGTTGCTGTACTTCGTTGACGGACATGGATGCGTTGCCACTCCATAGTCTAGCCGTCGTCGGTGACGAGGCACTGGCTGCCGACGGGACAAGAAGCCCTGCGACCAGAACAATGGCTACCAGGATCTTCAGCAGACGCGTTCTTCTCATGAGCTCCTCCTTCATTAGGAACAGCAACGCCCAAGTCTATGTCTGGTCCCCGGCCGCGTCAACAATTGCGGCGGTGCACTCCTGGTCATCGCACCCGACATTCTTCTTGCTTGCCTGTCAGGTCAGCCAAGAACGACGTTGAGGTAAGCGAGGGTGTAATCAGGTTGACAGGATACAGCTTCATATCTAATAACGGTGTTAAGTATACTTATATTATTGGCACCATGTATAATTGGTGATATGAAGACGGCGATTCCGGCAACAGGCGGGAGCGACAGGAGAGTTGTAGGACACAGCAAGGAGAAAACGGCGTTGATGGAAATTGTTTCAACGACTCGACTTCTGTCTGATTTCTAATATACTTATATTATTGGTAGCATGTATAATGAGTGCTTTGGAGACAACTCCCTTGCCTGGACAGTTCACGTTGTTGTTGCTTTTAAGTATACTAATATCATTGGTCTCATATATGATTGGTGACTTGAACACGCCGGACCCGGTTTGAGGAGAGACAATGGCAGAGAAGTATGTGGTGACCCTTCGAAAGGGTGGATGCGGGAAGACAACGACGGCCGTGAATCTTGCCGCCTGTCTTCAGCTGGCCGGCAAGAAGACGCTCCTGGTGGACCTGGATCCGCAAGCCAATGCGACAATCAGCGTGGGCATCAACCCCCTGGATTTGAAGCTGAGCATCAACGACCTCTTTACGTCGATCGACGTCCAGCCACTGGACGTAATTCTGACAACCTCCTACGGTTTGAGTGTCCTCCCGTCCCACCCTGATCTCGCCAAGACCGAGGCGGGTATGCAGGCGACGCAGGTGGGAATGCTCCGGGGGACGCTGGGTCCCATTGAGGACCAGTACGACTACATTATCATCGACACCCCTCCCTCCGAATCGTATCTGTCGGTCGCGGCTCTTGCCTATGGAGACTGGGTGCTGATCCCCGTGCAGGCCCACTTCCTCGCCACCCTGGCGCTCGCCCAGGCCATGCAGGACATCCAGCGGGTCAGGCAGGGACTCAACCCGGGACTGAAGATAAGAGGAATCCTCTTCACGATGGTGAACGCACGTACGAACATCAGTAAGGCCGTCTTGGATCAAGTACGTACCAGGTATCCCGACTATGTCCTGCCAATTGAGATCGGCTTCTCGATCCGCCACGTAGAGGCTTCCCTGGCCGGAGTGCCCATGGTGATCTTTGACCCGAACCATCCAGGAAGCATTGCGTACAAAGAACTTGCAGAGGTGGTGTTGCATGGATAAGAAGCAGATGGAAGAGCTCATGAAGACAAGAGTTGCCCCTATGGTCGATCGACAGGTTGTGAAGGAGGTTGACCTGTTGAAGCCGGCGGCTCCGGAAGTGGAAGCTACAAATAACCAAACCACCGAAGCCGTAAACATATCTGCTGATAAAGCAGTAAAGATACAAGAAACCAAGAATGAAGATCTCGAGACCGGCAAGAAGCGAGGGAGACCGAAGTCGACTACCGAGGGACTGATCCACTTCTCAACCTGGCTGCCTGAGGAACTTGCCTGGGCAATTCGCGCAAAAGCCGTCGCACTGCACAAGAAAGACTACGAGGTCGTTACGGAAGCCATAGAAACCTATCTCCAGAGTCTCAAGTGACCCCTTCTCGCATCGTAAGCTACTTTCGGTCGCCCAAGCCGTCGACAAGAGCCCACGGACGCTCAAGCAAGTCGTCCGAGAGTTCTTTCCTCCCATGGAACGGTTAGAATGAGGACTGCACGTTACTCCTATCCTGGAATGCCGGGTTCGCCCACGATGTGGAGGCCACGATGAAACGCAAGGCATTTCGCGTGCTCTTCGTCATGGTTGCTGCAGTTCTGCTCGTATTAGCAACGGTCTTCGATTGGCCGTACGGCTACTACAACCTCCTTAGGGTTGCAGTGTCATTTTGTTCGGCCTATCTCGCATGGGTTGCCACCTCCGTGGAGCGAGTGGCCTGGGCAATCACGTTTGGAGTCCTCGCGCTCCTCTTCAATCCGTTCCTACCAGTCTACCTCACCAGAGGAATCTGGCGGGTGCTGGACATCGTCACTGCTGGCATTATGGTCACATCGATCTTCACCCTCAGATTACGTGATGCGGGAAGCCTCGAGTGATGCGTGAATCGGGCCGGGCACAGTCAATCGCCGCTGTTACCACATGAACTGTGGCGAATCATCTATCGACCTCTGATTGGAGGTTGGCCATGACCGAGAAATACGAGCGTTTGCCAGAATGGGTACGATGGATCCTACTGATCCCCCTGAGCGGGGGGTTAACCTTCATCGAACTGTGTCTGCTTTCGCTAATATGGCAAAACGATTTCACGTTGATCAACTCTGCGGCAGCCACAGTCACCTTTGCTTGGCTGCTCCACGGACTCGCTCCCAGATGGAAGAACAGATTTGTCGTGGCTTCCCTGATCTTCCGCATGATATTCTCTGTTGTGACAGTGTCGCTCGTCTTCATCCTGGGTGCGACACCGGACCGGACAACATCGTTTGAGATCGGACGCGAGCTATTTGGTTGGACCGCTGGTTGGCTACTGTATTTCCTTGTGTTCCGAGAGAAGAGAGCAGGTGAACCGAGAACGGCGACCTCCAAGCGAGAAGCGGCGAGTCGCCAGAGCCCGCCCGGCACCGAGATCAAAGGACAGAAGAATCCACGCCACCGTGTCGAGCAAGTCTGGCGAACACTGTTAGCATCTGAGGGCATGGAGGGGCTAGTCGTAGCTGAAGACGAGGTCGACGAGGTCGTCTCACTGATGACAGAGTCAAGAATTCACCCGCAAAAGTTCGCGGGCAACTTGGAAATCGTGCTCACGGGCCGGAGTCAACCAACTGAGGCGTATCCCTTTGCAGAGAATGGGGGTGGAGCCGCCCTTCCCTCTACTCCCTCGATGGGCAAGTTCTTGTGGACCATTGATCCCCCTCGGGAGTTTTCCCGCTGGTTTCTTGCTGGTTTTCCGGACGTGGTCTCATGGTTCGAGGACGAACAACTCGCCTTGTTCAATCCATCGGTTGACGAGGAGGCGCGAACTGAGGCTACAGCCAAGCTGCTGGGGATAGACGTTGGTGCCTCCCAGAACTCTGACGAGCCAGATCTCCGCAACGATGATGGAACGCTGCGTTGCCGCTACTGTAGAAGCATCGTCGCCAACTATATCACAAAGACCGGGAAGCCCCTGGAAGCCGCAGTCGAAGAAGGGTCAGACGATGACATCTATCTCGGATACCGGTTTCTCGAAACACTGGGCGAAGAGAGCAACTTCACCTTGACAGCATCAATGACTACCAAGTACTACTTGGAGCTAAGGAAGCGCTACGGGCGTTCGTTTCCCGACGAGACCGCGTTGTTGTCCATGTCTGGCATACTGGCAGCAAACTACTATATCCTTGTCACTCGACAAATCAGCGTTGCCCAAGTCATCGCCATGTCAAGAGAAACGGAGCGGGAGCGAGACCGCATCTATGAGTTTCTCATCCGGTTCGAGGCACTCTACATGTCCGTGGATGAAACGGTACTCTCGGCCGACGAGGTGTACGAGATTTGTCGGGGTCAAGGTGAAGCTATTCGAGCAAGCATCAAGCGCACGATAGACTCCTACGGGGGTGAGCCGATGATCGTCGACAGTGTTCGTAAAGTGATGTCGTCTCTAGAGTTTTCAGCGCTGAGACAAGAAGTGGGGGTGTCTGCCTCCAAGCCGTAGGGAGGCAAGGGACTGTCTCGGGCGGCCGACTCTCAATAGTGCGGTCATGAGTCCGAGAGATGACGTACTGAATCGGCTCATCTGGAGACTGGTTCCCTGCGTTCCTCCTGATCCTCTTGTGGACGGCATTGGCACTTGGTGTCCTATGGCCAACTACCTGGCTCCATCGTTCCAGGAAGAAGGTGCAGCGAGGCGAGACTCACACATAGCGCACACGTCCAGGAGGTCTCGACTTCCCGGTCTGTCTGCAAACAAGGGACGGTCTTTTCCCACATGAGGGGCCGTCCCTTGTCCATTGGTACGTCGCCCATTGGTGCACTGGTACGCCGGACAAAGGTACATAGTGCCAAAGTGACAAAGTACCGCAACTTCCTAACGCTATCGGTTGCGACCGCTGGAAGGGACGTAGTAGTACAAGGCAAGCCGTCTGAGATCTTCTCCCAGCACCAATCCCTGCAGCATTTGTCTATTGCTCTCCAGTGCCACCCCTACCCATGGTTCCACCATCGAGCCAGCTTGGCACCAATGAGGACAAGGAGGCCGATAACCATAAAGGCAGCGCCAAATGTCTTGCCGTCTTCCGTTCCTTTGCCGAAAATAATGAGCCCGAGAAGGACAAGCCCCCAGCCGACGATGAACCATACCTTGATGTTCTTCCCCGTTTTCTGGATTGTGACTGGCCTGTGCGATTCCTTATCCCTCTCCTCTTCGTAGATCCTTCGGCGTTCCTCTGGTGTCAGATCCACATGCGCCTCCTCCGGTAGTGTGAGCCTATGATACGCCTTTCGCAAAAATGCGGAAACCCCTCGTGGCGGAGCGGTTTCCTCCGGTGGGGCCAAAGTGCTGTGCCAATTCTACATACTCGTGGTGGAGAGTAGCTTCGGATGTTCGCCGGCAACCGACAAACCACCGTAGCTATAAGTACCCAAATATACGTCCTTGTGCAGAAGGATGCGGCGCACCTGCGTCCGATGGAAGTCGTTGCCACGGGCTGTCGACAATCCCTCTTGGTTCAGCCGGTCCGCAATCTCCTGGAGGTTGAGACCCTCGTCGGCCATCTCGAACGTACGCTTTACCACCACGGCTTTCCCCGGATCCAGCAGGTACCTGCCCACACCTCGCTGCGCCTTGTAGCCCAACGGTGTGCCACCACCGGCATACCTACCCTGGGAGGCCTTCACCTTGCGTCCGCCACTCATCCTGTCGGCGATGCGTGCCTTCTCAAACTCGGCAAAGGCACCAATGATCTGACGGAACAGGCGGTTGGTCGCGTCCTGGCCTCGAAAGGGCTCGGCCGCAGAGACGATCTCGACGTCAGAACGAAGCAACTCCTTCTCGAGCCAGAGCTGTGCCATCAGGTCGCGCGCGACACGGTCCATCTTCGCAACCAGGACGACCTCGAACTGTCCTGTCCGGGAGTCTTCGAGGAGGCGTTGCAGTTCTGGGCGCTCAAGCGTTCCGCCCGACACCCCGGCGTCGGTATACCAAGAGACCAACTCATACCCCTGGTCCTCGGCGAACTTCTGGATTGACTGTGTTTGAGACTCGAGGCCAAACCGATCTTCGCCCGCCTGCGCGTCCGTGCTTACCCTCAGGTACCCCGTCGCCCTCATAGAGACCTCCTGCGTTACAGCAATCCTAATTCCTGTAACAATTGGAGTATAACATATAAGTACCCAAACATACAGAGCAGCAAATATATGAAGAGACAAGGCTCCAAGAAGTCCACTTGGAAAATCTTGTGGGGTTTGGCGGTTGCGTTAGCGTCAGGACGACTCGTTACTCGCCTGAGGTTTCCTCCGTAGGATCCGGGCAAGTCCCTGGCGAACCAGGGCCTGCTCCCAGTTGAAAGCATTGCCGATCTCGCAGAGCAGCTCTAAGAGGGTCGCATCTCTTTGCTCGGGGTCGCGGAGCAGATTTGCCTGCACTATGCGCTCACAATCGATACGACGCTGATATGAGACTACATACTGCGGTTGAGTCATGCAAGGGAGGTTTATCACGGGCGGAAGCATACAGAGTCCATCGAGGTTCATTACCCTGATGTGGAGTTGCAGGAGTCCAACGGGTTTGATTGTGTCGTAGAAACGAGAGGCAAGTTGGAGATAGCTATTCAGCCGCTGACACAGTTCCGGGAAACTGAGATCCCAAGTTGGGCCAGAGGGTTCGGAGAGTCGGCTGGCGAAGGTTTCCTGATAGAGAAAGAGGCCGGACGTGTTGAACTCAAACGACCTCACGGTCGTCTCGTTGGATTCTGCCATTCCTACGACGCCATCTTGGATGCTGGTGGGTGCCATCCATGAGTACGAAGGGAAGTCACTGCAGTCAGGTTCGATGACTTGGAGCCTCTGACCGTTATCTGTCGAGCGCCCGGTACACCTGTCACACAACTCTTGGACAGTCGTCACGGGGCCTTCGGGATATACAGGGAGAATCCAGAATACTCCCTGCCCATGTGGACGATAACCATCGCCAAGAAAGTGGGGGAAGATCATGCGTTCGTAGTACAGTTCGATCCTATCAAGAGCCTCGTCCCGAATACGATCGTGAAGCACTTCTGACTTCCTGCGTCGGTTGAACAGCCACTCCAACTTCTCCAAGGACGCGGAGACGTCCCAATCTTCCGGCCTGCTTTGACTGTGGACTCTAACATAGAAGAGCTCGTTGCCGTTGCCGTCCCTGGCCGCATGGGGAGTCGCATTGCTCTGTGCAACCCTTATTACGACGACCGCCCTGGTTGGATCGCCGTCAAATGGTATGGCCCGGATTTCGGGCAGCGGGACCAGGGGAGGGTCAATGTTGTCCATGAGAATACTGGATACCTGGTTCTCCAACTCTCGGACTGCCGGAACCCCGGGGATCGCAATTGGGCGTCCAGTCTGGCGATCCTCATCGACACCCAAGAGGAGCGTTCCTCCGAACGTGTTGGCAAGAGCGCTTGCAGCTTTTGCAAGGTCTCTGCGGCTTGGCAGAGCGCCTCCACCTTTGTACTCAAGCGTTTGACTCTCGCAGAAATCGCTGGCCAGACCACAGAATGATGTCACGTCGTCATAGGTGATTTCATTCATGGCCTTCGTAAGCAGAGTACTCATTGTTGCCCCTCCTTGTTGGTAAGGTTGCCGCAGTTGACGCAACGTGGCAAGTGTGCGCTTGGCTGAAGGAGAGGTCTAAATCCACCGGCAGCGGGCTCCTCCGTTTCTTCTATTGCCACGTCTTCGGTGACTCATCCGACCTCCTTAGCCCAGTGTCTCAAAACGCTATGTTCTCATCTGGTTGGCTCTCAAGAGTGTCCGCAACCTTCTCAATGCGATCGAAGACAAGAGGAGTAGCCTGCACCTCCCAGTCAACAATTGCTGGCAGAAGCGCCATGTTGTCGATAGCCCAAGCAGGAGTGAAGGTAAATCCCCCTGGATAGAAACCGCTGCTGTCAAAATCGTAATCCTGGGGTGTTTTGTCCCCTCTCGCTTTCATGATGAGACGATATAGGTGGTAATAGGATTCCGAGACCTCGGCTCCAGCCTGGACGAGTCTTCCATAGTTCCTGATCCGTCCATCGACGAGTCTCGCTAACTCATCAGGCTCTTGAATTCTCAGGACCTGGGCAAACAGGTCGACAAAGTCGCGGCGAAACACTCTTGATATTCGTTCACGGAGATCGGGTCGGTGCAGCGAGAGCCAGTGATCTACCTGAGAGGATCCATAGCACCCCAGTTCAAACAAGACTGCGCTGTTGCCAAACTCTGCTTTGGATACGCTGAAGATGTCATTCTCCTGACTAGGGTTCTTTGGCTCACACCTTGCCAAGAAGAGGGAGACGACACCGACAAACTGGGTGAAGATAACGTCTTCCGGGTCCATAGTCCACGTCTTCTTATGGTGTTGTTCCCATGACATCTTCTCAGTCAACTTCATCTGTAACCATTTCTTCATTACGGGGCCAAAATCCGGCTCTGTTTTCTGGAACAATTTGGCAAAAATGCCCATTATACGCCCTCCTTCCTTGCATCCCTAAGCAATGTCCGGCACTCCGGACAACGGTTGACAGTTCTTCTTACGTCTGGCATCTCTGCTGTTGGATTTGTGCCAGATCAAGTAACGTGTCCAAGAATGGCCAATGCGCAACTTCTGACTGCTCCCGGCTCCAAGTGTCAGTCCGGCATGACCAGCTCTTTCTGTTCTCTTGCCGATAGGTTCGTGCCGTGATGGTGTCTCCTTTGCGTTCTATGACCGTATCAAAGTTGACCAGATCACCCTCACTCCTGTCATGCCAGACGACGGCGAGAGAACCATGGTCAAGAAGTCCAGCCAGGACAGCCCATGCTTCAGCACTTGTTTCCATTGCTGTCTCCTCCTTTGGTCTCGTTGACGGGCCCCGAGCGTTTCTTCAGAAAACTCTTCTTCTTCTTGATGTACCATTGCGAATTGGGTGTCCAATGCAAAGCTTGGTCGCACAGCACGATGGCTTCGTCACACCGATGCTCTTTCTCGAGCAGCATGATCGCCCTGGTATAGCAAGGGAAGTCTCTCGGTGGCGTGAGTTCCGGCATTTGTTCAAGTTCTGCACTTCGCCACTTCCAAGCCAACTGCATTCCTTTCTGACACAAACCCCAAAGCTGATCCCTATGCTCTCGAGAAGAGAACCGTTCCTTTACCAGTGTCTCCCATAGTTCCTGAATTTCGAACATGTTGGTGAAGTACTTCCCAGCCGTTTTGTCAACAGTTGGTTTGAGTTTCACGTATCGCTGCAAATCCTCGCCCTCTTCGTTCATCGTCACTCCCTTCCTCCCACTATGGTGTGTGCAGATCGTTTTACCCAGCTCACCCTTGGAATCCTTGCCTGAGCGCTATGCTCAATTTTCCCTCTATTACTTCAATTGCACTTGTGCCTTCTCCCTCACAGAACTCAAAATCTCTCTCGATCGTCAGGCCTGTTTCTTCTTGATCGCTCCGACAATCATGCTGATCCGCTGCGGCGACATGCCAAATGCCCGCGCAACACTGGTCTGCGAAATGCCCTGTTTCTCGACCAGCTCGTACATGGTTTCATTGCGAATGAGAAACAGTTCCTTGGGCAGATCCTTCCTCTTCAATTCATCCAGGCCGATTCTTTTGTCCATTCTCTCCATAGCCTGCGTCACGATCTGTTCATCCGGCGGCTGCGTCTTGATGTGGTGATACTTCAGAACTCCCGCCACTCTCTCAATGTCCAGGGTATTCCCTGCGTCTTTCTCGACGGTCAGCCGGTGACAGATCTCCTGGATGGTACGGATGTCCCGGATGTCCGCGTCTGCGATGAACGAGATGATATTCTGGACGACCTCGATGCCCACTTTGGCAAACTCGTTCTCGATGATGTCCCGCCGGAGATTCCTGTCAGGGACCTCGACGGATGCCACATATCCAGTGATAAGTCTTGTCGCCACTTCCGGAATCAGGTTCCAATGTTCGTCGGGCGGCAGGTATGCTCCAGTGAACAACCCAAACTTCCCTCCGCTGATCAGGTGATCCAGGATAGCCTTGAACTCCCGCATGACCCTGGGCATGGAATCATTGTTGAGGAAACCAATATCATCCACAGCGAGCGCGTCGACCTGTTTGAACAGCTGCATGGTCTGGGTGTAACTGACACCTTGCTGGTTGACTGCTTGGAGGATGTAGTCCGCAAACTCGCTTCCGTTGAAGAAGGCAATGTTTTTCCCTTTTGCAATCAGGTTGTTCATGACAGCATGTAACAAGTGGGTTTTTCCTAATCCGACGCCACCGTGAATATACAAGAAGTTGTTGCTTGCCTTCTGTCCAGGTTGGGATCTCGAGATCTTGATCGCTGAAGCCAGGGCAACCTTATTGGAAGACCCGGCGATGAAATTGTCGAAGTTGTAATCGCGCCTTAGAACGCCAGAGCCTTCGATAGTCCCGAGTGCCTTCATTTCCGCCGAACTGTCTGGGGTATTTGTCTTGATGATCTCCAGGGTGACGGTCTTCTTGCCAAATTTCTTCTTTGTCCATTCAATGATGTCATTCATTGCAAGACTTTCTATGTAACCAACCTCAATGTTGTTGTTGCAGATCGCTGTCAGGTGTTTCACGTCCATGTGAAAATCGACGTCCCTTAGGAGTTTGCGGGTAATCGCGTACTCCTCTGTATCAGGCAAGATTTCTGTAATGTTCATGCGGCCTCCAGCTATTGAAACTTGTTCTCTATGGCTATTGTAAAACAGAGACTGCATTTTACAATAGTGCAAGCTACAAGGGTTCAACAGCGAAGCTTGGCGGATTTGACCTAGTGAGGTTTTGTCTGGTTTGTTTTCTTGGGTCTATTAACATGAGAAAAGACTAGATTAGACATCATCATAGTAATAAGGGAGTTGGTAGTGTTAGGAAGTAGGTAAGATGCTGTTGAAAATTGACGGCGGGCTGTTGATTAGTTTTACAACACCGTTGTAAACGGGAGGGTTATTTTTACAACGGCTTGTAGGACAACCTTTCAATAGCTGCTGTTGACGAAGCTATTGCAGCCAGTTATGCCCATGTTGTTAGAACTATAATGGCGTTGCGCCCGTATTTCTTGTGGGGAACGGGTTTGCGAAGAGGATGGGGCTGACCGACATGTCAGAATTGGGCTCATTTTCGTAATCTCACCCTACTGGAGTACGTCTGGGGGTTGTTAATCTTCGCTACGGGGCTGAAACGAGATGCCATTCTGTCAGAGCTTCTGTTGAGAGCCGGTTGTCAGGGGCAAGATATCAGTCTCAGTCGAAGGAACATCAGAACCATCGAAGGCTCACCTGGGTGATGATCGTGGTCCTATGCACGGAAGATTGGCTATTAACCTTGCGTGTCTATACTGACAACATGAGTACAGACAGCGAAAAGCAGGCCGACGGGCAGTCGAAGCTTGAACGGGCCCTTGCTGCAGTGGAAGCAGGCGATCTGGACAATGCGCGGAGGCAGTTCGAGGAATTGGTGATGGACGAGTGGTGGAGATAGGGGCGAACAGGCAGTCCTGTGAACCACCCACAACACTACTGTTCAAGCTGGCCTTGGAAGTGGTTCTTGGCGTTGCTGGCTGCTTGCAGACGAAACACAATACAGGTCCTGAGAGCTCGAGTCTTCGCAAGAGTAGGGACTGACGGTCGGCGGCCAGAGTGTTGACTCCATTCCATGAAACGGTGATAATAAAATAGGGCTGAGAGACAGTCTGCTTGGAGCGAACTAAGCATTATGACTGGGGGCAGTGGAGTCCGAGGGAGGGGCAAGTATGCTGATCTCATGTCCTGAGTGCAACGAGAAGGTCAGTGATAAAGCACATGTCTGTCCACATTGTGGCTTTCGGATAGACACTCTGACCAAATGTCCCGACTGTGGTAGGTTGGTCCGACCAGGCACTGTCGCCTGTCCTGACTGTGGCTACCCGTTTTCCATGGCCGGTGCCTCCTCCGAAGGTCATGAGGTGTCACGAATCTGTCCCGAATGTGGAGGAATTCTCAGCGGGAATGTCCAGACGTGTCCTCATTGCGGGGCTCCCGTATCTTCGTCAGACCACGTTAAGAAAGAGCATGTTCACAGCACGATCATGAAATCCGACGTCGAGGAGACTCCCCCCATCACACGGTCCGATGCTGAAATGGCTGCAAGGGCAAGTGTGCCCAAGGACACGGTTCCGCTTCCCATGGCGTCACCTGCTGGTTCCGAGACTGTCTCTGCAGGGACTCCGACACCCCAAGAGTCGGTGACGACCAGGATCAATCGTGGTACCAAGCGTGTCTGCTACTATGTGCTCAAAGGATTGGTCTATGGACCAACGTCCGCGAATGAGCTTTACGAAAGGATACTCGACGGTCGGTTGCCATGGAATGTGAGAGTCTGGATGCAAGGGTCGTCCCACTGGGCGCCTGCTACCGACTACACTCTTCTCAACGAGAAGACTCCAGACGCAGCCGATCTTCAGTGGCAGGACTCCCTTGTTGAATCCGATGCTTGCCCACCAATGAACTCGAGCAACGGCAGGGCCTTGTACCGCTATGCTTCAGAGCCCGACGAGACTGCCCCGTATACCTACATCGGCGTTACTACCCTAATAGGTTCTTTGACGGGTCCACATCCGTGGATCCGCTACTTTGCACGCATGTTCGATCTGTACTCCTTCGTCATCGTGGCTGCTCTCGTTGCCTACTCGTTGGGGTTCAGCCTGGACGTATCCTCAAGCCCGCTGATCGCGGACTTTGCCGGGACCATTGCCGCCATTGTGCTCTGGGTTCCGCTTGAGAGTCTATGGCTGTATCTGTGCGGAACGACACCGGGCAAGTGGCTCTTAGGCGTATCCGTCAGATCCACAGACGGTACGAAGCTGAGCTATCGCAGAGCATTTCAAAGGAGTCTCTTGGTCGCCACGGAAGGCTGGGGGCTTGGTATTCCAGTGCTCTCCCTGGTTACCCTGATAAGAGGATCGAGGATTCTGGAAAGCACAAACACGACTCCGTGGGATCTTCAGGCGAACACTACGGTCCATCATCGGGCATTGCCCATGTGGGGGCTCTTGATCTACATAGTAGCCGCAGCCGGGTATATCTACGTGTTCTATCTGGGAAGCAGTGCGACAAGATAACAATTCTGGTCTGACAAGCATGACGCTGGGGGAGGCGTTCTATACTCATATCCTGTCCTGAGTGCAATACCAAAGTCAGTGACAAAGCACACGTCTGTCCGCACTGCGGTTTTCGGATAGACACGCTGGTCAGATGCCCCGACTGCGGCAAGCTCGTGCGACCGGGCACGGCGGTCTGCCCTGATTGCGGTTATCCGTTCGGCGGAAAGCTACCAAGAGATTCGGATATGGAAGGTGGATCGAGGTCACACCCAACTGTTGAGCTTCTCAGAGAGAAACAGTATCAGTCTGATCCTTCGGCCTTTGTCGTTGCTCCAAACGGAGACGTCATCGTGCCGCTGTCGCTTTCGCCGGAAGGCGAGGAATGTCCGAAGCCGACTTCCCCTGGCAAGACAACGCCAACCCGTCGCCTGCTCAAACTCGGATGGATGCGCAAGCTCATCATTCCTGCAATCGCGGTTCTCATCCTCTGCTTTGCGCTCAGGCCTCAGCCACTCACGTACCATATCGGATCAATTGACCCCAGATTTGGTGCTCGCCAAGTCTCCATCAATGGTGTGGCTCTTCCCGCCCAGGCTCAAGACTCAACTCTTGGGCTGCCCGAGTCTGTCATTGAATCAATCCTGCAGGATGCAGCGAATCGTTGGAACGTTGCACTCAAGAAGACAGCTATTCGGATTGACGCGGGAACTGCGGGTTATGCCATCAATTTTGTTTTCGACTATCGTCAGGAATACCAGAACTCTGTGTCTTCCATCGATGCCCAGTACTCTGATTTGGATGGCACAAAAGCGGCGGTCGAGCAAGAACGTAGTTCGCTTGACTTCGAGGAGACTCAGCTTGAGCAAGAAAGGGCGTCGCTCGATAGTGATATCAAATACTGGAATACGAAGGGCTTGGCGACGGGAATGACATACGATTCCCTCCTGGCTCGCAGGAAGACATATAATGCTGATGTCCAAGTATTCAACAAGAGCCAAACGGCCTTCAACCAGAAGGTGGCGGCCTACAACGCACGTTTCGCAAAATACAAGAAGGCTGCCACCCAGGCAGAGGAGACTTTCAAACTTGCCGGAGGGTCGTCAACCGGCGAGAGTGCGGTGGGCATCTATGACCCGAATGACCGCTCTATTACAGTCTATTCGTATTCTGGCTCCCAGGACCTCAGACTCATTCTCATGCATGAACTTGGTCATGCGCTGGGCTGTGGTCACGCGAGCACACCGGGCTCGATCATGTACCCTGACCTGACGAACGCGCAGAATCTGGCTGACCCCATACCAACGGCTGAGGACCTTGCATTGGTTGGTGGAAGTTGATGCGCGTAATTGAGACCGTTTGCAGCTTATCACGCCGGCCGAAATAGGAGGTAGAAATGCTGATACGTTGTCCTGAGTGCGGTGAACAGATCAGTGACCAGGTGGAGAGGTGCCCCAAATGTGGCCTTCCAGAGCCAGCACAGAAGGTCCTGCTGTCCCAGGAGGAACACGGAAGACGCAGGCGCAGAATGGTACTTCGCATTGTTGCCATGGCGTTGGCCGTTGTGTTCCTTGCGGGAGCTGGAACAGCGCTCTATCTCTGGCGGTACGCCGTTCGCCACGACATCGTGCACTACGAGGTTGGTTCAGTCAGTGGCACCTCCGAAATCAACCAGCAGCATTTCGCCAACGTTGTTAGGAGTGTCGCGGACGAATGGAACGGCGCAGGCGGCACGACGGTGCTATGGGGGCTTCCGTTTGGCCGCGCAGTGCGGATCTCGCTCGCACCAGACAAAGGTTTAGACTATATCGCCGAGCTGAATGGGCTCTGGAAGGAGAAGGATGCTGCCGATGCGGCCTACGATAAGGCTGCAGCTGAGGCTATGGTGTGGGCAAAGCGCTATGACGCAGCTTCTTCCACCACTGAACGCGATTCCTATGTGGTGCCCAACTTGCGTAAGTGGGTCATCGAGCAAGACACGGCACAACAGAAACGACTGGCGCTTTGGGACCAGATCAACACCCTGGATGCCAAGAATGATTATAAGGAGACATACATCGTCGGCTTGGAAGCCTCTTCCCCCTCATCCGCTACTGGCGCTTCAATTACGATCACGGCCTACGTCGATGACACTGACCTACGGGCCCTCCTACTCTACGCGATTGGTCGTGCGCTCGGACTGGGCTACTCATCTGCAGACAACGTAATGAATAGCTCGGGCAGAAGTACGACAATCACCAAGGATTTGGCCGCTGAGGTTGCCGCAGGTCACTGATTTCAGCTAGGAGGAAGACTATGCTTATACGTTGTCCAGAATGCGGTAAGAGAATCAGCGACAAGGTGGAAGCCTGTCCGAATTGCGGTGCCCCACAGCCCGCGTCACTCCGTATTGCAGCTTTGGAGAAACGAAGGGTTGCACGGCGCAAGGCCATCCGTATCCTGGCCACCGTCGTGATCGTTGCAATCGTGGCAACTGCGACCACGTTCTCGCTTGTCTATCGGTGGCCCATCAGCTATGAAGTCGGCGCCGTTACAGGAACGGACACCGTCTCACGGGAGGATTTGGAGAAGATCGTCGACGAGGCCGCAACCACTTGGAATAGTGCGGCCGGGAGAACGGTTGCTTGGCGTATGCCACTGGGCAGGAAGGTGAAGTTTGATGTCAAGTTCGACAAATCTCTTCAACAGTATCTGATAACTCTGGCTGGGCTTGAACAAGATGAGGCAGCTCTGTTCGCAACCAAGATCACGGCTGATGGAGATATATTGAACGTCCGCACTGCATATGACTGGTCGGTCAACAATCCTACATTTGACTGGTCGCGGCTAACAAAATTTACGATTCCAGCCGTATCTGCGCCGGCAACGCAACAGCATGAAATCATCTATTTCAGCAAGATCCCGTTGCCCCCGATGCCCCCAGATGGAGTGTTTTCTTGGATCCAAATGGCAGGGAGGAGGCCGACTCTGAAAGATGTCAAGCGCTATGAACAGGCCGCTTCGGCCGCGGACGACGCGTGGACGAAGGCAAACGACCGTCTGTTTAACTTCAGGAAATCCGCGATCTACACCGAGAAGACTGGAGATATTGACGCAGGCGTTAGCCGCACAGAGGGATCGCCAACGACGGTAGTACTAACGTGTCTTCCGAACACATACACGTTGACTGCAGTCGTCGTCCACCAATTCGGTCACGTGCTCCTCGGGACCTGGGGAGGGAACGATCTCCCGTCCAGCGTCACAGCTGCTCCATTGAAGTCGCCCTGGAAGTTGCATTTGTTCGGCAGAAACAGCCAGTAATCCCCACTGGTATCTGGTATGCGGATTTGGGGTTGTTATGGCAACCGGCGTGATCCCGAAGGTGGCCCTTGTCCCACGCATCTGACCTTCTGGAGGAGGGTGAGCGTGATGAGCCTTTGTATTGGTGACCATGACCGAGTCTGAAGTACGTCAACCCGAATTCGCGGGATTCGGCGTTTCCGAGTTGGCGCAACACATTGAAGTGCCCGAACATGGACAACTGCTGGCAGTGCTAGATGCAGCCTCCACAAACGTGCGCGTGAGCATAGCCAACCTACCAGTCTGGATGTGTCTGCTCGGTGTCATCCATGATCGGTTTCGTGACTGCCTAGCGGTGAAGCTGACCACGGAACTGGATGCAGTCCCGCTGTTTCTGGCACGGCTCTCGTACGATGACTGGGTAGCTTCCATCATGCTCATCCTGTCTGGGCAACTCCCTGCCGCGTATGCTTCCATGAGACCAGCGTTGGAATCCGCAGTGCTCGCGCTACACTGCTCTTCTTCACTGGACCTCCAGGAGACATGGTGGAAACGGAACACGAGTCCGGAAGACTTCAAGCGCTCGAAAACCACGTTTGCGTGGCGCGAATTGCAGGAATCGCTTGAGGAGAACCGGTGCAGAGAGGTTGGCCTTGTCGGATGTCCTCGACGTGGCAGACCATGCTGCGGACTGGTAGGGTGTCTCTACGACAAGCTCAACGATGCAGGGGCACACGCGAATGTGTACAGCATCATCTCGACGGTCAACAGTGACGCTGATGGCTGGGATGTTGAGCAGTTCAGGTGCGGCGACACAACCATGCGGGCTGCCCTCAAGACCGTGGCGTACACAGGGTACGTGGCTGTGAATGCCATCAGAGGAGCCATTCGATTGGAACGCATGCCAGGAAGGCTCCTGGAATGGATCGACGACGTATCACGAGTCTCTTTGCCGGGCGAGCCAGCAACGGAGACAGGTCAGACGTGCGTGCCCCACACTGGCTAGTTTCAACACCTGGCAAATCACCGATGTCAACTGGCCACTACGGGACCGTAGTGAAACCACACAGTTGCCTGGTTGCTGACATTCCCGTGGCACTCTGAATGGAGCTGTCGGGTCTGTGCCGCCCGATGTGCGCGAGAGGCTCGACGAGGGCGAATGCCCATCTAGCAGGACAACGCTCGCTAACCTTGGTTCCTGGCTTCAGAGACTCCGGCCAGTCGCTCAGCAAACCACTGTGCGGCTCGTACTATCCTGAGTGCTTCTTTCCATCCCGTTGTCGACGTCGCGATGGCATCGCCATGGGCCACGCTATTGCGCAATGTGTTGATACTGCTAAGACTCGCAGAAGCCTCATCTGCGTCTTTGCAGCCGAGCAGCTTCCACCAGTCTGGCCGGCTCTGCCTGAGCAGCTGTATCTTGTGCAGCAAGTGTAGGCAGTTGACGAGGCGAAGCTCCTGACGGCTGCGTTTCTTCCTCTCGAAACTCTGGAGGGAGTCTGACAGCTTGGAGTTCTCGTTGTTCCTCTGATCAAGGGAGACGATACTTGCGACCCAGGCCTTCAGCAACTTCTGGGCCTCGGTGTCGGTGAGGGCGTAGAGCCTTATGGTCAGGCTCTCCTCGAAGGCATGGAGCACTGACAGGAAGTATATGGCAACAGGGAATCGGTCCAGGTCGGCCACGGTGACGATGTGGTCAATGGCCTTGCCGGCCAAGACGAGAAGGAACTCATTCTGGATGATGCGTGGCAAGGCGTCCGCCAGAGGACAACTGTCAGCGACAAGGTTCCCAGCCGAGATGATGTGAGAACACTCGAGAACACTCTTGTTCCCGGCACCTTGCAGGTCAGTCCGTGAAACGTACCTGGACACATCGTTGTGGTCAGTGACCGCTGCGTGGTCGAAGCCGTTCTCGTCCATCTTCGCCAGCAGGTCCCTAGCCCTTATCATGCCAAGTGCGGGTTGCATTGGCTGCATGACCGACGCAACGGTCAGTCGTTCCTCCAGAAACTGGATCGTACTCATCAACAATGGCTCACGCTTGGCCGCTGGTTTTCGTTCGGCGACTACATTTGGCATATGTTCCTCCAATGACCGACATGACATGTATCTATTGCACATACTAGCTATCTCGGCTTCATCGTCAAACAAGAGTGGGGCCAGTACCGGGGAGTCCTTCGAAATGTTGTCTCTCTTTGGCCATATTTGAGCGATTATAGTCCCATAGCGAGGGCCTGATAGCGCTTGGCGTAGAACGTGTTGGGCACGGCATCGGAATGCGCTCGAAATCGACATGGCACATCGAATATCGTCAGCCTTTTCGACGGGGGTGGACAGCCCCCACAATGCTGCCTTGACACGCTAACGGCCTCGTATATCATATAGTTGCAAGACGCGGTGATTTATGTAAGGCTCACTTGCTCCGCGTTACAAATGTGCTAAAGCGCCGGGACAGTTGGTTCCCGCGTCGACCCCATGCGCTTGCACGGGGTTGTTTCATTTTGAGGCATGAGATATGCCACAAGGAGGGAACCATGGAGGACAAGTTGAAGGCCGCCCTCACGGTATACGCCAAGGTCCAGTCGGAAGTGCTGAACCGCGTCTTCGACAACATCAGGCAGACGGGGACCCCATCGTCTGTGGACCTCGCGTTCTGTCTGCCAGACGACGCCATCGCCGGAATGCCGCAGGAGGAACAGTATGCTGCGTTCCTGCGCAAGTTCCGGTTCCTGGGATATGCGATGTGGAAGTCCACCTGCTACCGCCAAGTGCTGGAACATGCTGCGTTTGAGGCAGAGAGCACACATCTGCGGGAGAGCTTCCCTGGACTCGAACACCGGTTCCGCGAAGGTGTGCGGGAAGGGCATTCAGCCCCTGTTTCGACGGTGGGTCTGGGCACGTCGCCCGACAGCATTCGCTCCAACGTGACCGAGAATGGCTGCACGCTGTTCGAGCTGAAGGCACGCCACGACACCGACGCGTCCATGCCGTTCGACGAACGCCATGGGAGGCAGTCGTGATCCGCGTCGAGACATATCCTCCGGAGCAGCCGCCTGAACGCAACTCTGCGATCGATAGCTTCATCCATTGGCGGAACAACCTGGAGAAGATGCGAAGCTCCAAGCACTGGGAGGGCATGGCCATCATGCACTGGTTGAACCACATGGGGCAGTTCCGGAGTGAGTTGGCGCCGTGGGAGTGGATCTGGTGCCCCGAGTGCGGTGGGCAGGGCATGTGGGTCGACAACGGCAACCACTGGTGCCCCCGGTGCAGCGGGACGCGCATCCTGCTGGCCGAGGAGTTGACGGACCCTGCGGAGATCGCCCTCGTCCGCAGGACAGCCCCGCCTCCCGACTGGGGCAGGCTGTGGTCAAGAGTGCAAATGAGGCCAGTTCCGGAACTGAAGGTCGAAGGGGAACCATGAGCAACTTTGAACAGCAGGTACCTAGCCTCAACACCTGCCTCTCCCTGCTGGCCCGGGGGATCACGATGAACACGGTACTCTGCTGGGCGCGTGATGACGACGGCAATTTCCTCGTGGTCTCGATGTACGGGGTGAAGCCGGACCGGCACGTGACGCCGCTCTGTGTTGCCCCCCGCTCCAAGGACCTGCTGGATGCTCTTCAGGACTATGAGCGTTCCAGATTCGACATGTCGTGGCTGGCGCTGTTCAGCCAACCCGAGAAACTCGCCAACCTCCTGCTTGAGGCGCCGATGGCCGACTACGAGCATATGAGCCTTGGACTATTGCTGGCAATTCAGGAGGGCAGAGGCATGCAGATGATGACGGGACAGCGTGCCTGGTCGCAGGAGGAGGACGTTGCCCTGGAGTCAGCCGTTCGGAAGGCGGTCGCCCGTGAGGGGGATGTTGTGTACCAGTCCTCAAAGGCTGACGAGGTCGCGTGGGTGTTTCGCTGCATCAGGGAGAACTGGCGTGTGTGGGGAGACAGTGCTACCCTGATGCAGCTTATGAAGCTGGACGTCGCGAAGGAGCAGCTGACGGAAGCCGGCATCGACGAGATCTGCTCTCCGCCGTGCATCGGCGACAACTTCTAGCGGTCGGAAGGTTGCCCGAGGCCGATCATCGCGGTATGCTCTCTGCAGGGAGTAGGCGTGGGAAGGGACCAGGATGAGGGCGGGGCGCCGAGCGAGCGCCACAGGCGTGGCAGGCAAAAGGGGGAGAATATGCTGGGAGCGATCGTAGGCGACATGGTGGGTTCAGTCTATGAAGGCCGAGGAAAAGCGATCAAGACGCTCAACTTCCCTCTGTTCACAGAGCGGTCTCGCTGGACTGACGATACCGTCCTGACTATGGCGGTGGCAGACACCCTGCTGAATGGGCATCCCTATGGGGAGACTATCCGGGCGTACGCCCTAGGGCATCCACACGCCGACTACGGCCACCGGTTCGGGCGGTCGAAGGTACGAAAGGGCCTTGGCTGAACTCCAGCATCAGAACGATACTGGGACGACACTACGGTACGTCGATCTACGGTCATGTCATTCTCAATGGAGAGAGTCTGGGCGATGAGGCCACGCACCTCATCGATGGACTGTTGAGGAGCTTGGATCCCTCCGAGTAGTTCGAGGGACTGTCTGGCGGCAGGAGTCGGTGCGGATCCTCTGGTGCTTGCACAGTCCCGCAGACAATCTTGAGCCTGTGTTCCAGACACGTTGGCTCATGGCCCTCGGGTGGCCAGCATTGGAGAGCGGCTCGTATCACACAAGCATCAGCTGTTTCTACCACCCTACAGGGGTCCGCCGGAAGTACAACAGTAGGTGTGAGCGTGTAGCCCCGGAAGCTGTCCCGGGTCTTCTTGTTGTACTGCCAGGTTTGCGTTCTCTATGGCAAACAGGGTGGCGATCTGCTTGCAGACCCAGAAATGCATAAATGGTACAGGTACGGGTCGATGCTGGGTCGCTATTGTTAGTGGAATCTGCTCCTTCCTTGACGCGACTCGCCACCTGCTATAGCATAAGACTAGTTGAATTCCGATGGAGAAACGCGGGGAGTGGCAAGACTCTAGGCGCGCTTTGAGTACTTGGGAGGGGGGTTCATGGTGTGGAGATTTGTCGTCCTTGGGACGTGACGAGATGACTGGTTCTGCTCCCGTTGGTCCAGATGAGCGCAGGTGTCCGTTTTGCCGTGCAGCCGTGCCGGTGAGCGCTGATGTCTGTCCTCAGTGCGGACGGATTCTCAGGGAGCATTTCCCAGTAGTTGCCTCGGTGACTGCGACCCCAACTGAAACATTCACGCCCCCACACCAGAAAATTGCTCATCACGCTAGACGACGACTAGTATGGCCAGGTATTGCAGTAGCCATGGTGCTAATCGTCTCAGCGGTCGTCTTCGGGCTCGTTCAACCCAGAACAACAGTTCCTGGGAATTCAGGTTTGCCAGTCGCTCAGACATCTCAGGTTGAACAAACCGGGACTATAAGCGTTTCCTCTGAACCGTCAGGAGCAAGCATCCTGTTGGACGATCGTTATACTGATGCCAAGACACCTGCGACGATTACAGAGGTTGTGCCAGGGGCACACGATGTACGGGTTCGGATGACAGGCTATGACGATGCCAACACGCAAGTCGAGGTAGTTGCAGGGAGTACGTCGTCATTTAGTGCTACTCTCGTCAAGTCAAAGACCGTCGCTGCTGTCGTGCCGTCCGTGTCGAAGCCCGCCGCCAACTCGGCCATTCCCAAGCCGCCAGCGCAACCGGCAACGCCAAAGGCGTCGCCACGGCCTGCCAACGGGGCGATTCTGAAACGGCTGTCTGCATTCCGCGGAGGGCTGGGGACTTTGTCGATCCACATAGATAGTGGCCCGGATGCCATCGTCAAGGTAGTGAGAAATGGCAGCTCTCAGGCGTCCGTAACGGTATATCTCCGCTCCAATTCGACGACGAAAGTGTCGGGCATCCCGGATGGAGTGTACCGCATCCTCTATGCCACGGGGCGCGGATACGAGGCCGTTCACAAAACCTTCATCTCCGGCGTCAGTTGCTCGGCGTTTGACGACACTACAGACTATGAGACTACGACGGATGCCTACGGGACGCGACACTACTGGACCTATAGCATTGAGCTTAGTTCCGTTGTGAACGGCAACGCTACGACAAGCGACGTGCCAGCCGATTCGTTCAGCGGATACTAGCCGGAGGCACAGAGCTCCGCGTTTCAAGGACCGTATCACTAACGGAGGAGACATTTATAACCTGCGGAGGCTGTCAGACCACAAACTAGCTGACGCTCTGCCCCCCGTCCCTGCCTTTATACTTCATACCCGTACACCGCCCTTGCTGAACGTATAAGGGGTGTCTTCTGTGCGCGTAGCGCAGGTGCGCCAGAAAGCGCCTGGGTGATGTCCTGTCCCTGCCTGCCACTCCCTACAGGGGAACGAGGGTGGGGGTGTCTGTTATATATCCCTCTCCGACTGCTCTACAGGTTTTTCTAGAAAGGCACCCTGTAACCTTGTTATAC
>Ga0209538_1000403_pt1 | contig 25509 bp, 29 predicted proteins | sample BarGraNGADG00211_2_FD_184492 | JGI IMG/M metagenome (GOLD analysis project Ga0209538, IMG submission 184492) | Arctic peat soil microbial communities from Barrow, Alaska - Barrow Graham LP Ref core NGADG0004-211 (SPAdes) (version 2) | ecosystem: Environmental > Terrestrial > Soil > Wetlands >... | reverse complement strand
CTCCTTCGCTAACATAATATATATTTGCAAGATTTAAGCATCAAATATACAAAATCTTGCAGATATATCCAAACATTTTAAGAGTTATTTTTCTGTATATCTATTGTTTATATAGTTTTTAAGGCTCAACTACTTATTTTTTCCAGATAAACCACATCGGTTTCATCAAGTACATCGTACCGTTCACTATCCACATCTAAAACCCTTGTCCACTTGGATATACTTTAATGATTAGGTGAGCAAAGTTTGGCACTGGTTGATGGGATTTTCTTTTTAATCCCATCTCTTGTATTCTTCGGATTTTTTAATTCGTTTTCCTTGTCTTCGTTGGTTGTTGCATATTCGCTCTTTTGTTCGGCGTATGTCTCACCTATTCCGCACTAAAAGCAAAACTAAAGCTTTGCATATAAAACAATCGGCTGAATTTCATTATTGAAGTTCAGCCGATAGTGTTTATCCAAAAATAAATCAAGTCGTTTTGGCATCAATTTCGAAAGTTGTATGTATATTTGCAAAGTATTTAAAACAAACTATTAAGATGACACAAATAATTTTACAAATCGATGATATGAGTATATTACCAGAAATTGAGAGGACATTGGGGCTGTTAAAAGGCGTGAAATTCCAAACAATTACTGATATTCCTGCTAATGAAACCGTAAAGGCAATCGAGCGAGCACGCGCTGGGAAAGTTACTCGTTGCAAGAGTAGTGCTGAAATGTTTGTTGCACTAAGTAAATAAGTTTATGTACAACATTTCCTATACAGGCTCTTTCAAAAAAGATTATAAACGTTGCATTAAAAGAAATTACAATCTTACTCTTCTCCAAAAAGCAATCGAAATCCTTGTGGAAACAGGTAATTTGCCTACTAATTATAAGCCGCATAAATTATCGGGTGATTACTCCGATTGCTGGGAGTGCCATATTCAAGTTGACTGGTTAATGATCTGGTTGCAAAATGAAGAAGAAAGAGAACTAACGCTTATTCGTACAGGTACTCACGCCGATTTGTTTTAAAGGATATATAGAATCTCATTTTTTCGGCGTATAGCTCACCTATTCCACACTAAAGCAAAACTACAGCTTTGCATAGATACAATCGGCTGAATTTCATTTATGAAGTTCAGCCGATAATGTTTTAACAGTAACAGACATCAAAATCATACTGTTAAAGTTTGTGATGTTTGAGAAAAAACAATCATAACACCATAGAAATGTAACAAAATACGTTACCTTTGCAATTGAGTTTGAACCGATAAATCTTTATGCCAATGAAACGAGTTTTCAAAGTGAAAGAAATAATATCAATTCTTATTAATCAAGGTTGGTATATGGATAGACAAAATGGAACAAGTCACAGGCAATTCAAGCATCCAACTATTCTTAGTACTGTCACCGTTAATGGAAAGTTATCTGAGGTTGTTTGGATCGAAAACTTAAAAAGTATTGAAAGGCAAACAGGTATAAATTTTAAAAATCTTACTGAATAGTATAATACTTCCTACTTATAAAAGCAATAAAATAATAAATATTTAGAATATGAAAACTCTTAAAGTAATTGTTTATAAAGCAGGTAAGGGCATATCAGCCCACCTCTCTGATGTCGATGGCTTTGTTATTGCCAGTGAAACTATGGAAAAACTAAGAAAGGATTTATTAGCAGGTCTTCAATTTCATATTGAAGGATTATATCCCGAAGAAAAGAAAGATTGGATGGTTGAACCTTACAATTTTGAGTACGTTTTTCATGATATACCTTCACTAGTCGAAGGATATAATGGCTTGATAAATCAAAGTAGTTTAGCTCGAATCTCCGGCATAAATGAAAGCCAAATGAGACAATATGCATTGGGTATTAAAAAGCCAAGCAAAAAAATTTCTACTCGGATTGAAATTGGTTTAAAGAAATATGCCGATGAACTAAGGTCAATCTCTTTTGCCTAATTTGTAGCTCTTGTTGGTCTTAGTGTATTCTCTCTTTTGTTCGGCGTATGGCTCTTCTATTCCACACTAAAAGCGAAACTAAAGTTTTGCATATATAACAATCGGCTGAATTTCATTTATGAAGTTCATCCAATGTTAATATTAAAAAGAGAGGAATTTTATTTCAATTTCATTAGAAGGTTGTATATTTGCATCGTGTTTGCATGACAAACAGTTAAACTTAAACATAAGACAACGATTTTATTTTGACACTTCTGTTTTTGGAGGTGTATTTGACAAAGAATTTGAAGAGATAACTTTACAACTCTTTGAAAGAGTTAAACTTGGAAAAATAATATTTATTTTCTCAGATTTATCTGAGACTGAACTTGTAAATGCACCGGAAAATGTCAGGGATTATTTCAGGTCATTACCAACTGAATCGACAGAAAGAGCAGAAGTAAATGATTAGATATTGGCTCTTGCATCAAAATATATAGAAGAAAAAGTTGTTGGACAGACAAGTTTTGATGATTGTGTTCACATAGCAACAGCAACTATTTGTAAAGCTGATATTTTAGTAAGTTGGAATTTCAAACGCATTGTTAATGTTTATAGAATCCGTGGCTATAATTCAATCAACTTACCCATGAATTATTCAACATTAGAAATAAGATCACCTAAAGAAATAATAGAATATGAAGACTAAAGTAATAGAAAAAGAATTCGATACCGTAAAAACTTTTAGAGGAATAAAAGAGAAAATTTCTATCGAAATTTCAGGAATGACTTTTGATCAAATTAAGGAATACCTGAAGGTTAATAGTATAAAATTGCAAAAGAGGTAATGAGTATTTTTGCATACATCCCCAGCTGAACGTAGCGTAATCTCCTCTTTTGTTCGGCGTATGGCTCACCTATTCCACACTAAAAGCAAAACTATAGTTTTGCATATATAACAATCGGCTGAATTTCATTAATGAAGTTCAGCCGATAGTTGTTATCAAACAAAGTTTTTGTAAATGTTGTTATTTAATTAGAAGTATGTATATTTGCAAAGTGTTTCTATTACAAACACTTTATACAGGTTTCGTAAATTTTAAAATAACGTAGGGTATGTATTTAGACAGATATAAAAACGAAATTGATAAACTTTGCTTTCAGAATAAAGTAAAGACCTTGTATGTGTTTGGTTCGGTTCTTACCAATCAATTTACAACGAAAAGCGATATTGATTTGGTTGTGGATATTGATTCTATCGATCCATTCGATTATGCTGATAGCTACTTTAATTTAAAGTTTGCATTACAAGATTTGTTTAAACGAAAAATTGATTTACTCGAAAACAAAGCAATAAAAAATCAGTATATCAGGGAGAATATTGAACAATCAAAAACGTTGATTTATGCAAGATAATAAGCTGTTCGACAAATTAGCCTGCTTAAAAGATATTGAGCAATCTATTACTGAAATTAATGAGTTCTTACCGGAAGGAAGAAATTTTTATGCGTTTCAGAAAGATTTAAAAACCCGCAAAGCTATCGAAAGAAATATTGAGATAATAGGGAAAGCAATGGATCGGTTATTAAAGGCTTATCCTGAAATTGAAATTACAGATTCGCGGAAGATAGTTGATACCCGCAACCGAATTATACATGGATACGATAGTGTTTCGGAAGATGTGATTTGGTTGATTGTAAATCGATATTTACCGATTCTTGAGTTAGAAGTAAAAGAATTACAAAAAGAATAAGATGGATACTCAACAAATTAGAATATTAGTTCGGCTGAATTTCATACTTGAAGTTCAGCCGATAATTTATTTATGAGATAGATTTTTTGCTGTATTTAGTTTCAATTTCGAGAGTTGTATGTATCTTTGTAGTATCAAAACAAATGATTATGCCAAAACTATATGAATACTTCGGATTGATATTTTTATTTTATTCTCACGAACATGAACCAATACATGTTCATGGTAAATATCAAGACACAGAGAGTAAAGCAGAAATTATTTTTGAGAATGGCAAGTTCAAGGAGATTATTATCAAAGAAGTTCAAGGTAAAAAGCCATTGGATACTCAAAACTTAAAAAAGTTCAGGAAGATAGTTGAATTGTACAGAGATGATATAATAAGAAAGTGGATTGATTTCTTTATTTATAATATTGAATTTCCACCAGAGAAAATTACAAAAAAAATATAGAACTATGGTAATTTCAATAATCAATGCAGAATACATTGGAGAGTATAGTATTCAGTTTTCATTTTCCGATGGAGTGGAGAAAACAATTGATTTTTCCGGTTTTTTGAAAAATGCACGGAATTCAATGACCAAGAAATATCTTGATAAGAAGCTGTTTAAAAAATACTCAATTGAGTATGGTGATGTCGTTTGGAACGATTACGAAATGTGTTTCCCAATTTGGGATTTACACGAAGGCAGTATCTAAAAGAGCTTAAAATTCCATCTTTGATAGGTGTAGCGTAATCGCACTTTCGGCGTAAGTCTCACCTATTCCACACTAAAAGCAAAACTATAGCTTTGCATATATAAAAATCGGCTGAATTTCATTTATGAAGTTCAGCCGATTAATTGTTAATAATAGATTCTTTAGTCATTAAAGTATCAATTTCAACTGATATTCGTATATTTGCAACGAATATGATGAAAAAGTGGATATACAAATCATTATCTTTTTAGAAAGTGTTGAACAAAAAAGTAAACCATCATGAAACGCCCTGAGATTGTAAATAGTCTTCGTGAAATAATTCACCGGGAAGCCCCCGATGCCAAAGTAATACTTTATGGATCGGAAGCACGAGGCGATGCGCACATTGATAGCGATATTGATTTGTTGATATTGCTGAATAAAGATAAAATAACATTGGAAGACGAAGAAAAAATAACTTACCCTATTTATCTTTTGGAACTTAAAACAGGAGTACTTATCAGTCCGATGATAGTTGCCAAAAAAACATGGGAAAATCGTCCGTTTAAAACCCCATTTTACATTAATATAATGAATGAAGGAGTTGAAATATGAAGCAAACTATTGATGAAGAAAGTATAAATGGTTTGGTTGTCTATCGTATTCAGCGATCAAAAGAAACCATGGCTGAGGCAAGACTAATGATTGATGAGGGTTATCTTAACGGAGCCATTAACCGATTGTATTATGCTTGTTATTATATAGTTATTGCATTATTAATTAAAAATGGAATTTCTGCGCAGACTCATGCCGGTACTAAACAAATGCTTGGATTACATTTTGTAGTAACCGGAAAATTGTCGCCAAAAACAAGTAGTATATTTGCTACTTTGTTCGAAAAAAGGCACAGCAGCGATTATGATGATTTTACATATTACGATAAAGATACGTTGGAAAAGCTATATCCACAAGCTGACGAATTTATTCAGACTATTGAAAAATTGATAGAAACATAAAAATTTATATTCTTCTGTAGTCAAATCACGTTTGATTTTAAACCGAAAGAGTTTCCGTAATCAGTTTACTTATTTTCTCCAGATAAACCACATCGGTTTCATCAAGTACATCGTACCGTTCGCTATCCACATCTAAAACTCCGACAACCTGAGCTTGTTTATCGAAAACAGGGACAACAATTTCAGCAACTGAACTGCTGCTGCAGGCAATATGTCCCGCAAAAGCATTCACATCGGGAACAAGCAAACTTTTTGCTTCTTTCCAGGCAGTTCCGCAAACTCCTTTTCCAAATTTAATGCGGGTACAGGCAATCGGACCCTGAAATGGACCAAGAACTAATTCACCATTTTTTACCAAATAAAAACCTACCCACCACCAACTGAAAGTTTCACGTAAAGCAGCGGAGATATTTGCCAAATTAGCAATTAAATCGGTTTCATCTTCAATCAATGCTGCCAACTGTGGTAACAAGGTTTCATACCTTTCCTTTTTGTTTGCATCGACCGGTATAAACAATTCTTCTGACATTATGTTTTTTTTGCAAAGTTACAGTTTTTGTCTTCAAATGATTGTAATTTAGTTTCAGAAATTTCTTGAATTAGACTAAAAATTGAAGTCAATAAAGTTTTTAACGCATAAGAACCTAAAATACATAAAATAATTTTGTTAATTAAGAAAAAATTCTTTTCTTTGTAACTGAATAAAAATTCAAAAATAAAAATCAATTTAAACATTAAAATTAATAAGTATGAAAACAAATCTTTTACGGTTTTTTGCTTTGTGTTTTCTGGTCATATTGACCGTAAACTCAAGCGCACAAGAACTTCAACCACTTCCGATTGACCCCAAGGTGCGTTATGGAAAGTTAGACAACGGGTTAACGTATTATATCCGTGCCAACAAAGAACCGAAAGAACGTGCAGAGTTTTTTATTGCTCAAAATGTAGGTGCCATCCTCGAAAATGACAATCAAAACGGATTAGCTCACTTTCTGGAACACATGGCATTAAACGGAACAAAAAATTATCCGGGCAAAGGAATTATCAATTATTTTGAGACTATTGGAGTGAAATGGGGCCCCAATATTAACGCCGGTACCTCGTTGGACGAAACGGTTTATAATTTATCCGACGTTCCAACCATTCGCGATGGAATTATTGATAGTGCTTTGTTGGTTTTGCATGACTGGTCGAGTTTTATTACGCTCGATGGTGGCGAAATTAACGACGAACGCGGTGTGATTCGTGAAGAATGGCGCACCCGTGCCGGAGCCGAACGCCGTATGTGGAAAGAAGCCAATAAACTAAAATATCCGGGTTCGCAATATGCAAAACGAGATGTATTAGGCGATACAGCCATTATCAATAATTTTGCTCACCAAACCATTCGTGATTTTTACAAAAAATGGTATCGTCCCGATTTACAGGCAATTTTGATAATTGGCGATGTTGATGTTGATAAAGTGGAAGCTAAAATTAAATCGACTTTTGTCGATATACCAAGAAAAGAAAATGCCGGTGAACGTCCGGTTTATCCAATTTTGGATAATGCAGCACCAATTATTGCGGTGGTAAGAGATCCTGAAGCCCGCATGACCCGCATTGAACTTGATTACAAACAAGATAAACTACCGCCAAATGTAAAATTGTCGATGGTAGGTTATGCAAATCTTACTATTAATTCACTTATTTCAACCATGATAGCCAATCGTTTTGAAGAAATTACCCAACAAGCCGATGCGCCTTTTGTAGCTGGCTATGGTAATTATGGTGAGTTGGTTAAATCGAAAGACGCTTTCCAACTGCTAGCCATACCCAAAGAAGGCAAAGAGTTGGAAGGTTTGTCTGCACTCTTGCTCGAAGCTGAAAAAATCAAACGTTTTGGTTTTACTAATTCTGAATTGGAACGGGCAAAAACAGATTATTTAAAAAATCTTGAAAAATCGTATAACGAACGTGATAATCAGAAAAACAAAGATTTAGTGGAGAAATATGTTCGTCATTTCTTGAATCAAGAAGTTATTCCGGGTATTGAATGGGAATATACTACCGTGAAAATGATACTGCCACAATTGAAATTAGAAATAATAAATCAAGTGGCAAAATCGTATGTAACTGACAGTAATTTAATTGTATCCATTATGGCTCCTGAAAAAGAAGCTGTAAAAGTTCCGACCCAAGCTCAGATTCTGGCAGCCATTGATGCTTCCAAAAAGGCGGATTTGAAACAAAAAGCCGAAGAAACAATGAATAAACCGTTGATTCAGAAAGTTCCTAAAGCCGGAAAAGTGGCTAAAACAAGTGAAAACAAAAATCTTGGAACAACCGAATGGACGTTGAACAACGGTGTAAAAGTTGTTTTCAAACCTACCACTTTCAAAAAAGATGAAATATTAATGACAGCTTTCAGCGATGGTGGACTATCGAAAGTAAAAAACACTGCTGATTTACCTTCTGCAACATTAGCCGCTTCGATTGTTCCCAATAATGGTTTAGGTGAATATAATCAAATAGAATTGAACAAAATTCTGACCGGAAAAATAGCGTCGGTTTCTCCTTCGATAGATGCGTATGATGAAGGTTTTTCGGGAAATTCTTCGGTTTCTGATTTTGAAACCATGTTACAGTTGATTTATCTCAACTTTACAGCACCTCGTAAAGACGACAATGCTTTCAAAGCGTTGTTGAATAACTATCGTGCAAGTCTGGCAAACAGCGAAAAGGACCCGCGTAAAGCATTTTCTGATACGGTTGGTGTCATGTTGGCGAACCATAGCTCACGACAGGTTACAATCAATTTAAAGACACTAGATTTCATTGATCAGGACAAAGCATTAGCCATATTTAAAGAACGTTTTGCAGTACCGGCTAATTTTACTTTTATTTTTACAGGGAATGTTGACCCTAATAATGAAGCGGTGAAAAATGCCATTTGTACTTATTTAGGTAGTTTGAAATCGGCTAAAGGCGGTCAGAAATTTACTGATAACAATATTCGCAAACCAAAAGGAAAAGTTTCAAATGTATTTGCAAAAGAAATGAAGGTAAAAAAAGCATCTAACTTTATTTTGTACAGTGCTTTAATGCCTTTCAATATGACAAATCGTACTGCAGTAACAGCTATCGGAAGCATTTTAAATATCCGTTATCTGGAAAGTATTCGCGAAAAAGAGGGCGGTTCATACGGAGTTGGAGTGCGTGGAAGTATGAATAATACGCCGATTGACGAAGCAACGCTGATGATGCAATTTGATACCGATCCGTTGAAACAAGCCAAACTGATGGCAATTATTCATTCTGAAGTTGCTGAAATAATTGCAAAAGGTCCGCGTGCCGACGATTTCCAGAAAGTGAAAGAAAATATGCTGAAAAAATACAAGGAAGATGTGGAACAAAATCCTTGGTGGTCGGGCGCATTAGAACGTTATTATCAGGACAAACTAAATCTTGTTGCTGATTACAAAGCATCAGTGGAAGCATTGACTCCCGAAATGATTCAAAATACATTGAAAAATATTGTTTCACAAGGAAACGTATTGGAAGTGGTTATGAAACCTGCGGAATAGTTTATAGTCAGTGGTTTATAGTAATGAAAAACGGGTTGGTTCGAAATGAATCAACCCGTTTTTTCAAATGTTTCCTAACAGATAGACATAATAATAAAGCAAGAAATTTTAGATTTACATCATTCATTAATCAATCTACATTCTGCCTAAAATTCAGAATTTTTTGAACCCTATTATTTCGCGTACTTCACGGATAGTTTTATTTGCATTTTCCTGCGCTTTTTCTTTTCCCATTCGTGCGACCTTTGAAATATAGGTTTCGTCGGCCGAAATGGCTTTAATTTTCTCGCGGAAAGGTTCTGTAAAAGCAATCATATCTTGTGCCAATTGTTTCTTCATATCGCCGTAACGAATCTGGCAGGAATTGTATTGTTCTTCGAAGAAATTCAGTGTTTTAGTTTCAGAAACCACCTTCATCAATTGGAAAATATTCTGAATGGCTTCGGGTTTTGTTTGATTTGGTTCTGTTGGACCGCTATCAGTAACAGCTTTCATCACTTTTTTACGGATTGCTTCTGGCTCATCGGCAAGATAAATGGCATTTCCTTCTCCTTCGGATTTTCCCATTTTTCCGCTTCCATTCAGTCCGGGAATTTTAACCAGTTCATTTCCGAAATTAAATGCTTGCGGTTCGGGGAAATAATTCACATGATACATCCGGTTAAAACGGTTGCTAAATTGTCGCGTCATTTCCAAATGTTGTTCCTGATCTTTGCCTACAGGAACTTTTGTGGCACGGTGAATCAGAATATCGGCAGCCATCAGGGTTGGATAGGTCAACAATCCGGCATTCACGTTTTGTGGTTGCTGCCTTATTTTATCTTTAAAAGACGTACAGCGCTCCAATTCACCCATATAAGCATTCATGTTCAGAAAAAGATACAATTCGGCTACTTCGGGTACATCACTTTGAATGTAAAGTGTTGCCTTTTCGGGATCAAGTCCGGCTGCCAGATATTCTACTAAAATTTGACGGACATTTCCGTACAAATCCGTAGGTGTAGGATGTGTTGTGAGTGAGTGATAATCGGCAATGAAGAAGTAGCAGTTATGCTCATTTTGCATGCTGATAAAATTGCGCAACGCGCCAAAATAATTCCCTAAGTGAAGGTTTCCTGTTGGGCGAATGCCACTGACTACGGTTTCCATTAAATGATTTCATGGCCCCTAAATCCCCCTAAGGGGGACTTAAAGAACTAATTCTCTTGTTTAATTTTCAATAATAATGCTATTTTTAAGTCCCCCTTTAGGGGGATTTAGGAGGCTTTTTTACTCTATCGGTATTGTTCTTTTAATTCGTTGATCAAGCGAAGAAAGTGTTTCGGTAGTTGCCACTCCGGGTATTTCCTGAATTTTTCCGTTCAATAATTCCATTAAATGTTCATCATTTTTGGCATACAGTTTTATCAGAATAGTGTACGAACCAAGTGTATATTGCGATTCGACGATTTCCGGAATTTTTTCAAGTTCAGTTACAACTTCTTTGTACATTGAACCGCGTTCCAATGTAATTCCAATGTAAACACACATTTGAAATCCCAACATTTTAGGATTTACTGTATAACCCGAACCGGTAATTACATTAGTATCTATCAGATGTTGAACGCGTTGATGGATGGATGCACGCGAAACGCCACATAATTCAGCAACATCCTTAAATGGCATTCTGGCATTTTGAGTTATAATCTTCAGAATTTTCCGGTCTAACTGATCAATTTTTTCCATGGTAATTTGATTTGTGTTTGTCATATGGACAGCAAAATTACACAATTTAAATGGAAATAGAAATATCACAATCACAAAAAACGGATTATAAATGATAAAAGACAGGATTAGTTTATTTATATTGCCTTTTTGATATTAATAAAGCCGGAGTGAATTCACTCCGGCTTCAATTTCAATCCCCAATTATAGAATTAGGGTTTTATTTCTCAATCGAAATCAATTCTACTTCGAAAATCAAAGCTGAGAACGGTTTGATTTTACCTTGTTCACGATTTGCATAAGCCAATTCCTGAGGAATATACAATTTGTATTTTGAACCTACAGGCATTAATTTCAATGCTTCCGTCCATCCTTTGATAACTTGATTTGCCTTGAAAACGATAGGTTCTTTGCGATCAACTGAACTATCGAATACAGTTCCATCGATTAATGTTCCATGATAATTTACTTTTACTTTGCTTGTGTCACTTGGAAGTGGTCCGTTTCCTTTTTTGATAACTTCGTATTGCAAACCACTGGCAGTAGTAATTACACCGGGTTTTTTAGCATTATCGGCTAAGAATTTTTCACCTGCAGTCTTGTTGCCTCCATAAAGTCTTTCCATTTTTTTATCTTGAAGAACCGCCATGGTTTTTTGCAGATATTCCTGAGCTTGCTGTGGATTCATTTGAATTTTTGATCCTTTCATTCCGTTTACCAAACCTTGTTTAATCAATTTGATATCCACTTTCAAGGTTGAGTCACCCATTAAGCCTGATTTTTTTTGATCTTTTAACGAAGAACCGATTTTGTTTCCAAGATCCACCAATTCGGTGTTTTCTTTTTCAACTTTACCTTTCATTCCTTCTTTAATACCGGCCATCAAGGTAGCAATTGATTTTTTAGCTGAATCACCTTTGATGTAATAGTTTTTGATGCCATCACCGTTAGCAATGCCAAATGCATAATTCAAACTGTCGATTTGAGTTTTTAATGTAGGCAAACTTGTTTTATTGCTGTCGCATGAAGAAAACGCAATTGCGGCTATCAAAGCCACCGTCATGAATATATTAATTTTTTTCATTTTCCTTTTTGTTTATTTGTTGAACAATTATTTTACTGGTTGAGGTGCTTGTTGTGGAGCTGTAGGTTGAGTTGGAGCAGGAGCAGGTTGTTTTGCCATTTTTTCCTGCTGAATTCTCATCATGGCTTTCTGAATGAAATCCTGTGCTTCTTTTGCAGTCATACCTTTGTTAAATCCATTCAACGAGTTTACCAAACCTTGTTTAACCAGGCCTTCTTCAAATTTAAGTGTCGAATCACCCATTAATCCTTTGGCTTTTTGTTGTTTAAGCGAATTTCCAATTTGAAGACCTAATTTGTACATTTCGCCTTTGTCGACCCCACTGTAAGCCTTGTCAAGAGCTTTCATTAGAGTAATAATTGGTTTGTTGGTCGAATCGGTTTTCAAGTAATAATTTTTGATACCATCGCCATTTGCTAAACCGAGTGCATAATTTAAACTGTCATTCTGATTATTCAGTTTACAGGTTTTAGCTTCGTATTTATTGCACGAAGCGAGCATTAAAATGGCAACCAGAGCTACCAACGAAAAAATACTTTGTTTTTTCATTTTTTTCATTTTTTTCATTTGATTATTAATTTTGTAAATTTCTATTATTATAAAAGCAAAGAAATTATTTTTTTGAACTTTTCTTTATAATGTTTTTTACTGTTTGATGTTGTTCCACAGTTTTAATTTCTACTTTCGGAGTCGGTTCTTTGAACGGTTTAATATCAAGCAGTTCCACTTCGAAAATTAAAGTTGCAAAACCCGGAATCGCACCGTTACCTGCACCTTTTTCGCCATAACCCAACGTGTAAGGAACGAAGAATTTGTATTTTGATCCCACTGACATAAGTTGAACTCCTTCTGTCCAGCCCGGAATAACCTGATTAAGCGGGAATGAAATCGGTTCGCCACGATCGATAGAGCTGTCGAATTTTGTTCCATCAATTAATGTTCCTGTATAATGTACTTTCACAGTGTCGGTTGCATTTGGTTTTGCACCATCTTTTGCAACTAAAACCTGATATTGCAAACCGCTTGCAGTAGTTGTAATACCTTCTTTTGTTTTGTTTTCGTTTAAAAATTTCTCGCCGGATGCTTTTTTAATCACAATATCTTTAGCTTGCGCTTTGGTAATGTAATTTTTGAAGTATTCGTTTGCTACTTCTGATTTCATTAGCACTGAATCACCTCTCATTGCAGTGTTAAATCCTTTGATTAACAAATCGATATTCGATTTTCCGCCTGGAATTCCTTTCAGATTTTTTGCAAAATCAGATCCGACATTTAATCCCAATGCATAACTCATCGAATCAACATCGTTTGTTAGAATATTGACAGGTGCAACAACAACCGGAGCAACGGCTTTTTTGGTTTTGTTTTTAAATAATTGGGCATTGGTGGAAGCAAATACAAAGCTTACAGCAATTAAAAATAAAATTGTTTTTTTCATTTCTTTTAATGGTTATTTTTTTTATTTATCTTATTATAAACTACTTACTACAAACTATTAACTTCCAACTAAACTATTTCTAATAATTCAACCTCAAAAATCAAAGTCGAATTCGGTGCTATTGATTGTCCTGCACCCTGCTCACCATAAGCCAGATTGGAAGGAATAAACAGTTTCCATTTTGAACCAACGGGCATTAATTGCAACGCTTCCACCCAACCACTAATTACCTGTGTTACACCAAAAGTAGCAGCCTCACCGCGACGGACAGAACTGTCGAAAACATTTCCATCAATTAATGTCCCATGATAATGTACTTTTACCGAATCGGATGCTTTTGGTATTGAACCGGTTCCTTTTGTCATTACTTCGTATTGTAATCCGCTTGCTAAGGTTATTACTTCATCACGTTTACCATTTGCATCCAAAAAGGCTTTTCCTTCGCTTTGTGCTTTTTCACTCGTATTTGATTGTAATGTTTGAAAAAAATCATTGACAACCGTTTGAGCTTCTTGATAACTCATATCGGGTTGTTTTTGCTCCATCACATCTTGAATCCCTTTTGACAATTGAGTATAGTTTAATGTATTAACTCCACTCCCTAACAGGTTGTTACCCAAACTTAAACCCAATGCATAACTTACTTTCTCCATAAATATTAAAGACCCCTAACCCCTAAAGGGGGACTAAATTACAATTATTTATTTTTGACTAACTAATTAAATTCCCCTTTAGGGGTTAGGGGTGAATTAGTATTTTGAAAAACGCTGCAAAGATAGCTGATTTGTTGCGAAATAGCATGTTAATATTTCAAAATTATCTGGATGAAACTACAATTGGCATTTTTTGTTGCTTTCTGAAGCCGGTTTGGGGATTAAACATTTCAAAATAAAGCACATAAACACCGACGTTTGCATTCTTTCCTTTGTCTGTTTTGCCGTCCCAAGTCAAAAATCCCTCATTTGCAAGCAAAATATTGGCGGCAAGTTGAACTATTTTTACGCCTACTGCATTAAAAATTAGTGCATTGGCAACATAACCGTTTGTGTCCGTTTTATAATGAATAAAGCAAACATCGTCCACTCCATCATTATCGGGCGAAAATGCTTCCGGTTCCGTCCACACAAATTTCTCTGGTTTTTCGTTGGAACTGATTTCCCTGAATTGCGAATTTTTGTAACCGGGCGTTCCGTAATTTACTTCAGATGCAGCTGAATGCCAAGAGCTTGAATTTTGAGTTGGCATGTCGGGATTGATGCGCTCTAAAGCAACTCCTTTCGGATTTTTGACAAGAGCATGATGCCATTTTGTGTTGTAAGTTAATTCATCGAAGACCGTATCTTTTTTTGCATTAGTCAATACAAGCGTTGCACTTTCGTTATTAAGTGTGCTCCATTCGGTAGTTATAATATTGCTCTCGGAAGGACATGAATGATAATTTCGCACTTTTTCAGCATCAGGAGTCATTGCCAGATAGCTTTGGGGCAACAAAAGTGTCTGATTTGGAATGCTGTTTCCTGTATTCAATGTGCCATCTGTTTTTCGGGTAGTGAATATCAATCCGGAGACATCCAGCAGTTTGTCGGACTTGTTGTAAATCTCAATATATTCAGCTGAACTGTCGGGATTTTCAAACATCACTTCATTGATTACCAAATCATTCGTCCCGATGGCTTCACAAATTCCAATCGTGCGTTCATTTACTGTCAATTGATTTCCGGCCAGGTCTGTCAGATTTGAAATTTGAAGGGTATATAATTTTCCACTTTCAAAATCAGAATTAAAAGACAGTACAACTGACTTTTTATCGCTCGAAACTGTTTCCGAAAAAGGGTTACCCATTCCCTGATCGACGCTAAAAACGGCTTTTGAGAAATCCATCGCTTCCGAAAATCCGAGATTCAGTTTGTTGGGTTGTTCTAAGGTAAATAAATTCCAGACCGGAGCTTCAAGATCCTGTGCCTTATTTCCAGTTACAACAATGTCGTCAAAGTAATAATCTGAGCCTGTAGTGGCAGTATTTACATACATCAGCCCAAAATAATTGCTCTTTTTCACCACCGTATTCTGAACCGTTCCTTCCAGTACATAATCGGTCTCAGTTGTCATTTTACTGTATAACGCAAAATTTCCCTGAGCATCGCGGGTTACTTTAACCCTTAATTCACAAGGATTTATATCCGTTCGTTTATCTGTTCCGTCTATTATTTTAGTCTTTTTGGTTCCTTCCTGCAGCCAAAGGGAAACATCATCCTGCGTATCTCCTATTTTTACAAAATAACCAAAACATCCTGCAGTAATATCATTATTATCAGACGCTAAATAAATAGCTGCGTAATTTGCAGAAGAAGGATTATAATTAATTTTTATCCAACATTCCCAAACAGCATCGTCAAAAGCCTCGGAAATAGTAAAAAGAGTTGATGTTGAGGATGTTGTTGCTTTCGATTGAAGTTGTCCTGAAGTGTTTACCCAAAAATTGTTTGTTGTGCCTGTCCAGACTGGATTTTCATTAAAGTTTCCATCCGAAAAGGTTTCATTCATCTGCCCGAAACTAAAAAATGGCAGAAATATCATAAAAATCAGCCCTAAATTCTTCATAGTGTTTATAATTCTATTAAAATGAATTACTTTTGCAGTCAATTTCTGAAAATGGAAACTAAGCCTAAATGGAAATATAATAATTACTTACGGGAGCATTTAAGTTCGAAGCACAAAGATATAATTTTTTTACTAATACATTAACAGATTGTGACAAAATATATTTTGGGGCTAAAGAATATTACAAAAAAAAATTTAAAAACAATGAGAGTAGCAATTGTAGGCGCAAGTGGCGCCGTTGGCCAGGAATTTTTGCGTGTGTTGGCCGAACGCAATTTCCCATTGACAGAGCTGAGCCTTTTTGGCTCGTCGCGCAGTGCGGGTAATGTTTATGAGTTCAAAGGTGAAAAACTCACAGTAAAAGAGCTTAAACACGGTGACGATTTTAAACACTTTGATTTGGTTTTCACCTCTGCAGGAGCAAGTATTTCAAAAGAATTTGCCGAAGACATTACTAAATTTGGAGCCGTTATGATTGATAACTCGTCTGCTTTCCGCATGGAAAATGATATTCCTTTGGTAGTCCCAGAAGTAAACGCGCATGATGCTAAAGATCGTCCGCGTGGAATTATTGCCAATCCTAATTGTACTACTATTCAAATGGTAGTGGCATTGAAAGCGTTAGAAAATCTGTCTCATGTCACACGTGTTCATGTTTCCACCTATCAGGCAGCCTCGGGTGCAGGTGCGGCAGCCATGGACGAACTGGAACTGCAACACCGTCAGGTAATGGCTGGTCAGGAAGTTACGGTAAACAAATTTGCATATCAGTTGGCATATAATCTTATTCCGCAAGTTGACGTGTTTACCGACAATGGTTACACCAAAGAGGAAATGAAAATGTACCACGAAACCCGCAAAATCATGCATTCCGATGTGGAAGTAAGTGCCATGTGTGTTCGTGTTCCGGCATTGCGTGCACACTCTGAAAGCGTTTGGGCGGAAACAGAACGTCCAATTAGCGTTGAAGAAGCCCGTGAAGCATTTGCAGCGGCTCCGGGTGTTGAACTAATCGATAACCCGGCCGAAAAGAAATACCCAATGCCATTATTTCTTTCAGGCAAAGATCCTGTTCACGTAGGACGTATTCGCAAAGATATTTCAAACCCGAACGGAATTACTTTTTGGTGTGTCAGTGACCAAATCAAAAAAGGCGCTGCCCTTAACGCTGTTCAAATAGCGGAATACTTGATTGCCGAAGGTGATATCAAATAAGGACTCTTTCGAATACGGTAAGCAAGACTTACTTTGTAGAAAGAATCTATTACAAAAGTTCATTTAATTAATGTTGTACCACAAATTTAGCAACTTTACGTGAAGTTTCCGAATAAACCACTAACAAATACATATCATTTCGCAGGTCGTCAACTGTCAAAGTTCCATCTGCTGCGAACTTGCCGGTTTTCATGACGATTCCACTCAAACTCTCAATAAAATAGGTCGATTCAGTGGGTTTATTCACTTTTACAGTCAGTATGGAGCTTGCCGGATTGGGGTGTAACGTTAATGGAATATTTTCTTCAGGCAGTGTGCCATCAATAGCCCAAGGAGAACTCATATATTTCCCCCAGATAAACTCCGCCAGTTCGGGGTGATCGATAAACGGATTGCGATTATGTTGAATGGAATAAACGCCATTGTTTCGACTAAGTTCTTTTTCGCTCACCGGATCCTGACTGTTCCATTTTAGCAACATATTGATTGCCCATGCTTTAAATACCGGATACGTTCCACCATTCAGCATACTCGAAGTTCCCACGCCATGCCAGTAAGTTGAATAATCTTCGTAACAGGTTACCATGTACATATACGTGCGGGCAAAATCGCCTTTGTATTCGTCGGCTGGTTCAAAAACCACTCCGATGTAACCCGGAAATGTATTTTCTCCAACCTTTATTATTGTGTTAGGCAAATAATCAGAACCATTAACTTCGCCCAATGGTAAATTAGATTTAGATGTATTAGCATTAGCATCCGAAGGTGATAAATTGACCAAATCGCCATTTGCCTGAAAGGAAGGATAATTTGAACTATCGGCCCACCAGCTACGGGGCATACAATGTTCACGATTCATTAAACTTCCGCTGTAAGTTGCTCGTTTATAATTGGAATACATATCCCAGAAATAACCATCCGGATTCCAGTCGGTGGCTTTAAAATAGGTGTACCACCAAATGCTTGTGCTTATATCGTAAACCAAAAATGTGTGAGTCCGAATGATATTATGCAAAACCGTTTTCAATTCCGCATCTTTTTTCCCATCGGCTGAATTATAATATCCATCCGGAGCTTGTGCCCAAACGGGGATGACAAGCGAAAGTAAAAGAAAAAATAGAAGGATCTTATGTAATAAATATCTGAAATTCATGATAATGGAAAATACTTACTTTATAATTTTACCTGCAAAAGTATAATTTTTGTTCTGAACCCGAATAATGAAAATTCCATTTTGATGAAGCGAAATTTCTTTTTCGGTTGACGTTGCTTTGCTTTGATACAGGCAAATTCCTGTCATAGAATAAATCTGGATATTTTCATCACCATGCAAACCCGTTACTGTAATTTTATCATTTCTCGAACTGATTTTAATCGGAGAAATTTTGTTTTCCTGAATTTTTGAGCTAACAAGTGTACGTACACCCATTGTTTCGGAAGTGCCTGAAACTGCACTTCCCAGCGTTGCCTTTACACGGTAATAATACTGACTGTTTGGATTCAAATTTAAAATGACAGAAGAATTAACCGATAGAGCATTATTTTTCTGAACGAAAACCGTATCCTGACTACCACCATAAGTGGCTGAAACATCATCGATAGCAAAGTTACCCGCCGATTTATGATAAATAAACTTGAAAGCCTTCATATTCTGAGTTTTTGTAAAGGTATAAAGAGGAAACGCTTTTGTAGTGTTAGTTTGAGAAATGCTATCAATTCGGGTCCATGATCCGTTACTTAATCCGTAAACTCCCAGTGAATTTCCCGATCCTGAAGCAAAACGATACATATAGGTAAATTTTGAAACAGGATAGGGATATATTTTTGTTTGAAGCCATTCTCCGTTGTTTTGTAAGGAAATGGAGGGTGTGGCTACTCCTGTACTTTGTGAGCTTGTATAATATCCACTGGCAGTTCCTGTCCAACCTGTTGGTAATGGAGTTCCTGTCGATCCAACTTTATCAAATCCTTCAACCACTGTTGTATCTGCTTGTCCGGTAATGGAATAAACATCGAGTAAATAGCCCGAAGCATAAGCCGTTTCGCCCCAGTTGGCAGTGAATTGATTGGATAAAATATTGTTTGGAGACGTAATTTCAGGAGCGTCCAAGGCCGAAGTATGCAACTGCATAGTGTTTATAGCAGGAGCAAACACGCCCGAGCGCATAGATTCCACACTGTAAGTATAGGTGCTGTTAGGTGCCAGATTCTGAATAGGATAAGAGGTGTTTAATCCGACAATGGCATTTTGAAAAATATAACTGCTTGAAGAACCCAGTGTCATAGGGTGTGAACCCAACATTGCATAAGAATCATTTGGCAAGGTTGTCCACTCAGCCTGATTAAAGATTGAAATTGGATGTGTAATGTTCGGTTTACGCTGCAAAGTCAATTGATAACCCCAAATCATATCGGCTCCGGCATTGGCTTGTCCCACCATATCAATAGTTACACCACTACGAACTAAGGCAACAGCATCGTTCCCATTCATATTTAGGACAAGTGTGTCGAGAAGTTGTGCCTTATCTCGCAATAAAATAGTAGTACATTTTCTATTTACAATAACGAAGCTTTTGTCGTTTTCCAACAATCCTGAAAGATTTACTGTTGATCCAAAAGCACCGGCTCCATTCGATTGTTTCTGAAGTGAATAATGTGATAAATCAATGGTTTTTCCGGTTCCGTTGTATAATTCAAGGGCTTTATTCCAGCTACTACCATCTATATAAGTTGAAATAATTAAATCGCCCGCTTGTATGTCACCCTGATAGACATTCAACCTGTAATTGGTAGCCAACGGGTCAGAAATCCATTGTAAGGTTCCACCAACGGGAGTGACATCAGTCGGTTCAAGGGTAATAAAATCGGCGGATGCCAACGCTTTAACCGGAATTAATAACGAATCGGCCATGCCACCTCCTTTAATAATCACTGTGTCACGTACCAAACCAGATGCGGCAGGAGTAAAAGTGATGGATATATCCGTACCGCTCAAAACACTGGAAGCTGAAATAACAGGTGTTGACAAAGAAAGCATTGGACTGCTGTTTTTAAATTTTACTGTTATATCAGAATTGATATTAGCACCCAGTATATGTAAATTCTGTGAGCGGGTATCGTTTTGAAGAATTACACCAAAATCAATAGTTGTTCCACGACGCGGAGTTACCAAAAACGGTTCTGTTTCGTTGGGGAAAGGATACACCTTAGTCGTGTCGGCACCCCAGATGTATTCTGCCAGATCGGGATAATCGATAAATGGATTTCGGTTTCCCTGTATAGTATAAACGGCTTCAATACGTGCAAGTTCTTTTGGACTGACAGGATCCTGCCGACTCCATTTCAACAACAAATCGATGGCCCACGGTTTCCAAAACGGATAGGTACTACCGGTTATAACCATTGGAGATTGCATTAACGGAGCCAGATTCTCATAGATAGAAGCAATATAAAAATAAGATCTGGCAAAATCTCCCTTATATTCATCAGCCGGTTCGAAACAGTTATCGGTATAAGCTGTTTCGAAGCCATTTTTACCTACTTTGGTCACTCCGTTATTAAAGCCGGGTGTACCGGTTACTTCGCCAAGCGGAAGGTTGTTTTTAGATTCATTGGCTGAAGCATCAGCAGGATAGAGGTGAAATAAATCTTTGTAGGCATTGTTGGGATAAGCACCCCACCAACTTTTAGGGAAAGAATGTTCGATATGCATCCCTGAAACAGCAGCAAATCCATTGAAATATCGAACCGTATTAGAATACATATCAATGACCGAATTGTCCGGATTTCGATCAGTATTATAAAAACCTTGCCATGTAAAACCGGGTCCACCTCCGTAGTCGAATTCAAACATCGGTGCACAATAGGTATGAAGCGCCGTTTTAAGGGCTGCTTGTTTTTTGTTTTTCAGGAAATAATAATAACCGGAGGGAACTGCAGAAAAAACCGTAGAGAATGTAAAAATTGAAATTCCGGTCAGCAATAAAATTTTGATATAATTTTTTGACATGGGAAGTAAGGTATTAAATTTGCACACTGAATTTGCAACAAATATACAAGGTTTTGTGAGAATAACAATAATCCCAAATTTCTAAGTCATTCATAAAACGGATTTTACAGTTAAAAAACTTTTTCTCCGGTTCCGAATGACTGCTTCACTCAAATCAGAATTATTGAGTGTTTTGTAATCTGTTTGAGAAAGAATTAGTTATAACTTTATTTGTTAACTATAAACTTTTGGATGGTTTTTCGTGAACCTGATATCAACTGAATCAGATACATTCCGTTTTGTAATTGACTGGTTGAAATTATTCTTGAGATATCCAGTTGATTTTCAAGCAAAATCTGACCATTCAAATTGTAGATTGTATAACTTAAATTCGCTTCATCCGACTGAATTGTCAATTCATTTTGAACCGGATTAGGAGAAACTGAGAATTCTAACTTCAAAGGATCAATTCCTGCTGACAACGACCAGGGTTCGCCTTTATGTGCACCCCAGATATATTCGGCCAACTCGGGATGATCGATAAACGGATTGCGGTTATTCTGAATTCCGTAAACTGCATCATTCCTATTTATTTCTTTTGCACTTACAGGATCCTGGCTATTCCATTTTAGTAAAAGTGCAACTGTCCATGTATTTAAAGCCGGATATTTCGTACCATCCAAGTGAGGTGAAGCGTTTGTTCCTGCGGCGGCATTCCAACCTGCAACTCTGTCATCATAAGCTGTTACCATATAAAAATAAGTGCGGGCAAAATCACCTTTATACTCATCAGTAGGTTCAAAAATGACACCAGAATAACCAGCAAAGGAAGAACTACCAATTCTGCTTCCATTCCCAAACGTACTTGTTGGACTCGTCGTTTCACCAAATGCATCATTTCCTCTCTGATTGTTTACATATTTATCTGTTGGATATAGATGAAATAAATCAGTACCCATTGGGACAGAATTTTCCTGACCCGATGCAATACCCATCCAGCTTTTAGGGAAAGAGTGTTCTCTGTTATAGTATTGACATTCTGCTGTACCTCCACTTCCGCTGTCTTGGTTTGTCCCAAAAGTAAAACTGCAGTTTGAGTACATATCCCAAACTTTCCCATCTGCTCGTTTATCTGTTGTTTGCATATCTGTCCAGAGATTGGCATAAGTTCTTTCGGTATGAGGACCAACAATAACACAAAGTTGTGTCTTTAACGCTGCATCTATTTTACCTACAGCTGCACTGTAATAACTGGTTGGTTCGGCAGCAAAAACATAAATTGAAAATGTGATAAGAAGAAAAGTAAAAAGTTTTTTCATAAAAACCGACTTTTAAAATAGTAAAATATACCTCTTTTTTTAATCAAGGGTTACAAATGTAGGGAAAAGTTTTTTGATATTCTTACTTTTTTACAGATTTAAGAATAATCAGAAAAAACCATTCCATTTCGTGCATGGATTGCTTACGCATATTTTTGTTATTTCAATATTAAAAAAAATGTTTCCTTTCAGTGCAATAAAGCTCTTTATCAGGTTAATTTTAGAAAAACACGGGTAAGTTTCTGAAATTTTGTCTATGTTTGTATTACAGTTATTTTATCTACAATTTATTAGCATGCAAAATTTAAACCGTATCCCGCGAAAAATCAAAATCGTTTTTTTCGTAATTCTGATTTTAACTCCGGGATTATATTCCCAAACACAGAACGAAAACATCAATCAGAATAACGAACTAACGATTTTTATTATACCCTCTTTGTCTCCGATTGATTGGTCAAATCCACGGAGTGTGTTTAAAAGCACAGAGATTTGTTTTTTGAATGTAATCACCAGAAAGAATTATTATATCATCGGGCATACTATCGCCCGAATTAGTTCTCCTCTTTTACCTGCACCGTTTTTTGTTGCCATGAGCGGTAAAAAACAAACTGAAAAGCCTGAATTTGTCATGATTAAAAAAGTCGGTTTTGGAGTTATGGGTTCCACTATGCATGGACATATAGAATCGGAAAAGAGTATCAAAAGGGGCATTGAATTGTATTCAAAGCGAAATAAGGTGGCATATATAAAATTCAGAATCAACGAGCAATCTGTCCGTAGGTTACTTGAATTTATCGATCGATTTCAAAAGAAAACAATAGCTGGTTTTGCGCCCTGTGATTTGTACAACGGAGGAACATGGCCACGATACGAAAATGAAGGTTCAGGTTGTTCCGGGTTTGGAATGTCGTTGCTCGATGTGGCCCATCTTCTTTCTCCACAGTCGAAAGAATGGAGTATCAGTGTCAAAATACCCATGAATTTAATAGGAGGAGAATTTAATAACAACAAAAAAATAAAATTCAGTGACATTCTTCGTACCAAAAGCTGGTACAACGGAACAGGAGTGGAAGATGTAGATTATATAAACTACAAGGTGTACGAACCAAATTTCATTTTTGACTGGATACTCAACAAACGAAGTCAAAATGACCTTGATTTTCTGCCTGACGAGGAAAATGGAATACCAGGTTTAATTGTCGATAGACGAAATGTGGTTATCGATGCCGATGAACCTGTTTTTTTACAACGTACTGATTCCGACCTGTTTGTAAGACATTATCATAATAGAATACGAAGCTTACTTAATAAATAAGCTCTTAACCAAGTAACTTTCATGCATTAAAAGGATTTGGCGCACTTGTCCCCAAGGTTATTTTACCGAAAGAAGTACATGCTTATGTGGTACGCGAAAACATTCTGCATTTGCTTTGGGAACAAGATTGGTTCTTAGAGAAATACCTCAAATAGTTGACAACGAAGAACTCGATGAAAAGCAAAAAAGCCACCAAATGATTTAATCATTCGGTGGCTTTCTGATTTTTGATAACTGTCAACTGAATTACAGGCTTTCTCCAAAATCGGTTTTGAATTTAGCCATCAGTTTTTCAGTCCAGTCGCTGGTTGATTCATAAAAAAATCTCCGGCAACTTTCTTGCCGGAGATTTTCTAATCTTTTTTTCACGATTCTTTTTATGAGAAAAACATTCCCCCATTGATATCGATATTGGTTCCGGTTAGATAATCGGAATCGGCTGATGCCAGAAACAGTACCAAATCTGCCACATCGCCGGCATCGCCTTCCCGACGAAGAGGATAAATTCCTTTCATTCGTTCGCGATTTTCGGGTGTATTAAAACGGTCGTGGAAAGAAGTTGCAATGGTTCCCGGGGCCAGCGCATTTACGCGAATTCCTTTTGGACCAAGTTCTTTAGCCATACAGCGTGTAAATGTCATAACTGCACCTTTAGCTGTTGCATACATCGAAGCACCCGGACCACCGCCATCGCGGGCAGCAAGTGATGAGAAATTGACAATAGCCGATCCGACGGGCATGTAAGGTACTGCTTCACGCGTACAAAACCAGCAACTTTTCATGTTCACATCCATCAAGAAATTGTACCAGTCTTCGTCTTGTTCAGTGATTGTTTTTCGTCCGACAATTCCTCCAACCACATTCACCAAAATATGAATTTCGTTGCCAAAAGCTTTAATTGCCTCCGCAAATAAACATTTCACATCATCGCCTTTGGTCATATCGCCCTGAACAATAATACCTTCTGAACCTGATTCATTTACCATTCTCAATGTTTCCCGTGCATCTTCGGGATTATCAAAATAATTAATTACCACTTTTGCTCCCTCAGAAGCTAATTTTACAGAAATTGCACGTCCTAAATCGCGTGCGCCACCGGTTACGACGGCTACTTTTCCTTCCAGTTTCATAATTTATTTATTTACTATTTCTTCATTTACTATTTACTATTTTGTTTTCATCTCATCTTCAAATTTCCAAATCATTTTATTTGCTCAATTTTTCCTACGGTTAAATAGATTGATAATAAAGACATTGGTACTAAAGCAGCCAATAATCCAAACAATAATGGCCAGCTTTCTATCTGTCCGGCAAAAAGAATGGCCAAAATCGTTCCAAGCACGGCGGCTGCACCTCCCAAACCGGCTAATGAACCAACAGATTTCCCACAATGTAAATCGCTTGGTAAGGTTTGAATATTGACGATTGTAAATTGAAATCCACCCAGCACAAATGCCATCAGAATTACAGCTAAAACGGCATTTGAAGCCGTTACAGACGCAATAACGGAAGGAACGATGACTAATCCTCCCAAAAGCATGGCCGTTTTTCGTGCTTTGTCAACAGTTGCACCTTTCCGAATTAAATATCCCGAAAACCAACCTCCCGAAATACTCCCTACCATCGCCCCAACATAAGGAATCCACGCCGAAAATGCTAATTCTTTGATATTTAATTTGAATTCTTCGACCAGATACATGGGTAAAAACGTGACAAACATCCACCAGATCGGATCCAGAAAAAAACGACCCAATATCACTGAGTAATTTTTCTTGTTTGAGCAAAATTCAAGTTGATAATGCAACTTTTTGATTAAACATAAAATTAGGTGATTCGTAATTGAATCTTTTTCTTGGTCTATTGTTGATTTGTTCCTGTACAAAATTAATATATTCCTGTGGGATACA
>Ga0209538_1000402_pt1 | contig 25541 bp, 21 predicted proteins | sample BarGraNGADG00211_2_FD_184492 | JGI IMG/M metagenome (GOLD analysis project Ga0209538, IMG submission 184492) | Arctic peat soil microbial communities from Barrow, Alaska - Barrow Graham LP Ref core NGADG0004-211 (SPAdes) (version 2) | ecosystem: Environmental > Terrestrial > Soil > Wetlands >... | reverse complement strand
GAAGGCAATCATCCGGTGAAGAACGCCATGTGCTCCTGCTGAAACTGACGTATGGAACCACGGGGATTCCGGTTGCCGCGAACAGCTGTTTCTGGAACACCTTATCCATGCCCAGTGCAGAGCCGGTCACGCCTGCGCTCGTGTAGGGGATCCCCAGTAACTCGAACATGCCCTGCATCGTCCCGTCTTCACCGTTGGTACCGTGGTTGCAGAACAGTGCGACGTCGACAGCCAGCGGTTCCACATCGATACCACGACCCAGGAAGCCTTTGCGCGGAGCTTGCACCACAAAGGTCGATTTTCCGGCGAAGGGCTGCAGCTGCACGCGCTGTGCCTTGCCCGGAAGACCGGCCAGGTCACGGAACGCGTCCATCGTTTTCAGGGCTTCTCCCGTGAACCAGGCGCCCTCTTTGGACACGTAGAGCGGGACAGCCTCGAACTGCTCCTCGTCCAGAGAATTCATCGCCTGAACGGCGGTAATGATGGAGACCTCGTGCTCCACTGAGCGCGAACCGAAGACAACGGCGACTCTCTTCTTCATCCATAGCTCCTTGCACCGGCCCCGCAGGGAGAATGTTCCCTGAAAAGCCTGTGAATTGCTGATTTCATGCACATTCAGTCTATTCCCTTTGAACGGTATTGCAACGGACCAGACGAATTTGACAGAGATGTCCGACGTTATATATTGGAATACGAACCACTTTCTGCGAAAGGGTGTGCTACATGAACTACAGGACGTTCGGGAAGCTCGATTGGAAACCGTCTGCGCTCGGATTTGGCACGATGAGACTGCCTACTGTCGGCGAAGACCCTTCGGCCATCGACGAGCAGCAAGCCATCCTCATGCTTCGTACCGGCATCGACGGAGGGATCAACTATGTCGATACGGCCTATCCCTATCACGGGGGCAAGAGTGAAACGCTCGTCGGCAAAGCCCTTCAAGAAGGCTACCGTGCCAAGGTGCACCTTGCGACCAAGATGCCCTCATGGCTCATCGAGTCACAAGCGGACATGACCGGGCGGTTCGAAGAACAGCTGCAGCGCATGCAGACCGACCATGTCGAGTTCTACCTGCTGCACGCCCTCAGCGCTGAACGTTGGCACAAACTGCGCGATGCCGGGGTCCTCGAGTGGGCGCACGAACGCATCCGGGAGGGTCGCATCGGTCATCTGGGCTTCTCCTTCCATGACACCAACACAGTTTTCCGGGAGATCATCGACGCCTATCAGGAGTGGACATTTTGTCAGATCCAGTACAACTTCCTCGACGAAGAGACGCAGGCCGGTACCGACGGACTGCATTATGCAGCATCCAGGGGACTGGGGATCGTCGTCATGGAGCCTCTGCGCGGTGGAAAACTGGCAGTGCCAAACGCAGAGATCTCAGCAATGTGGGGCACAGCCTCCACAAAACGGTCGGCGGCCGACTGGGGCCTGGACTGGGTATGGAACCACCCTGAGGTCTCGCTGCTGCTCAGTGGCATGAGTACACTGGCACAGGTTCAGCAGAATCTGGACGCTGCCGGCATGTCAGCAACCGGCATGCTGGATCCCGGCGAGCTGGACCTGATCGCAAGCGTCAGGGATGCCTACAACGCCCTTGTGCGTGTTCCCTGTACAGCTTGCAGCTACTGCATGCCCTGTCCGCAGGGTGTCAACATCCCGGGCATGTTTCAGCTCGTCAATGAGGGATCGATGTTCGGAAGCTGGGATATGCAGCGCAAGAGATATAGCCAGATGAAAAGCGAAGGCTCATCGGCTGATAGCTGCATCCGTTGCGGAGCATGCGAGGACAAGTGCCCGCAGCATATTGCCATTCGCGACGAGTTGGCGGGCGTCGCCGAGCAACTCACCTGATTCTCTAGTCCGATCCTGGAGATTGTCGTCCAGAACGGCAATGACGGCAGTATCCGTACAACACGAGGCTGTGATCAGTGACCTCAAAACCGAGGTCCTCGGCTGTACTGTCGACGGAATCCTCAACAGGACACTTGCGAATCGGGAACATCTGATGGCACCCCAGACAAACCATGTAGTGCCGATGAGCGTGTCCCACCAGTTCAAAGAACGCGTGGCCGTCATTGCTGAGCAGCGTCCGTTGCATGCTGCCGCGACTGACGAGTTCATCCAGGGTCCGATAGACCGTGGACAGCGCTATGTCCGGCACGGCTGCATTCACGCGCTCGAGAATGTCTTCAGCTGTCAAAGGAATGCCCGACTCACGAAGGACCTGAAGGATGATCCGACGATCCCTCGTCATCCTGAACCCCTTCAGCTGCCCAGAAAGCTGACGCCTGCCTGCATCGTTCTTGTCTGCTGAGTCCATGGCGTTACTTCCCTGACAGGGACTGTATGAGGATGCCGGCAGTAATGCTGATCCCGAGCAGCCAGGCAACGACCTTCAGTGTATTCTTCGTGTCGTGGTTCTCGCGAAAGAGCACGATGAGTCCCAGTCCGCCCGCAGCCCCCAGACCCGCAACCGTCGATCCAAAGCTGATTGTGCCAGCGATGTACAGCTGCGTGACCGCCACACTGGCAGCACAGTTCGGTATGAGCCCGAGAAGGGCTACTAAAACAGGCTGGAAGACCGTGTGAGTCAAGAACATGCGCGACAAGTTCTCCTGCCCGACCCAATTGATGAGCAACCCGATGGCCAGCGATGTCACAAAGACAAACAGGACGATCTGAGCCGTCCGCTTCGTTGCGGACCACAGGATCTCCTTCCAGTCGATGCTGCCGGTCTCCTTGCTCGTGCATGATGCACGAGTGCCGTCGCAGGAACAGCTCTCCTCGCCGATCCTCACCGCATCCTGCTCGGCCTTTCGGCGGTCCTGGCATTCCTGCGTGCGCCTGCGATTCTCGGACCGCATGAATGCGTCCACGAGATATCCTCCGGCGATGGCAAGCAGAACCTTGACGCCGATAAGGGGAAGCACGATGTGTGCCTTATCCGGCTTCGAAAGAAGGATGGGCAGGGCTTCGTCAGATGTGGCAAGGTACACTGCGATGATCGTACCCATCGTGAGGAGTCGCTGTGTATATAACGCGCTTGCCATGACCGAGAAACCACACTGGGGAATGGCACCCCCCGCTGCTGCGACAAGAGGCCCGATGTGTCCCGCTTTCTCGACAGCATCGACGATTCGCTGCTGCCACCTCGCCTCAACGTATTCCAGTATCAGGTAGACCCCAAACAGGATTGGCACCATGTTGAGGGTATCCTTGAGAGCATCCAGAATAACTTTCACCACAGCCCAACCTCCTCTCTACATGCAAATGATTTGCAACAAGACAACCCTCAGTATACTCGCGCGAGGACGACATCAACCCATGAACAGTGATTTCGGCCCTGCCTCCGTCATTCCCGCACGCCAATTCGTCATTCCCGCGAAGGCGGGAATCCATCTTGAATCCGTCGTTCCCCCTTTCCCCTCCGTCATTCCCCCCGAGTATTTCTTTTCAATACCCCCGAGCACTTTCTTCCCATGCGAGGGGTGCTTCTGAGGGGTGCTTTCGGCGAAGGCGGGAACCCATTCCTTGTCTGCTGCGGTTGACGCAACTCCCTCCGCCCTGACGCTCTGCGCCCTTTTGCGCTATACTTTCTTATATTGGTTGACACAGCAGAAGGAGCTGGTATGGGAAAGGTATCGTCAATAGCGTCCGTCCTGAGCATCAAGCCCGGCACCATGATCGTGCACCAGCCCGACATCCCCGCCCCCGTCCTCATCAACTTCCCCCTCCCCGCCTGGGCCACCCGTGGCGAAGAAGTGGACGACCAGGACCTGGACAAGGCAGCACGAGAGTTCGCAGGGAAGTTCTAGCATGGCAGAGCACTTTTCGGACCGCATCCTTGTGTCTAAGCCACCAAGAGTCTTTCAGAAAGACTGCGCGGACGAACAATTACGAACTGACCTCTGGAATGTGTGGTACGCTGCGTACTGGGAACACGATGAATGGTATGGCAATAGCGCGGACGAGGATCCCTATCTGGATTTCATCTGGACGGACCTACTTCATCTCAGGCTAAACGAGCTTCATAGAAAGTCCTATGAAAAAGCTCTCCATGTACTGCAGGACAGATGGTTTGACAGCAACTGGTACGAGTGCTACGACATCTTGCAGGTAACGGTAGGCTATGAAATGGATTTGCGTACACGGCAGCACTTCGTCAAAGAACTCAACTTGATACTTGCGCAGGACTTGTCCGCCTATCATTTCGTCGACGGTCACTGTGTCCCCATAACAACGGACGAGGAAATTGATGCAGTCGAGTCGGCCCTGCAAGCTCCTCTTTCGTCAGTACGAGAGCACATTCATCAAGCCGTGGTCTGCCTTTCCAACAGGAAAGACCCAGACTTTCGCAACTCTATCAAGGAATCTATTAGTGCCGTTGAGGCGATATGCACAACTATCGTTGGCAAACCACATGCAACGCTCAAAGACGCCTTGGCACGAATTGAAACCAAGATTCCCATTCACAAGGCCCAGAAGGATGCTTTCCAGAGCCTATATGGATATACATCTGATGCACAGGGAATTCGTCACGCTCTCCTGGACAAGGGCACTCTCACTGCAGACGACGCCAAGTTCATGCTCGTTGCATGCTCTGCTTTCATAGAATTTCTCGTCTCCAAAGCTGGCCAGGCGGGAATTGTCCTTGACAAGCCAGAGAGATGAGGGGCTCCTTATGTGGCACGGGAATTGGCAGTGACGGCCCGACGAGGGAGGGATACATGTCTGACATAAGCACCTATGTGACCGACACGCTACAACATGTGCGGGAGAATATAGGACAAGACCCATGGTTCACCGCGTATCAGTGGCAGACAACACTCGACGAAAGTGACACTGTGCTTCTCTGGTGTCAGCTGGTTCCGGAGAGTGAACAGAGTCGAGCTCTTGCTGGCTCCGACCAACTCCAAGAACCGACGTTTGGACAACCCGGGTTCGTTCGGCGTGGCGACGGGAGCCGGCCCTCCTACTTCCGATTTGGCGATGACACCAATGATGAGCCCTTGGTGATCCGACGAGACTACTATGGCTTGGAACCGAAGACACTGGACATCTCACAGGAGTTTTCCCTCTTCCACAATCTCTTCCGCGAAAGCAACGGCAATCGTGTCAAGTTCGACGATGCAGGCAACAAGGAGCCCGTGGTTCGGTATGAGCCGGATGGTCGGGTCCTCATCCGGACTCTTGAGCTGAAACAGTATCTCGCTGCCAAGGCCCTGATTCTAATCGCACACTTTGATTTTGAAAGAACTTTCACAGGCTCGCCCGACGCTGTCGGCACTGAACCAATCGACCAAGAAGAAAGAGAAACCGATTTGATCTTCTGGCTGACCATCAAGCCGTCGTTGCTCGATTCCCAGACGACCATCGCCATGATGTATGGTAACAAGGTCGTACGTGGATGCGCGCTCGAAGAATGTGGCCAGTATCCGTTTGAGAAGCCTCGACAGCACGAATCCTTTCAGGTCAGCGTTGATCAATTTGGTCACCCGATTCTGAAGGAGGCAGATACCAGCAATCTATCAACCGGCGAGTTTCTCGTTCCCGTTTTCTTCAACCGCGAAGTCCTCGTGAAGTATCAAAACAACTCGGACCGGTACACTATCTCGGACGGGTTCATGCAATGCGCTGGTCTTTGGAGCCTGCGCATGGACAATGACCGCACTGACTATGTTGTGGTTCTCTTGGGAGACCTGGGGCGTCTGCCATACTCGGAACAGAAATACTGGCGTAGTTTCAATGTCCCACCCGATGGCGCACTGAGCGACACCGCACTTGCGCGGGGAGTCTTGGGCCAGTTTGCCGATCCAATGACCATAGGCCTTGTGTTTAAGCAGGAATTCGAGACATGCCAACAGCATTGGTCCACTTTCCATGGCTGGAACCTCTTTCGCCCACTACCACCAGGAGACCAGTACTGCTATGGGGATCTCGGCATACCCCTCACGGGTTCGCAGCGCGAATTCGATGCGCAAGTCGGTGGATTGACCAAGGTACTGATTGACTCGTTGAACGACAAGGAGCTTGAGTCTCGCATCAAGGCAAAAGAAAAGGGCATGAAGAGCATCAGAAAGCTGGAAATGTACTTGCAGGAATCCGGCGCAACTAGCTATGAACAGCATATCACATTTCTCCATCAGTTGCAGGACGTTCGCAGCCACGCGGTCGCACACATCAAGGACAACAGATATGAGAAGGAATTGGCACGGCTATGTGTGAACAGCAATGACCGTCGGATCATGTTCGGGACAGTGTTATCTCGGGCTACCGACATGATTCGTTTCCTTCAGTCCACAATTCCCGAAACCAGGGCAAGTACGTAGCTACATATGCCTTGTTGCGACAAGTCAGAACACGCAATCCAGATTGGACAACCCGTGGCGAAGAGGTCGACGACCAGGACCTGGACAAGGTATCACAGGAGTTCGCAGGACGATTCCAGAGATCCGCCCGATTCTTAGTACCACAATTGGAGGCACAGACATGAGAGTTGACAGAGTTGTCGTGAAGGGTCTGTTTGGCATGTTTGACTATGATCTGAAATTCAGCGCCGAGCAGGGTGTCTCGGTGCTAATTGGACCGAATGGAGTGGGAAAGACTACGTTGCTTCGGATGATAGACGATGTCTTTAAGTCCCGCTTTGAGCACCTTATGATGATCAAGTTCTCTCGTTTCGAGGTACATCTGGATGACTCGTCTAGCCTTACTATCGACCGCTCCGTAACCGGATTGTCGGAAAGCCGCGATGCAGAGCTGAGTCTCATCTATGCGAGCAAGGGGAGGCAAATCGGAAAACCCTTCCAGCTGCATTCTCCCCTCAAATCTGGTCCCCTGTCGGAGCCAACGGACAGTGATCATATCTCCGCGTACATGCATCTCTACTTCCCCAATCTTCGCCAGCTAGACAGCAATGAGTGGGTCGAGCGTGGGAGTGGAAAAGTGTATGACGCGAATCAACTCCTTACCGAGTTCCATGACAGAATGCCCTCTTATGTGCGAGAGGAGTTGAGTGAGAGAGTTCCACCGCCTCCTCTACGTAAGTTCCTTGCTACCGTCAGTGTGCATTTCATAGAGGCACAACGGCTCATACGTGACACCGACAGAGATGAGTCGAGAGAAGGGACGGCAGAGAAGCACAGGAGCAGGAACGCCGTCGCAGCAAGCTCTGACGATGCAATGAACCGCATGCAAGAGGCCAGCAGAGACTACGCGCAAGCATCTCAGAGACTCGACAGTACGTTCCCCATTCGTCTGCTGGAGAAGCCGGAACGACTTGAAATCGGGCAAATCTTGGACAAGCTCGAGGAACTCCAGAAACGGCGTAGCGATCTCATCAACGTCGGGATGCTAGACTCAACGCTAGACAAGCTGCCGAAGATATCGCAGTTGACAGAGGAAACCAGGAGCGCCCTGTCCCTTTACGTAGACGACAACAAGAAGAAACTCGATGTCCTTTCCGGAATTGAGGAACAGCTGAGTCTGTTCCTAAACATCGTCAACGCGCGATTCGACAGGAAGCAAGTTCACACCCACTACTCAAAAGGAATATATGTCACGACAGATGCAAGCGATGAGATACTTCCTGAACAGCTCTCTTCAGGAGAACAGAACGAACTGTTGCTGTTCTACAGACTGATCTTCGTAGTGCCTGAGCATTCGTTAATTCTCATTGACGAACCCGAGATCTCATTGCACCCGGCTTGGCAACAGCAGTTTCTACCAGACCTCCTGGCTGTGGCGAAGACGAAGGATTTGAGCGCGATGGTCGCCACTCATGCGCCAGCAATCATCGGGAAGCACTGGGAACTCGTACATGAGCTCGGAGAAGGCACTCAAGAATGAACCACAGTCTGCTTGATGCGATCGACAGATACACCGCTGCCAACGAAGCGCGAATGTTGCGTCAGGACAAGTCGTACCAGCGTAGCACTGTGATACTCGTAGAAGGGGAGTCGGACATCTTGGCCACGGACTGCGCTTTCGATGACGATTGCTCGGTGCAGGTCGTCGCCAACGGGAAGATCGAAGTACTCGGTGCGCTATCGATACTCGAAGAAGCCAGATTCAAGGGAGTATTAGCTCTCGTGGACAGCGACTTCTGGAATGTCGACGGAGTAGAACATGCACAAGGCGTCAATCTCATCGCGACCGATTGGCACGATTGGGAGTGTTACCTCATTTGGTCTCCTGCTTTGGGTCGCGTGCTCAACGAAGAAGTCGACGACAGATTCAAGAGCAGATACAAGCTAACGGAAACTCAAGTTCAGGATACACGAGCCTACCTGGTGAGGTGCACGCGTCCCATAGGTTTGCTTCTCTGGATTACCCAGAGAAACAAACCGCAACTTCCGATCAGATTGAGACCTGATTCGCTTACGTACGATCAGTTCATTGACGTTGAGCAGGGTACCGTGGATCTTGGCCGACTTGTTGAATTGTCTAGAATCCATGATGTAGGCGGCCCAGCCGTTGATCAGATCGTACCGCTACTGCAGGAAGAGCTTAGTACGTGTGATCAGGACGATCGCCAAGTGTGCAGAGGCCATGACCTGACAGCCGTGCTTGCGCTTGCCCTCAGGTCCAAATGGGGCAAGGAATCAGTTCGGGCGCGCAACAGTAGCGACATCGAGTCTATGTTGCGATTGGCTTTCCATTTTGAGGACTTTGCAGGAACGCAAATGTATGAGCTCATAGCCCAATGGGAGCAGCGAAACCAGGGTTACCGATTGTTGAAGAGGCCCCAGCTTTGATGGCATGAGTTCGCTGTCTAGCCAACCACGATGCCTGTCTCGCCTGCTTTGTCCACCACAAACATGCTGCCCTCAACAACGACCAGCTAGAAGCATGGACGAGCATCTGTACTGTGAGTCAAGACGAAACAACATTCTTGACAGGAGCTACTTTTTGCAGGATGCCTGAGCACCCACAAGCGTCAAACTAGTCAAATGCAGTGTTGTCACATGGCAAACATTGAGAGCAGACCGTGCGCCTGCAGGATAGTCCCAAGCAACTTACCCGAGCAGGATGGGGCGGCGGGGAAGATTTCCACGTTGTCTGGAAACAAATGCGGCATGCGTAAGATAGCACAACACTCGACCTTCGATGCCAAACCATGAATTGGGAACTCCTTCGCTTCTTGGGTAGGTCGGGAATGGGCAAGGCGACCATCACAGACTGCTCCTTGCGTCGATTAGAACGTCCAACCCTCGCGCTCACACAGGTCGTAGATATCTATGCAGTCTTGATCAAGGGCTTTGCATACCATAGGTATTTTGACCGAGCTATCTTTGTTCTCTTCGGTTACTACTGTCAAGTTCCACTTCATCGCAGTCGCTATAACGAAGGCATCCCCAGAAGACTTGTTCTTAGTGAAGCTGACAAGTTCGGGGTGCTTCTCTAGAATTGCTATCACCCCGTATTGCACGTCTTCATCAATATCAAGGCAGTAGCATCCCACATCTTTGAACCACTTCTTGATTTCGTCGTCCTTCTGGTCGATTTCTTCATGCACTTCTGAGCACGACACAATTACCTTGCTTCTTATCAGCTGATCTATCTTCTGCCATAACGTAACATTGACGCCGCGGTAGTGCTTCTCACTCTTGTCCTTCTGTGAAATCGCCGCAGAAGTGTCAAGCAGATACTTGTACGGAGATGGCCAGTCAAAGAGTGATTGGCTCACCATCTACTCGCCTCTTCAAATAGGCGGGGAATGTGTCTGAGTTTGATCCCGAGGAAATCGCCAATGTCCTGTTGGCTGTATATCTCACGATCCAAGCCGTTTTGAAGAGCTCTGCAGACACTTGTCCCGTTCCTGTCAAAAGCTTCTCTTACCATATTCCGGTGGAATACAGTGGAACTGGAGTTTCTGGGTGTATTTCGCTCTGCTTCAAGCTCCGCGCGGAAGCTCTCCATCATTGTCTCGTACTCATGCGGCTGAATGCGGCCTAGGTCCAGCAGTCTTCTGGTTATAACCTCTCGACTGACCGAGTATCTCGAAGCAAGGGTCTCTATGGCTTCTTCATCAATTTCCGTTTTGCTGACCTCGTTCTCCTGCTGCAAGAGGTCTGCAGGAACAAGAAACTCCCCGGCAACAGCATTACAGAACACTTCTTCCTCATCCAATGAAGGAAGGGGTCCAATCTCGTTACAAGCAGCAGACTGACGTTTCAAAACATGCACCAATTCATGGAGCATCGAAAATGTCTTTGCTGGAGGCCTGTCATCGCTATTGACTCCAATGATAGGGAACTCATCAAAATAAAGAGCTATCCCTCTTGCTGTTTCAAGGGGTACTCTATCAAAACCGGCAACCATAACGCCCTTCCCTTCTATCTTGCTGCGAACAAGAAGAAAGAGCTTCCTGGAAGAGGTAGTTGCTTTCTGCATTTCGTAGGAAACTCCCAGGTAATCTCGAAGCTGTGATGCCAGCGTAGTTGTATTGGACAAATCCCCTGAATAGACAAACGGGGTGACAGCGTCTTTCAGTTCTAGCCTCGTATCAAGAACGACTCTTCTCAGCCGAAGCAGTTCAAACATGGCCAAGTTCAATGCACTGTCATCGGCGAAGGTGACACTACCTTGGAATGTTCTTTTGTTCAGCCACTTGGGAAGCTTCTCTACGGGGACAAATTGTGGCATCATGTACAACCCAGCAAAAGGCACGTTCAGACAATGCGCGATTGCTTTGGCTTGTCTGATAGTCGGCAACAAAGGATTCTGAGGATCCTTCCATTTCTCAATGCTGCCTGCCTTGCATTTGGTTACACGACTGATGTACTCAGCTGTGACATTTCTAGTGTCGCATATGAGTTTCAGTGTGGCTTTGTTAATCAAAGCACGTTGAATACCCATACCACCACTCACCTCATCCCCATCATGCTCCGCACCAACCAGATGCACTACTCTGCGATAACATCCTAGAAGGGTATGCTACAATTAGCTAGTATGCCTTGAAACAATGAGAGAGCAAACTCAATTGTCATGCAACTACTGTCTCGACACTTGAGATGAACCGACAGATACTGGGATGAAGAAAACGGTTCAGTTTCTGCAACAAGTGAGGCACTCGCGTCCCGACACCAAAGGCTGAATACATGGCTAGTCTATTGTCTTGGATCCACCGACAGTACCTTGAAAACGCCATAATGCAACCCTATCTGAGCCTGCTCCTACGTTGCCTGTTGTACAATCGCTTTCTCGTATCGCTCCGCTGCTGCCCTGAACGTCATGTCCCCTCCCTAGGTCCACTGAACGTTTCTATGTCAAGCATTGTAGCGCAAACAGGCGGCGAGCGACAGCGCGCTGTCCGCTGACAAAGGCAGGTTCTCGCCAGCGGCACCCCACGTCGATGCCCACCTGCGCACCTTGCGAACAGTCTGTCGCATGATCCTCCTCTGTCTAGTTTGGCTTAACCCTCCACGCGTCGGTTCGTCTTACGTCGTCGGCGCCGTCGGGGGTTGCAGGCGGACCTGACCTTGTTCGACCGCCACCACCACGATAAGCCAGTCTGTCGGAACGCCAGATAACACGAGGCTGCTCAGGGGGAACTCGACCAATTCCTGTACCGTCCGCTGCAAGAGCCGCACGCCGTACTCCTGGCTGTAGCCCCGTTCAAGGATCAACTGCATGGCTTCGTCGGTCAGAACCAATGGCTTCCCATGTTTGGCCAGGAAGGTCTCCTGTATCTGACGGATCATGGGGACGAGAATCATCCTGGCGTCGTCTATACTGAGTGCCCGGAAGACGACCTGCTCGTCGATGCGGTTGATGAACTCGGGCCGGAAGCGATGACGCACCTCCTGAAGCATGGCATCGGACGGTTCGGTCGCATCTGCCTGGCCAAAGCCAATACGATTGTCGGCAGGAATGCTTGCGATGTTCGAGGTCATAATGAAGATGGCGTTACGGGCATCCGCCGTGCGTCCCTTGACGTCAGTCAACCGGCCCTCGTCGAAGACTTGGAGGAAGAGATCGAACACGCGCGGGTGAGCCTTCTCGATCTCATCCATCAGGACCACCGAGTATGGATGGCTGCGCAGTTGGCCGGTGAGCTGGCCCTCCTCGTCGTGACCGACGTAGCCAGGGGGCGACCCGACGAGTTTGGCCACGCTGTGTTCTTCCATGTATTCAGACATATCCAGTCGGATCATCTCATTGGCATTGCCGAAAAGGAATTTAGCTATTGTTTTTGCTAGCTCGGTCTTGCCGACGCCAGTGGGTCCTAGGAACAGGAACACGCCAAGCGGACCGCGCCGTGGGGTGAGCTGAGCGTGAGCCATCAACAGACGCCGACAGACACGCTCAACTGCCTGGTCCTGACCGATGACCCGCTGCTTGAGGAACGCCTCCATATCCAGCAGGCGCGAGCGGCTCATCCCTTCGAGATGGCCGGTAACGACTTCCAGGGGCACGCCGATCTTCTCGGACAGTACCTGGGCGATGGTCAACGCGTCAATTTCGCCGCTTAGGCCATTGGTCCCCCGGGGGAGCATGCTGAGCTCCGGGATGCGGGTGCGTGCGCCGGCCTTGTCCACTAGGTCGATGGCTTTGTCGGGGAGCCGGTGGTCGCCATCGAAGCGGATGGAGAGGTCCACTGCCGTTTGCAGGGCATGGTCGGTGATGTGCACGTGATGGTGTTCTTCCCATTTGCCTCGCAGGCCTTTGAGAATCTCCAACGCCTCCTCCGGGGTGAGTTCATTGATGATGATCTTCTCAAACCGCCGTTCCAGTGCCGGGTCCGCTTCGATGTGAAGGCGGTATTCCGCAATCGTCGTGGCACCGATGCAGCGCAGGTCGCCGCGTGCCAGTGCTGGTTTCATCAGGTTGGCGGCGTCCATGCTTCCCTCCGCCTGGCCTGCGCCCACCACGTTGTGGAGTTCATCGATGAAGAGGATCACCTCTGGATGGGCGCGCACTTCGTCGAGCAGGCGGGTGAGGCGTTCTTCGAACTCGCCGCGGTATTTGGTCCCGCCGACCAGCGCTCCCATATTGAGTTCGATGATGCGCTTTCCCCCAAGACTTCTGCGTCCTTACCTTCTGCGGCGCGCACGGCCAATGCTTCGACGACGGCCGTCTTACCCACTCCAGCCTCACCTACGAGGACCGGGTTGTTTTTCGAGCGGCGGGCCAGCGTCTGGATGATCTGCAGCAGTTCCTGCCTGCGGCCAATGAAGGGACCCAACTTGCCCTCCCGGGCTTCCTGGGTCAGATCGCGTCCATATCGGTCAAGGAAGTGAGTTCCGTCCTCGGGCTGCTGGGGCATACCGGGTTGAACCCTCATTGGCTCACCACCTTCCGGCGCAGGGGCAGGGATCTCTGCTTGAACGCGTCCCAGCAAGGCACCCGCTTTGACCCCGCCTCCTTCCAGCATAGAAGAGACGACTGCCGAGGGTTGCTCGAGGATCGCTGCCAGGAGGTGGAGACAGGTGATCTCATCTCCCGCACCCGCCAGTTCGCCGGCGCGCTGAAAGATTTGTCTGCATGCCGGGCTGCGGTGAACGATCTTCTCAGGTAACCGGCCATTCCCCTTGCCCAGCCTCTGGCGTACGGAGTGCCGCAGGGATGTGAAATCGAGCTCGAAAGCTCCTAACACTTCTTCCACTGTTACCGTCTCCTCGTGGAGTGCTTCTTGAGAGAGCGGGTCTAGGTCCTTCACCTCTCCCATCTTCTCCAAGCTCAAAATGCCCAGCAGGAGGTGGTCGGATTCGATGAAGGCATACTCTCCAGCAGCCGTTTCCTGGGCGGATGCCTGCCAGGCGGCAGAGGCTGCGAACGATAACTTCTTCATGGCTCTCTCCTTGGATTCACGATCACTCTAAACAACTGCTTTTCTCCCAATTCCTTTAGGCGCTTGGAGGCATGTTCGATTTGTTTCGCGTACTGTGCCGGGGCAAACACCAGGAACTGCTGGTAGGAAATTGCAGCAGCCCCAGCATGACCCAGTTCATCCTGCGCTGACGCCCTATTGAACCAAGTCTTGAAATCCCGCGGGTTGAGTTCTACGACCTTGTCATAACAGCGAATCGCCTCTTCCTTGCGGTTCAGGTTGTAGAGACTATTCCCCTTGTTGGTCCAGGCGTCCACATCGCGTGGGTCAAGCCCCAGCGCTTTGTCATAACAGTCGAGGGCTTCTTCGAAACGCCCCAGGCTGAGGAGGCTAGCGCCTTTGCTGGTCCAGGCAAATGCATTACGCGGATCTAGCTCCAAAACTTTTTCATAACAATGGAGGGCTTCTTCGAAACGGCCCAGGATATTGAGACTGAGACCTTTGTAGGTCCAGGCACCTGCCTGGCTTGGGTCCAGCTTCAGGGCTTTGTCAAAACAGCCGAGGGCTTCCTCGTGACGGCCCAGACCACCGAGGCTGATTCCCTTGTTGAACCAGGCATCCACATTGCGCGGGTCAAGCTCCAGGGCTTTGCCGTAACAGCCCAGGGCTTCTTCGAAACGGCCCAGACCACCGAGGCTGAGGCCCTTATTAAACCATACGGTTTCCTGGTGCGAATCAAGTTCCAAGGCTTTGTCATAACAGAGGATGGCATCCTCATGACGGCCCAGACCACCGAGACTGCTCCCTTTGTTGTTCCAGGCACCTCCATAGTGCGGGTCAAGCTCCAGGGCCTTGTCATAGCAGAGGATGGCTTCTTCGTGACGGCCCAGACCACCGAGACCGATTCCCTTGTTGGTCCAAGCACCTGCATTACGTGGGTCCAGCTCCAGGGCTTCATCATAACAGACGATAGCATCTTCGAAACGGCCAAGGCTGCGGAGACTGTTGCCCTTGTTGTACCAGATGCTTGCATCGTGTGGATCCAGCTCCAGGGCTTTGTCATAACAGCCCATGGCCTCCTCATGACGGCCCAAGCCCTCGAGGCTGTTACCTTTGTTGTTCCAGGCACCTCCATAGTGCGGGTCAAGCTCCAGGGCCTTGTCATAGCAGAGGATGGCTTCTTCGTGACGGCCCAGACCACCGAGACCGATTCCCTTGTTGGTCCAGGCAGCTGTATCGTGCGGGTCAAGCTCGAGCTCTTTGTCATAGCAGCCGAGGGCTTCTTCGAAACGGCCCAGACTACCGAGGCTGAGACCTTTGTTGGTCCAGGCAAATGCATTACGCGGATCTAGCTCCAGGGCTGTGTCAAGACAGCCGAGGGCTTTTTCGAAACGACCCAGACTACCGAGACTATTGCCTTTGTTGGCCCAGATAGCTGCATCGTGTGGATCTAGCTCCAGGGCTTTGTCGTAACAGCGGATGGCCTCTTCATTACGGTCCAGGCTGTGGAGGCAGCCCCCTTTGTTGCTCCAGACAGTTGCATTACGCGGTTCAAGCTCCAGGGCTTTGTCATAGCAGAGGATGGCTTCTTCGTGACGGCCCAGGCTGTCGAGACTGGCGCCTTTGTTGCTCCATTCCTCAGCCTTAAGCTCCTCGAGCTGTGGGGGAATGATCACTTCCTCTGTTTGATGCAGCAACAGCGGTTCCAAATCGTTCCGTACGTCTTTGAAAGTCTGATACCTATTCTCCGGTGACTTCTCCAGGCAGCGCTGGATGATGGGAAACAAGGGAGAATCCAGACGAGGCACAGGGGATTTGCGATGGAACTGCCGCATCACTTGCCATAAATCCGCACCTATGGGGACAGGAAATGGTAGCCGCCCGCCCGCCGCCATCTGGTAGAGCACGATCCCGAAGCTGTAGATGTCGCTGCGCTCATCACACGCGGCAGCATTGTCGAACTGCTCCGGAGGCATGTAAGCAGGGGTACCAAAGCCCGTTCCGAGCATCGTCTGACCAGATAGATCGAAAGTACCCAAGCTGGCGGCGCTTATTGCCGGTGATTCATTGAGCGCACGTGCAAGGCCAAAGTCGGTGATCTTAGCGGTCTTATCCTGGCTGATCATGATATTGGCAGGTTTGAGGTCGCGGTGGGCGCGCAGGCCTTTCGAATAGGCGTGCTCCATGCCGTGGCAGATCTGGACCCCCCAGCGCAGGCTCTGCGCAAGGTCGAGCGGCTGTTGCCACAAATAGCCTTCCAGCGAGTTCAACCCCTCTTCATTTGGAGCGATGTATTCCATTGCAATGTAAAGCCTGCCTGATATCTCCTCAACGAAATAGGCGTGTACCAGGTAGGGGTGGCGTCCCAATTCTACCCAGACACCCGCTTCCTTCTGGAAGCGCTCTCTGACTTCCTGATCCGCAAGATATTCATCTTTGAAGGTCTTCAGGGCATAGACTTCGCTCGTTTCGTGCAAGTAGACCAGGTACACGACCCCAAAACCGCCCTTGCCGAGGATTCCATAGACCTCATACTTCTGACCGATGAAATCCCCTTTCTTGTAGGGTGCTCCGGATTGGAGGTCTTGCCCTGGGGTTGGCTTTGGCGCGACGCCTAGATTCGGTTTTGGTTCCGGTTGTGAGACTTTCTTGAACCTGCTGAACCAATTACCAGAAGAATCGCTCATGTTTGGCCACTCCTTCTACCATGCTTTGCCACAGCGCAGGTCACGAGGCCGTGGCCCTGCTTGTGCACATGTCGTCTGAGCCAATGATACAGCACTCTTGTACGGCTCACCTGCTACCCAATTCCTGCAGGCGCCCTCGGGCATGTTCAACTTGCTTTGCATACTGTTCTACGGGAGCAATCGTCAGGAACTGCTGGTAGGAACGTACCGCCTCCCGCCACCTGCCGAGCACGTCCTCTGCCAACGCTCTATTGAACCAAGCACCTGCATAGCGCGGGTTGAGCTCCAGAGCTTTGTCAAGGCAGCGGATGGCTTCTTCGTAACGACCCAGACCACCAAGACTGCTGCCTTTGTTAGTCCAGGTCTTGAAATCGCGCGGGTCAAGTTCCAGGGCTTGATCATAACAGCGGATGGCTTCTTCGGGACGGCCCAGACTGCCGAGACTGGTGCCTTTGTTGATCCAGGCATTGACCTGGCGCGAGTCGAGCTCTAGGGCTTTGTCATAACAGCGGATGGCTTCTTCGTAACGGCCCAGGCTGTTGAGGCTGGCGCCTTTGTTGGTCCAGGCATTGACCTGGCGCGGGTCCAGTTCCAGGGCCTGATCATAACAGCGGATTGCCTCTTCGGGACGGCCCAAGCTATCGAGACTGTTGCCTTTGTTGTACCAGGCAAGCACATCGCGCGGGTCAAGTTCCAGGGCTTTGTCATAACAGCGGATTGCCTCTTCGGGACGGCCCAAGCTATCGAGGCTGTTGCCTTTATTGTTCCAGGCGTCTGCATTGCGCGGGTCGAGCTCCAAGGCTCTGTTGAAGCAGCGGATGGCTTCCTCATGATGGCCCAGACTGCCGAGACTGGTGCCTTTGTTGATCCAGGCATTGACATGGCCCGGGTTGAGCTCCAGAGCTTTGTCAAGGCAGCGGATGGCTTCTTCGTAACGGCCCAGGCTGTTGAGGCTGGCGCCTTTGTTGGTCCAGGCATTGACCTGGCGCGGGTTGAGCTCCAGAGCTTTGTCAAGGCAGCGGATGGCTTCTTCGTAACGGCCCAGGCTTTTGAGGCTGGCACCTTTGTTGGTCCATTCCCAGGCCTCAAGCTCTTTCAACTGCGGCGGAATGATCACTTCCCCGGTCTGATGTTGCAGCAGCGACTCCAGATTCCTCCGCACCTCTTTGAAGGTCTGGTATCTCTTCTCCGATGACTTCTCCAAGCAACGCTGGATGATGGGGAAGAGGGGTGAATCCAGCCGGGGCACCGGCGACTCGCGGTGGAGCTGCCGCATCACCTGCCAGTCCGCCCCCATGGGGACAGGGAAAGGTAACCGCCCACGCGCCGCCATCTGGTAGAGCACGATCCCAAAGCTGTAGATGTCGCTGCGCTCATCGCACCCGGCGGCATTGTCAAACTGCTCCGGGGGCATGTAGGGAGGGGTACCAAGGCCCGTTCCGAGCATCGTCTGACCAGATCTGTCCTGCTGAGCAATCAGACCGGAGGGACGCATTCCCGGGGATTCACTGAGCACGCCTGCAAGACCAAAGTCGGTGATCTTGGCGGTCTTATCCTGGGTAATCATGACATTGGCAGGTTTGAGGTCACGGTGGGCGCGCACGCCTTTGGAGTACGCGTACTCCATGCCGTGGCAGATTTGGACCCCCCAGCGCAGGCTCTGCACCAAGTCGGGCGGCCGTCGCTGCAGGTAGCCTTCCAGTGAGTTCAACCCTTCCTCATTTGGGGCGATATGTTCCATTAAGATGTAAAGCCTGCCCGATATTTCGTCCACTACATGAGCGTGTACCAGGTAGGGGTGGCTGCCCAGATCCACCCAAACACTCGCTTCCTTCTGGAAGCGCTTTCTGACTTCCCGATCCGCAAGATACTCGTCCTTGAATGTCTTCAGGGCGTAGACTCCACCTAATTCGTGCGAATAGACCAGGTACACGATGCCGAAGCCGCCCATTCCGAGGACTTCATAAACCTCATACTTCTGACCAATGAAATCCCCTTTCTTGTAGGGTGCTCCTAGTTGAAGGTTGTGCTCCGGGGTTGGCTTGGAAGTGCCAGTCAAGTCGATCATGTTTGCCCTCTCCTTCTTCTATCCTCTGTCATAGTGCAGGTTGCCAAGGAAATATTTGATAACCACATTTGTCTGACATTTCTGATGGGCTTACAGGAGCAAGCGCGCCGCACATACGGTGACATTGTCGTGCCCCTTGGGGCCCTTCGCCAGTCCAGCGAGCCGGTCGACCGCGGCCTCCAGCAGACTGTGCTGGACGACGTCTGTAATCTCGACATCGGTCACCGCCGTCACCAAGCCGTCGCTGCACAGCAACACGGTGTCCCCTGGAATCAGCAGGACGTCAAACAAGTCCACCTCAACGTTGGGGTCTGTGCCGACCACCCGTGTGATGATGTTCCTGTCGGAGGCCACCTCGGCTTGTTCTGCAGTTATCAGGCCCTGCTGCACCATCTCCTGGACTTCGGAATGGTCCACGGTGACCTGGCGGGCTGCTCCCTCAGGCGAGGGGATGATGTAGCCACGGCTGTCACCAATGTTGGCGAACACGGCCCGCTCCGGGAACACCACGGCAGCCACCAGCGTCGTGCACATGTGCCAGTAGGAGAGCGCCTCGTCTGCTGCCATGACCGCAGCATTGGCTTTGGCGAAGGCACCCTTGAGCCGCTGCGCTGTCGGGATATCCGCCTGCGCCTCATAGTACGTCTTCAGAAGGGTTTCCACGGCGATCCTGCTGGCTTCGTCACCGCACGGGGCTCCACCCACCCCGTCCGCAACAGCGAGCAGGATGCCATACCGTTCGAGCACGTCCGCATCGGTGGGGATGAGCAGGCCGACAGCGTCCTCGTTCCTGCCCTTTGCCGACCTGCCGATGTCGGTGCGTGATGCTGTCTCAAATCTCATTCATGCCCCCTGTGCGCAATGGTCACAATCTGCCGTTGCCTGGCAGTCTGCCTGACCAGGCTGTCGCAATGTGCACTCAGGGTAATGTCTCCCACACTTTCATAAGATAATTCCACTCTAAGACCGCCCCCAGATACCTTTCCACCGATACCCTGAACGTCATGATCCCTCCCTGAACCTTGCTGTGTTTCTATGTAAAGCATTGTAGTCCTAAATGCAACAAGAAGGACTCCCACCTCCGCGGGAGTGATGGATTAGCCGCCTGCGCCGAAAGCACCCCTCGCATTGAAAAGAAATGCTCGGGGGAAGTGACGCATCGGTCGCTTGCGCGTATCCGGGTTTTGCCGCGCAGTGCTATACTCAAAACGGTTTCCAACCTACTGAGGGAGGCACCATGAACCACAACGGCAACAACATTGAATCCCGCCTGTGGGCAGCAGCCGATGAGCTTCGGGCCAACTCCAAGCTGAAGTCCTCGGAATACGCTGTCCCTGTGTTGGGACTGGTGTTTTTGCGCTATGCCGACCACAAGTTCCAGGCGGCGGCGCAGGAACTGGCCGGTCAAGGTGGTGGACGGCGGAAGGTCGGACCGGTGGACTATCAGGCAAAAGGCGTGCTGTATCTGCCCGACGCGGCTCGTTTCTCGACGCTGATCCAATTGCCGGAAGGGACCAACATCGGCGCGGCCATCAACGATGCCATGCGTGCCATTGAGGCTGAAAACCCCGACCTCAAGGACGTGCTGCCAAAGACCTACAACCACTTTGACAACGCCCTGCTCAAGGAATTGCTCAAGGCCATGAATTCCATCCCCACGGACATTGAGGGGGACGCCTTTGGTAAGATTTACGAATACTTCCTTGGTCAATTCGCCATGAGCGAAGGCCAGAAGGGCGGCGAGTTCTTCACTCCTACCCCCATCGTCCAGCTGATCGTCAGCATCATCGAACCATTCCATGGTCTCCTCTTCGACCCAGCTACCGGCTCTGGCGGCATGTTTGTGCAGAGCGGGCGCTTCGTCGAGGAACGCAAAAAGAACCCTGGCGCCGAACTAAGCATCTATGGCCAGGAGAAGGTGGCCGAAACCGTTCGTTTGGCAAAGATGAACCTCGCCGTGCATGGCCTGGCGGGTGACATCAGGGAAGGGAACACTTACTACGAAGACCTGCACCGCTCCACTGGCAAGTTCGATTTCGTGATGGCCAATCCACCCTTCAACGTGGACCGCGTGGACAAGGACCGACTCAAAGACGACCCACGCTTTCCCTTTGGTCTGCCCCGCGCCGACAACGCCAACTACCTCTGGATCCAGCTCTTCTACAGCGCCCTCAATGGCACCGGTCGCGCCGGGTTCGTCATGGCCAACTCCGCCGCCGACGCCCGCAACTCAGAACTGGACATCCGCAGGCAACTGATCGAAGCCCATGCCGTGGATGAGATGGTAGCGGTAGGCCCCAACTTCTTCTACACCGTGGTCCTGCCCTGTACCCTCTGGTTCTTCGACCGCGGGAAGCACAAGACCGCTCGCGCCGATAAGGTGCTCTTTATTGATGCCCGCCACCTCTACCGCCAGATCGATCGCGCTCACCGCGACTGGACCCCAGCGCAGATTGAGTTCCTGGCCAACATCGCCCGACTCTACCGGGACGAGGCCATCGAAAACCTGCACGACAGCGCTGAACTGTTGACCGAACACTTCGGCAAGAAGCCCAAGTATGCTGATGTGGCAGGCCTGTGCAAGGTGGCGACACTGGCTGAGATCGAAGCTCAAGGGTGGAGCCTCAACCCCTGTCGCTATGTGGGCGTGATGGCCCATGAAGAGGAGGACTTCGACTTCAAAGAACGGCTGGAGGAGCAGAACGAAGAACTGGAAACCCTCAACGCTGAGTCCCGGGAACTGGAAGAGCGGATTGCGGAGAATGTGGTCAAGCTGTTGGAGGGGCAACGATGAACTATGCACCCCCACCAGGATGGAAGGCACACAAGCTGAATCAACTTGGGTTCCTCGGGCGCGGCCGGTCCCGCCACAGGCCGCGTGATGACGCTTCGTTATATGGTGGGGACTACCCGTTCTTTCAAACGGGCGATGTCAAAGCTGCGAATCTCTATTTGTCTGAGTATTCGCAGACATACAACAAGAAGGGGCTAGCTCAGAGCAGACAATGGGAACCCGGCACACTCTGTATAACCATTGCTGCCAACATCGCGGAAACGGCCATTCTCGGTATCCGTGGTTGTTTCCCCGATAGTGTTATCGGCTTCGTAGCCGACCCAGCGCAAGCCGACGTTCGGTTCATCAAGTATTGCATGGATCTAATGAAGCAGGATATGCAGCAGGTATCACATGGCACAACGCAGGACAATCTGAGTCTAGATAAGCTACTGCGCTTTGATTTTGTCGTTCCTGATGCAAGGGAACAGCGCAAGATTGCTGCAATTCTGTCGGCCTACGATGGCCTGATCGAGAACAACCTGCGGCGGATCAAGATTCTGGAGCAGATGGCGCAGAACCTCTACCGCGAGTGGTTTGTCAAGTTTCGCTTCCCTGGCCACCAACACACCCACTTCACCGATTCCCCCCTCGGGAGGATTCCGGAGGGGTGGGAGGTTGTGCAGCTTTCAAGCGTTGTTGACTTTGCCAAAGGACGAAAGCCTATTGAAACCAGAAATGAGCCGATTGCGGGTGACGTTCGGCTACTTTTGATTGACGCACTTCGTGGAGGCGAGCCACAATTCACTGCACCTGTTAGGCTTGTTATCGCGGAAACTCGTGACACCATCATGGTGATGGATGGCGGAAGTTCCTGCGAAGTTGCACAAGGATTTTCGGGCGCAGTCGGCTCAACGCTTGGTCGTTTCAGAACAACGGAACCAGACCGCTTCTCACCGCATGCTCTGTATCGCTTTCTTGAAGAAAAAGCCGATGAATTCAAGTCAAAGAACATAGGAGCGGCAATTCCCCACGCAAACAAAGATTACATCTTGAGACAGATGATTCCACTGCCGCCGCAGACCATCACCTTGGGCTTTCACGGTTACTTGGAGCCAATTCAAGGTACGATCGAAACCCTTAGAGCAGAAAACACTACTCTCCGCCGCACCCGTGACCTGCTCCTGCCCCGGCTTATCTCCGGCGAGGTGGACGTGTCAGAACTGGACATTGCTGTTCCCGACGAGGCCATGACATGAAAGCTGCCGATCTCAACATCCTGCTCCAGGAGGGTGAAGGCGTCATGCTGGAGTACAAGGAGGCTCTTTCCTCTTCCTTTGCCCGCGAACTGGTGGCCTTTGCCAACACTACGGGTGGCAGGATTCTGCTAGGGGTTCGGGATGATGGCACGGTCAAGGGAATCGCTGATACCAATGAGCTGCGCGCCCGTATCCAGGACATTGCCCACAACTGCGATCCGCCGATAAAGATCCTGCTTCAGCGCATCGGCGAGGTAACCGCGGTGACGGTTCGCGAGAGTGACACGAAACCGGTGCAATGCAGCGATGGTTTTTTCTGGCGGTAGGGCGCGGTGACTCAGAAGCTCTCCCGCGAAGAGATCCGCGATCTCTTCCAACAGGTTGGAGCCATTCGCTTCGATTCATCCGTCTGCCCGCGCTTTCGCTATCCCGATGATTTCGATCCGGACAAATTCAGCGACTGGCTGCGGAAGAGCACAATCTCCCAAGGCGGCTCGATGGAGGACATCCTGGTGAACATCGAGGCGGCAGAACGCTCGGGCGGCAAGCTGTTCTTCCACAACGCAGGGGTGCTTTTCTTTGCCCGTGAGCCGCGGCGATTCTTCAATCAGGCCTATGTCACCTGTCTGCTGTTCATGGGAACGAGCAAGGTTCATGTTCTGGACCGCAAGGATTTTGCTGGGGGCGTTGTCGCCGACATCGAAGACAGTCTGCGGTTCATCGAGCGCAACACCCGCACGGCCTACCGGATCGAGAAGCTCCAGCGTGAGGAGATTCCGGAATATCCCGCGGCTGCACTGCGCGAGGCCATCACCAATGCTGTCATGCACCGGGACTGGTTCATAGAGGGAGCCAATGTCTTTGTCGAGATTTACGAGGATCGCATCGAAATATCGAGTCCCGGCGGTCTCCCAAAGGGGATGCTTCCCGAAGATCTCGGAAGCAAGAGCGTACGCCGCAACCCGCTGATCGCCGATCTGTTGCACCGCATCGCCTTCATCGAGAAGGCCGGTACGGGCATTCGGCGGATGCGTGAAGGGGCCAGGGAGCAGGGGTATCCAGAACCGATGTTTTCCACGAATGGTTTCTTTACCGCTGTATTCCAACCGATTGTTGCTGCCACCGGACACGAAGAGACCCATGAGACGGTGGAATCCACCCCGCAAGTCGGGACCAAGTCGGGACCAAGTCGGGACCAAGTCCGAATCCTCGACAAATGCCTGCAAGACAGCTCCATGAGCGAATTGCTGGCACTTGCCGGTCGAACCAATAGGACCAAGTTCAGGAACCAAGTCATCAACCCACTCATAAGTGCCGGCCTTATTGAGATGACCATTCCTGACAAACCCCGTAGTTCGAAGCAGCGGTATCGCACCACCGAGGCAGGACGTAGTATTCTTGAAAACTCTCATAAGGAATCGCAATCATGAGCCCCACCGGTTATACAGAGGACGCCTTGGTCGAAAAACCGACTATCGCCCTGCTGGCGGAACTAGGGTGGCAGACGGTTAATGCTTATAGCGAGTTTGACCATGGGGCGAGCACACTGGGCCGCGAGACTCGGTCTGAGGTCATCCTCACCGCTCGGTTGCGACCGGCCTTGCAGCGGCTTAACCCAGAGGCTCCGACCGAGGCTATCGAACAGGCTATCGAACAGCTGACTCATGACCGGTCCCGCATGAGCATGGCAGGCGCCAACCGCGAGATCTACAACCTACTGAAGAATGGTGTGCGGGTCACTGTGCCTGATCCTGAGGGTGACGGAGAGATAATCCAGGTTGTTCGGGTCGTAGATTGGGAAAGTTCGAGGAACAACGATTTCCTCTTCTGTTCACAGCTCTGGGTCACAGGCGACATGTACACTCGCCGGACCGACCTGGTGGGCTTCGTCAATGGTCTTCCGCTGGTGTTCATCGAACTGAAAGCGGCACACCGCCGCTTAGAAACCGCCTTCACCGGCAATCTGCGCGACTACAAGGACACGATCCCGCAACTCTTCTGGTCCAACGCTCTGATTATCCTTTCCAACGGCAGTGAGAGCCGCCTAGGCAGTGTGACGGCTGGCTGGGAACACTTCGCCGAATGGAAGAAGATCGGCAGTGAGGATGAGCCGGGAAAAGTCTCGCTGGAGACCATGTTGCGTGGCGTCTGCGAACCTACGCGGCTGCTGGACATAGTAGAGAACTTCACCCTGTTTCAGGAAGGTCAGGGCGGGTTGATCAAGTTGATCCCCAAGAATCACCAATACCTGGGAGTCAACAACGCACTAAAAGCGCTGACAAAGGTCCGTGAATGTCAGGGCAAACTCGGAGTCTTCTGGCACACGCAGGGTAGTGGCAAGAGTGTAGAGATGATCTTCTTTGCTCAGAAAGTGCTGCGCAAGATACCAGGGAACTGGACGTTCGTGGTTGTTACGGACCGGCTAGAACTGGATGGGCAGATCTACAAGAACTTCGCCTCCGCCGGGGCAGTAACCGAGGATGAAGCACAAGCACGAAGCAGTAGACACCTACGGCAACTGCTCAGTGAAGACCACCGCTACGTATTCACCCTGATTCACAAGTTCCACACGGAGCAGGGTGAGCCGCACCCCGTGCTCTCCGAGCGTCGTGACATCATCGTCATGGTTGACGAAGCTCATCGCAGCCAGTACGACACGATGGCGATGAATATGCGGAGAGCCTTACCCAACGCTGATTTCCTGGCATTCACTGGCACCCCGTTGATCGTGGGCGAAGAGAAGACCCGGGAGGTATTTGGCGACTACGTCAGCGTGTACAACTTCCACCAATCGGTCATGGATCACACCACGGTCCCTCTGTACTACGAGAATCGCATTCCGGAACTCCAGCTGGTCAACGACAACCTCAATGAAGACATGGAGCAGTTGTTGGAGGAAGCGGAGCTCGATGACGCTCAGGAGAAGGCGGTGGAACGAGAGTTTGCCCGCGAGTACCACCTCATTACGCGCGAT
>Ga0209538_1000399_pt1 | contig 25660 bp, 20 predicted proteins | sample BarGraNGADG00211_2_FD_184492 | JGI IMG/M metagenome (GOLD analysis project Ga0209538, IMG submission 184492) | Arctic peat soil microbial communities from Barrow, Alaska - Barrow Graham LP Ref core NGADG0004-211 (SPAdes) (version 2) | ecosystem: Environmental > Terrestrial > Soil > Wetlands >... | reverse complement strand
GTGTGAAGCCCGGGCAAAGGATGATAGCCTCGATGCCCTCTTCCTTGACAAGGGTTCTGCAGACTTCCAATGCCTGAGCCTGACCTTTGACCAGTCGTACGTAGAGTTTGTACTTCTCCGTTCCCAGTAGGCAGGCATCCCTTTCGGGGTCTGCGTCAGGCACGTGCGCCATGAACAACGATGTGAATGCCATAATTCACCTCCTATAATATTCTAGCTCTTTTTGGGGTCAGCTGGTAATACGAGCACAGTGGTACATGTCAAGAGTGACCGCCTTTGCCTCCGTCATCACCCCGAGCATGTTAGTCCAATGCGAAGGGTGCTTTCGGCGCAGGCGGGAATCCATTCTTTGTCGTCTCTCAGCACAGCAATCGTCGGTCCCGCTCCCTCGCTGTGGGGCTAGCATGACCGTAGCCCATGTCGGACAAGGATGCAAAGGGCGTCAGATTTCGACGGGACTCATTGACAAACCATTCAGTCGGTTACAGTAGTGGTGTCGGGTATGTTGGAGGGCGGAAATGCTGTCTGCATTCTTGGGTATCACAGATAACAAGTGGTTCGAGTACTTGCAGTGGAACGAGATCACCGACGAGGTGAACTTCTGGATTCCGAACGCTCCGCCACGCAAGCTCATCGAACCTGGGACTCTGTGGTTGCTCAAGCTCCACCGGGTGCATCTCCCAGATGGAACAATTGTCGATCCAATCGCAGGTGTCGGCGTGTTCATGCACTACTCAGTCCTTCCCCTCCAGATGGCGTGGGATGCATTTGGCATCCGCAACGGTGTACCGACGCTGGCCGCATTCCGTAATGCCATCATGCAGCACAAACCACCTGGTGCAGATTCATGGAACACCGACGTGGGGTGTGCAGTGCTTGATGAGGTTGTCTATCTTCCGCGGGAGCTTCGCTAGACGAGATAGGGGCGGCGGCGCTGCTGCTAGCAGGTGGCCTGGGTTAAGGTTGGGGAGGAATTGCAGACAGAAGCTTTCCTAAGTATAGATAGCCGGCCTTCAGGCCGGCTATCTATTTCCATTGGGAGAGTCTATCGAAAGAGTGATTAGCCCTGCTTGAGTTGCTCAACCACTTCCACCAACCTCGCGACCAGGTGCTCATGGTACTCCTTGCCCTTTTCCTTGGATGCCTTGGTCGGACTACCGGTGATGCCGTGGGCGACCTCCACGGACTTCATCATGCCGGCAGCGGTGGACGGTACGTAGCAAAGGGTGTCGCCCTGGTATCTGGGATCCACGCTGTACAAGGGGGTGGGAGAAGGGACATAGTCCTTGGCCCTGTCAGCATGGTACAGGTCGGGGTGACAGTACCACATGTGGGAGGATTCAATGTCTTCGCCGTGGCCAAGCGGACCGAAGCCCAGGCGGTCGACCACCTCCTTGGACATATACGCGGGGTCAAACAGGGCCACCCGGACTCCGAGCAGGCGCTGGGCTTTCTCGCAAGCGATCTGTAACCAGGGAATGTTGACCAACCTGTGTCCATTGACCAGCACGAATCTCCTGCATCCGTGCTTGACGAGAGACTCGATCACGTCATAGACCAGTTCTGCCAGGATTTCCGGACGTACCGTGATGGTCCCAGGCAACACCATGTGATGGGGGCTCCATCCGAACCAGAGCGGCGGGGCAACCACTGCACCGGTCTTCTCAGAAGCCGCCTCGGCCAGAGCGATCGCCACCATAGTGTCCGTTCCGACAGGCAGATGACCGCCGTGCTGCTCGGTGCTTCCCACCGGCAAGATGACGACCTGCCCTTGCTTTACCTCTTCCCCAAACTCCTCCGAAGTCATGTTCTGCAGCAACTTAGCTGGCATAGATATCCTCCTTTTAGTCTTACACTCCGAGATAGGCTTTTTCTACTTTCGGGTTGTGTAGAAGTTCCTGGCCCGTTCCAGTCAGCACTATGTTCCCGAGTTCAAGCACGTAACCCTTGTCGGCAATAGTCAGAGTGAGCACAGCGTTCTGCTCGACCAGGAGGACGGTCTTGCCCATCTGTCTTATCCTCCCGATAGCCCTGAATACCTCCTCCACAATCACCGGGGCAAGTCCCATCGAGGGTTCGTCCATGAGGAGCAGCTTCGGGGCGGACATGAGAGCCCTCCCCACTGCCAGCATTTGTTGCTCCCCGCCGGACAGAGTCCCAGCCTGTTGGCGAAGCCTGCTGTGCAGGCTCGGGAAAAGCTCTATTACCCACGCACGGTCTTCTTTGATACCGTCCTTATCGTGGCGCAGGTAGGCTCCCATGTCCAGGTTTTCGGCCACAGTCATCTGCGGGAAAATGTGCCTGCCCTCGGGAACCATCGTCACCCCCAGGCTGACAATACCTGCAGTGGAGACCTTGCTGAGATCCCTGCCTTCCCACAGGATCCTGCCACGGCTTGGCTTGAGCAGCCCCGTCACGCACTTGAGCATTGTGCTCTTGCCGGCGCCGTTTGCTCCGATTATGGCTGTGATTTGCCCTGGATCGGCTGTGAGACTGATTCCGTGCAGGACCCCAGTCTCACCGTACGCTGCGCAAAGGTCGATGATCTCAAGCACGGAAAGTGCCTCCCTTGCCCAAATAGGCCTCGATCACTTCAGGGTTGTTGCGCACCGAGGTAGGATCCCCTTCTGCGATCTTCTTACCGTGGTTGAGCACGGTTATGGTGTCGCAGACGTTCATGACCAGCTTCATGTCGTGCTCAATCAGGATTACAGTATACCCGTCTGCTCGCACGCTCGAGATCAGGGCGAGGAGATGGGCTTTCTCCGAAGGGTTCATCCCTGCAGCCGGCTCATCCAGCAGAATAACCTTGGGCTGCGCGGCGAGGGCGCGGGCGAACTCGACCATCTTCTGTTGCCCGTAGGGCAAGCTCCTCGCGATCTCCGTGGCCTTGCCCCCGAGCCCGACCCGCTCCAGGGCAGCGTGAGCCATCCTCCTGCTCTTGTCGTCGCAATCCCGGGCAAACTTCGTCCCCATGAGGATGGAGAGTATGGGGGTCGGGGTGTGGACGTGCTGGGCCACCATGACGTTATCCTCGACCGTCAGATCCCGGAAAAGACGAATGTTCTGGAACGTGCGTGCTATGCCGATGGGAACCAGCATGTGTGGTTTGAGGCGTCCTAACGCTTTGCCCTCGAAGACCAGCTGACCCGAATCGGCCCTGCTGAACCCCGTGAGGACGTTGAAGAGGGTCGTCTTGCCGGCACCGTTAGGGCCAATGATCCCATGGATAGCGCCGGGGCGCACGCCCACGGTGACAGAGTCCAGAGCCTGCAGGCCGCCGAACCTGATGGAGATATCCCGGAGCTCAAGGATGAAGCCTTCAGTTATCGACAAGTCTCCCCCTTGTCTCCCGCGACTCCGTTTTGGCCCTTGTGCCCTGGAAAATGCATTCGCCTGAAGACCTGGGCAACGGCGGGAGCTAACCCCGAGAGCCCTTGAGGCATAAATATCACCGTCGCGAGCAGGATCGCCCCATACACTATGAGCCGGTACCCTTGGAGGAACCGGAGAGCCTCGGAAAACACGGTGAGAGCGAGAGCCCCGACCAAGGCTCCGTAGATGGTGCGGTTCCCGCCGACTACGGACATGCAGAGCAAAAGTACCGAGACATCAAATGTGAAGTTGTCCGGGCTGGCCACCCCTGCGAAAGAACCGTAGAGGGCTCCCGCAATACCAGCATACGCAGCACTGATTGCGAAAGCGGCGACTTTGTACCTGTCGGTCGGAACGCCCATCGCTCCTGCAGCCAGGTCATCCTCCCTTATCGCGAGAAACGTCCGGCCCACCTTTGAGTTGGATAGTCGCAATGCCTCAAGCGTTGCTAGATAGAGGACAGCGCAGATCAGGTAGTAGAATCCTCTCTCCGAGGAGATCTGCATGCCCAGAAAGGACGGGAGCGGGATCCCGGTGAGTCCGGCGGCGCCCATGGTGACAGGCACCCAGTTGACCATGATTAACCTCATGATCTCCCCGAACCCGACAGTGGCCATCACGAGGTAAGGTCCTGACAGCCTCATGGCGGGGATCCCGATAACCACTCCGCAGAGCGCAGAGACGAGCGTGGCCGCGCTGACCGCGACCACGAAGGGTACGTTGAGTCTCATCATGAGGAGCGCCGATACATAGGCCCCTACTCCGAAGAAGCCGGCCTGCCCCATTGACACCTGGCCGGTGTAACCGGAGAGAAGGTTCAGCCCTATGACGACGAGCGAGTATATCCCCACCAGGTTCAGGACGTGCAGGTAATAGCGATTCGACACCGCGAGTGGCAAAAGGAGAACCAGGGCCAAGCCGGCTATCTTCCACCACGGAAGACCCCGCATACGATCAAGCATTCATCCCACCACCAATCGGGTCCGACTCAGACTTTCGCCCGGTTCACTCGACTGAACAGGCCGGACGGCCTCAGCCAGAGAACCAAGATAAGCACGCCAAACGAGATCGCGTCACGGTACCCCGAGCTGATTTTCCCGCCGGCTACAGCCTCGGTAAGCCCCAGAACAAACCCGCCTGCTATTGCTCCAGGGATGTTCCCCAGTCCGCCCACCACCGCTGCCACGAAACCTTTGATACCGATTACCGCTCCCATGTTGAAGGTGACGAAGAAAAGGGGAGCTATCAATATCCCGGCTGCGGCTCCCAAAGCAGCGCTGGTGGCGAATGCCACCGAATCGGATCGCTCCACGACAATCCCCATGAGAGACGCGGCCATCCGGTCCTGGGCCACAGCCCTAAGGGCCTTCCCCTCCCTCGTGAAACGCAGGAAATACTGAAGAAGCAGCATCAAAAAGATCGCAACCCCCACGATGAGCAGGTCCTGGGGCAGTAAGTTAAGGCTTCCTATGGAGACAGTTCGTGAGCCCACGGGTGACGGGAATAGCTGTGGGTCAGGGCCCCAGACGATAAGGGCGAGGTTCCTCGCAATAATGGCTACTCCCAGCGTTGCGATGATTAGATTGATGGATGGACTCGCTCTCCTTCTCAGAGGACGCAGGACTCCCCTCTCGACCAGGGTGCCAACAAGCGCTGCGCAGGCCATCGCGGCCAGCATCGACGGAAGGAAACCAAGGCCCACTATCCGGTTTAGGGTGTAAGCCAGATAGGCCCCTAGCATCGCCATGTCGCCTTGGGCCCAGTTGAGCACGCCCGCGCTGGCATATATGAGGCTGTAGCCAAGCGCGATCAAGGCGTAAGTTGCCCCTATTGGGAGCCCGTTAAGTAGGTACTGCAACTCACATCACTTCCCGAGGGGGCTGCAACCGGTCTGCAACGCACCTGCAGCCCATCTAGTCTGCAAACCGCTAGCCTGGTCCGTTATTGGCCGGATATGACCTTTGTTACCAAGACGAACTTCCCTTTCTCTATCTTGGTGATAAGGACGCTCTTGCCGACATCGTTACCCTTCTCGTCGAACTTGGGGCTTCCAGTGACGAGTTGGAGGCCGCTAGTGTTCATGATGGCGTCCCTCAGGGCCTGGGGCGCATTCGAGTTCGCCCGCTTCACCGCATCCGCAAGGATGTAAACAGAGTCGTAGGCCTGGGCCGCATGGGGAATGGGATCCTCATTGTACTTCTGCTTGTAAGCGACAACGAAGTCTTTGACCTTCGCATCAGGCGAATCAGGCAGAAATGACTGTGTGAGGAGCATGCCCTCCACAGCACCTTGGCCCAGCTCAATGAGTTTGGCAGCCGCCATACCCGAAGCTCCGAAAAGTTGGCCGTTGATGCCCAGGGTTCGTGCCTGGTTGGCAATGAGCGCTGCTTCGGTGTAGATGCCCCAGAGGAAAATCGCCTCGGTGCCCTTCTCCTTCATGCTAAGGAGCTGGGGTTTGAAGTCTTTATCCCCCCCATTGTAGGTGGCGGTGACAACCAGATTCAGACCGGCCTTCTCGGCCGCGGCCTTCAGTAACGTCGCCCCGCTCTGCCCGTAGCTGTCTGCCGCAGTCAGTGTGGAAGCCTTCTTTATGCCCAGAGTCTTGACGGCATAGTCTACGAGGGCATTGGCCTGCAATTCGTCATTGACCGCCGTGCGGAAGATCCACTTGTCGCCCTGTTCAGTGATGCTTGCGCCAGTTGAACCCGCAGTGATCTGTGGAATGCCGGCTCGTTCGGTAACGACCATGTCTGCCAGAGTGCAGGAGCTGTTGATAGATGCTATTACCACGTTGACGTTGCTCTGCTGAATGAGCTTGTTCGTGGCGCTGGCGGACTTGGTGGGGTCACTCTCATCGTCCTCGAAGTATGGCTCGAGTTTCCACTCCCCCGCCGCGTTTGCGGCGTTTATCTCATCGCAAGCCAACTGTATCGCCCTGTGCTGTGCCTGCCCGAGCTGTGCGGATCCACCGGTCTCGGGGCCGGCCACACCGATTTTCAGCGCTTTAGTCTGAGAAGCACCTCCACAACCGTACAACCCGGACATGCTTAAGGAAAGAATTCCAACAAGCGCAAACACCGAGATTTTTCTCAGCAAGGTCATTTTGTTCCTCCTCTCGAGACTGCTTTAGCTTTATGGTATAACCGAGTTCACTGCAAATTCGATGGACGTATTCCCTCAGATGAGATGCCAAGTGCCCAATATTGGTGGTTTTGAAGTGCCATTCGCGCCCGACGAGACTTAGCGTAAAGCTACCACCTCCCGATGATTCCTCGCGGGGACTCCGATGGGGTCGTCGAATCCCTTTTCCAGGATGTTCTGCATACTGTATCACACCCTAACAATGGTATAACCGGTGAGAGGGAATGCAATACGTCGCATCGACTCATTCAACATGGAAGCGAAGGATGACAGAATACTGCTGGTCCTTCCCACGCAGGCTCCATCGTTCCCGCGCCGGCGGGAATCCATTCGTTGTAGCTGAGACACCTGACGTCAATTGCCGTCTATTTTTGCTTCCAGAACCTTTTGAATAGATACAGAAACGTTCGACAGAAGATCATATCCTGTGGCTGCCTCGATTGCGTCGACACTTGTCAGGCATGCCTGCCATTTCGAACTGATACTGTTGGTATTCGGCGTATCGATCGCGATGACACGGGTGGCTGTTGTAATGCGGCTCAGATCTTTGGTTCCATCAGTCAACACAACTGCTACCTTCCAAACATGCGCCGGCACCGTAACGTGTCCGCTATCAATCGTCGTTTGATAACTGCTTGAACCCGTTCCCCCTGTACCGTAGGACCCCATGACAACATAAATTTCATTCCCCTGCGTTACCAAACTGCGGAGATAACTCTCGAAGTTATTCCAAGTTTGCTGATTATTGTTAGGAGCCTGCGGAATCATGTTCGTCATCAGGAAGGTCGATGAATTGGCGGCAACAGTGGACGTTCTGTCTGCCGATGGACAGTTGTGGCCACGGTCGAAACCACTGCCGGAATAGCCGTTCGCTTGCACCTGATACCAGCCAGCAGGGAGGGTGCTATCAGCTCGAAAATCATCCTTCCTCGGAGTAGACCCCAACGATGAGCTGCCAACATACCAGCTCACCCAGTTCGGTTCACCACGGTCCCGGTTATAGGACAGAACATAATATCCGCTGTCCATCAGATAGTTATCCGGAGATGAGCTGCTGTCATGCACGGCATTGCTGGGATTACCCAGGAGCAAGTTGCTTCCATCGGCAGGCAATGCAACTGTTGATTTCGAGTAGGTAAGCGTGATCATCCTGGTCATCGCGTCGTATTGAACGTCGATACCAAGCGATTCCGCGACAAACCGGAGCGGGAGCATCGTCCTCCCATTCGTGATGACAGGCACAACCGCAGAGTTTGCTGCATCGATCGCAAGGGTGATGCCGTCAGCGATGCCTGTGGCTTGTCAATCCAGAGGTCGAGAGAATCTTTCCCCAGCGTGACGGTGACCTTGCGTGTAGAGGACTCCCAGGTAGCGGATCCACCGAACGCTTCGATGATGGCGCGAATAGGCACGAGCGTCCGTCCTTCGACGATGACGGGCTTGGTCCCTTGGGTGTCGATCGGTTGCTGCACGCCGTTGATGGACATGGACGCGTTGCCGATCCACAGCTTGATCGTCGTTGACGACAAGGCAGCGCCCAGGAGTCCTGCGACCAGGAGAATGATTACCAGGACAGCCAGGAGATGCGTTCTCTTCATGAGTGCACCCCCTCAAGAATCTACAACTACCACATGATGCCACATCTGCCAAATAGACGGTACAGGAGAAACATCTCGCCAGACATAGCTGCGTTCGCCGGCATCCTGGACGCCTTCCGGGATAAGTACCACGTTCCGCGCTTATGGTCAATCCGACAGGCAAGGCTGGGCTTAGTAGACGGTCCGGTGACGGCTCAGCGGTACGAGCTGTAGAGCGCAGCGCTTTTCCTCTGTCCAGCTCTCTTGCTATGGTGCTGGTATGCCTGCACTCCTTTTCGAAGAAAGATGCGAAGGGTATTAGATTCCGACGGAACTCATTGACAAACCTGCCAATCGGCTACAGTAGTGGTGTCGGCCATTGCAGAGGATCCAGATGCCGGCTTCGGCGGGATGTTCGTGCGATGGTTCACCACGCCAGGAGCGAAGCTATACAACAGCTTTGGCAACGGGTCGGCGATGCGTGTCAGCCCCGTAGGCTGGGCCTTCGATACATTGGAGGAGACACTTGCTGAGGCGCAGCGTTCACCCGAGGTGACCCACAGCCACCCGGAGGGTATCAAGGGTGCTCAGGCCGCGGCAACTGCCATTTTCCTTGCCCGTCAGGGGACCAGTCAGACTGTCATCCGGCGTGTGCTCGAGACTCGGTTTGGGTACGACCTGCACCGTACCTACGAGGACATCCAGCCATCTGGCTCGTTTGATGAGATGTGCCAGCGATCGGTACCCGAGGCACTCATCTGTGTGCTGACCTCCATGTCCTTCGAGGGAGCGGTGTGCCAGGCGGTCGCCCTGGGCGGTGACGCCGACACGCAGGCCGCCATCGCCGGCTCGGTGGCCGAGGCACTGTACGGTGGAGTCCCAGAAGGTATCGCCAAGGAGGTGCGTGCCCGCCTGACCCCGGAGTTCATCAGCATCCTCGACGCCTTCCAGGAGAAGTACCACATTCCAATTCTGTAGGATTTCGGCGGAGATTCGAGTGCTGAACTGGAGGTCGATGCACGACTTCTACTGGCCCCATCCCGGATAGTGCCGCTGGCGCGCTTGCAAGGAGTGATCGAAAGTGTACGATAGAAGAGGAATACTGGTAAACAGGGGTCCTGCAGAAGAGAATACCCGGAGGGGCTCAAATGAACTCTGATACACTCATGATTGCTGGCCTGTTCAGCAAGGGAGAGCTCATTCAGTATCACCTGCCATGCTTCCAGCGAGGGCACACGTGGAGGCAGGAGCGGTGGGATGACCTTCTCATGACGTCTGTAGCGTCTATGACGAATCGCGGCTGGACGGAGGCAATTGACACAAGAACTACTGGCACCATTGTTCTACTGTTGGACGTTGGAAGACCGGCGGATATCATCACAGTCAAATAACTAAGAGCCATTCTGCTGTGAAAAACAATAGAACGGTCCTTAAGGCTTCAGAAGAAGGAGATGGCCTGGATGATTAGCGTTGCGACTACAGAGGTCGAAGATGTCGCTGTTGATGACGAATGGAATCTCAGTGATAGTGCGGAATACTTAATGCATACTATACATGCCTATCCAGCCAAATTCCCTGCGTTCATCGCTTCCAAAGCTTTTGACTACGCCCAGCAAGAAGGTGTTGATGTAGAAAAGGTTGCTGATGTTTTCTGCGGATGTGGTACGGTCGCTTTAGAGGCGAAACTGCACGGCAAAGATTTCTGGGGTTGTGATATTAATCCCGTAGCTACTCTAATAGCAAAAACCAAAAGCGAAAGTTACAAGACTGAAACGCTAGATAGATATTGCAGAAGGATAAGAGTATCTTTTGAAAGAGTAGAAGTCCCCCAAAATGCATATACCGTTTCTAATGAGAGATTGCAATATTGGTTTACTGAGAATAGCTATACCGCACTATATAGATTGAAACAATCGATTGAGCAGGAAGTTCCTAGAGGGAAATACAGAGATGCCTTCCTTTGTTTATTCTCTTCTATTCTCAAAGCTTCATCAAGATGGCTTACGAAATCAATAAAGCCACAAATAGACCCCAACAAGCGTGAAATAGATGTCGTCAAGACTTTCTATATACAGTTTCAGAAATTCATCCATGCTATCGATCAAGTTCAAGATCACGAAATAGCCAAGAGCGAAATTGAGATTGCCACTGAAAATTTCCTGGAACCACATAAGTTGCGTAAAGTGGACTTGATAATTTCGAGTCCTCCTTACGTTACTTCCTATGAATACGCCGATTTGCATCAGTTATCAACTCTTTGGCTGGATTATGCTGATGATTATCGTGACCTTAGGAAAGGTTCTATTGGGAGCGTCTACAATAGTACGGGATTTAGTCTAGATCTAGATTCCCTAAATGCTGTGGGGCGTGAAGTAGTACAGAACTTGCTGAATAACAAGAAAGCTACGGCACAAGTCCGTTCAGTTGGCAGGTATTATCTGGATATGCAACGAGCCATTCATCAATGCTCAAGCATGTTGAATAATGCAGGAATGGCATTCTTCGTCGTTGGAGATACTGAGTATATGGGTGTAAAGGTTAAGAATTCGGTGCATCTAATTCAGTGCCTCACGAATGAAGGCTTCACGGACATAAAAGCGGCAAAAAGGAGAATATCCAACAAACTTCTAACGCCCTATCGCGATAGCATCGGAAGGTTTTCTTCTGATAAATCACAGCGAACAGTTTACCATGAGGAATATGTCATTAGCGGAAGGATGTGGCGACAATGAGCGAAAAGCTATTGATAAGGCCATATGCGCGCCTGATTACCATGCTTGGTGATCAATTGATAAAGAACGAATTGATAGCGTTAGTGGAGCTTATTAAAAACTCATATGACGCGGATGCCTCATGGGTAAAGGTCAGCTTTATCAACTTTAGCGACGACTACTCACTGACGCCATCCTCAAAGATAGTCATTGAAGATGATGGTAGTGGAATGGGTGAGGAAATACTGAAGAAGCATTGGCTAAACCCGGCCACACCTGAGAAGCTCAAGAGAAAGGCTGTGAACCCAATAACCGACAAAGGCCGTATCTTACAGGGCGAGAAAGGCATCGGACGTTTTGCGGTCTTCAAGCTTGGGAAAACGATAAAGATCATTACACGACGCCAGATTAAGGATGAAAGTGGTCGCTTCGCAGATGGAGGAGAACCGATAGAGAGTGTTCTGTGGTATGATTTCTCCAAGTATGATGACAACTTTCTTAAAGAAGATGGCGAGGAGAAAACTCTTTTTCTTGATGATCTGACTGTTGAGTTATCGAGAGAGGTACCGGAGAGAATTGTCGAAAGAAGTATAACACTTGGGACCACTACAAGAAAACGAGAGCCACACGGAACCATTATCGAGGTAAGCAATCTCAAGTCTGAATGGACTCTACATCGCATTGAACGCGTTCAGAACGACATAGGGAAATTACAGCCAATCTTTGCTAAGGTAGAATCGGTGGATTTCGGGGTCTGGATGTACAAGGACAACTCTGCCATTGAGGCCAGGGAAAGCTACAGGGGAAGACTCTTGAGTTGTTTGGAGAGCAAGTCGGTTCTCAAAGTGACGGATGGCAAGTACACAGCAGAGGATAACAGCATCACCTTTAAACTAAATGGAGAAGAACACCACCTAGATTTCTCTGATCCTGATATTAGTGGTCTACTTCAGTTCAGGAAGTATTTCAAAACGTCCACATATATGACTGAATGCGGCGACTTTACGTTCGAATTCTACATTTTTGACCTAAGTGTCAATTCTGAGAATCCCTCAAAGTATGTCCTGGACAAGGACGAAAAAAACATCATTCGTGAACATAGAATATACCTCTACAGAGATGGCATCAGGGTTATGCCATATGGCGATGCCGACGACGATTGGCTCAAAATCGATATGGCCAGAGGTACCATCAGTGCCGGTGATTTCTTGAGCAATGACCAGGTTGTCGGTTGTGTCTACATCTCGCAACAAGATAACCAGAAGCTGAAAGACAAGACAAACAGGGAAGGCCTTATCGAGGATGGACGCGCGCTGGAAGACTTCATAAACGTTCTGCAGTTGATTCTCAGATACTTGCGCAAGAAACCGTTTGCGCAGTATCTAGTTGATAAGAAGAGAAAAATCGAAGTTGATCGCACAAAGCATGAGCATGGACGTCCATCTGAATTGATCGGGTCGGCTAGGAAGCAGTATGTTGATAACCCGAAAGCCCTTGCTTTCCTGGAAAAGTTTGAGACTAGCTATATGCAAGAGAAGAGGGTTCTGAAAGACAGGATCATCAAGACCGAGAGTCTCGCAGCAGTAGGTCTCTCGGTTGAGACGGCGTCACATGATGTTATGCTGTTCATAAGCAGAACTTTGGGACAACAGGACGCTATCATAAAAGACTTGATGCACGGGCAGGAAATCGACAGAGAAGAGCTACTATCCAGGCTTACCCTTATTAGGGGAAATCTGTCAATGGTTGAAACGCAGATGAAAGACATTCAGCTACTCTTCCCGTCCACAAAATCCAGGACAAAGAACATCAATGTCAAAGACATCGTGGAGAAGGTCCTCGGCCTGTACAAACGACTGTTTGATGAAAATCATGTTTTGGTGTCGCTGGAATCCACAGGAAGTCCCCTAATTGCTCGTACCACTGATGCAGTCTTGCTTCAGGTATTCATTAACCTCTTTGACAACGCGCTGTATTGGCTCAAGACAGTCGACTGTGAGCGCAGAATACTCGTCTCAATGGATGGGGACGAACAACGTTTGGTCTTCTCCGATAGTGGCCCTGGTGTCAAGCCTGATGATGAAAGCTATATCTTTGAGGCTTTTTACTCAGGAAAGGGTGAAGAGGGCCGCGGATTGGGTCTGTATATCGCGCGGCAGTTACTAGATAGATACGACTATTCCATCACGTTAGCCGAATTCTCGAAGGATAGACTTCTGAAGGGTGCGAATTTCGTCTTGGAGTTTGCGAAGGAAGGGTGAGAGCGGATGGACGTTGGAAAACTGTTCAGTGGTATCGCGGTCATTATCGACGATCAGATAAACGAAGATGGTTCGCCAATATCTACCATGAAGAAGACTATCGAGAAGAGAGACATCCCGGTGGCAACATATGAGACAATACCTGAAAAGGGAGTAATTTCCTCCCTTGTAGATGCTGCCTTTGTCATCTTGGACTGGGATTTTACACATGGACAGGTGCAGAGGCTTTTGGACGGCGATGAGGAAACGATCAAGCTCGGTGATACCATGCAGAAGGATCAGGACAGCAAGCTGATTGATTTCATAAGAGCGCTCACGTCAAGCGCCTTCGTTCCTGTATTCATCTTCACAGTGAAAGGAAAGGAAGACGTCACGCAGTCTCTGCGTGACGCTGGCCTGTGGAAAGATAACAAGCCTAACAGGATCTTTGTTAAGGATAAGGGTGAAGTTACCTCCGACAAAGACCTTTTTGGCGCGATCGAAGGTTGGATAAAGTCGATGCCTTCTGTATATGCGCTAAAAGAGTGGGAAAGAGCTGTTTCGGCGGCGAAGCAGAGCATGCTCTCTAAAATGTATGACTGTTCGCCTGACTGGGCGAAGGCTGTCTGGAAAACGTTCAAACAAGACAATAGCAGCGACTGTGAATATCAGTTTGGGGACTTCATGACGAGGAATTGTGTAAACAGAATAAACGAGTACGAATTTGATGAAGCTTTGTTCGACGCCGGTAACGATGAACCAGACAAATACGAGCTAGCAAAGATCGTTGAAGGAGAACGGTATTTTGAATATGCCAAACAACCCGAACAGGCATACACCGGTGATCTATTCCAGAAAGCTGATGGAGAATACTATCTAAACATAAGGGCTCAATGTGATCTGGTCCGGAATAGCGACCCAGTCTTGTACTGCATCAGAGGCAGGAAACTTGAGGACTTGACAAAGGATATTCGCCTTACGGAAGAGGAAGAGATGGTCTTCAACACAAAGGACCATGTCCTTGTGAAGAGTCTGCCGGACATCTGCAAGGATGCGGCACGCCTGCAAGAATTCAATGAGAAGTTCAAAAAGCATAGGAGAAGTGGCATCTTCCTCCACATGGGCGAAATCCTTGAGAAGAAGGTGGAAGTGATCGTGCCGTGTGTCGCTGGCGAAAAGGCGATAAAATTCGGGATTGAACTAGTGTTGGTCCAATTCAGTGAGTATAAGGGTTGCCGCATAGGGCGCATTCTTCCTCCCCACATAACTCGTATACAGCAGAAGTGTGCACAGGCTATCATCAGAGAAGGCGTGATGCCTATCCCGGATGGAATATTCGAATAACACCGAGATATACAGTCTAGTAGCTATGTTCTGACTGATTCTTCAGAGTCCATATCTTCCGTACAACTCACATTGCTGGATCCAGGTTGGCAATCCATGACAATGGGAGTCTTGTTGGCTGGTGACCCGAGGGATCGGTGTCGTTGAGGTCAGCTGGTAATTCGAGCTGTGTGGTACATGCGGAGAGTGACCTCCAATCCGTCCTCTCGCTCTGCTACTTCGCCCCGGTCAGGATAGCCAGGACAACGAAGTTCTGCTCGTCGGCGGTCTCACGGACGAAGACGACGGGTGACTCGATAGTCATGTTGGTCGGGCTGGAGGGCCCAGTGGGACGCAGTCGTTTCGCCGCGCTGGGAGGAGTGCGCCAGCCGTGTCGTGCCACAACACAGGAAGTGGTGGTCGCCCTCCTGATCCCGTAGCTCGCCTGCACGATCGATGCGTTTGCCTGGAGGCGCAATAGTGCCTAGACTATGAGGCGATGTCTGCAGGATAGCCAGCAGTCGCGAGACTGCTCCGGGTGTCTTGCGCACCAAATGGCTGAGTAGGGTCGAAAACGAGGGGGCATCAATGGGGAATGGAGATCTCAACTGGATTGCCAACTTCATCTGGGGTGTCGCAGATGATGTGTTGCGGGACGTCTACGTGCGTGGCAAGTATCGGGACGTCATTCTGCCCATGACGGTCCTGCGCCGCATCGACGCCGTGCTGGAGCCGACTAAGCCGGCAGTCCTGGCAATGAAGCAGAAGCTGGACCAGGCCAAGGTCAACAACCAGGACGCTGCTCTGCGCCAGGCCTCGGGTCGAGCCTTCTACAACTCTTCCCCGTTTGTCATGCGTGGTCTCAAGACCAGCACACGCTCCCAGCAGCTCAAAGCTGACTTCGAGGCCTATCTCGACGGCTTCTCTCCCAATGTGCAGGAGATTCTCGACAAGTTCGCTTTCCGCAACCAGATCCCCAAAATGGTGGACGCGGACATCCTGGGGAACGTCATCGAGAAGTTCCTCGACAGCCGCATCAACCTGAGTCCATATCCGGTCCTGAACATCGATGGCAGTGTTCGTCTGCCAGGACTCGACAATCATGCCATGGGCACGATCTTCGAGGAGCTGATTCGCCGCTTCAATGAAGAGAACAACGAGGAGGCCGGCGAGCACTTCACACCCCGCGACGTCGTCCGGCTCATGGCCGATCTCGTGTTGCTTCCTGTTGCCGACCAGCTGCAGTCTACGACCTACCTTGTCTACGACGGCGCCTGTGGCACCGGTGGTATGCTGACCATTGCGGAGGAGCGCCTTGCCGAACTGGCCAGGCAGCGGGGCAAGAGTGTGGCCGTTCATCTTTACGGGCAGGAAATCAACCCGGAGACCTACGCCATCACCTTCGCCGACCTGCTCATCAAGGGAGAGGGGGACGTCGCTGACAACTTTAGCTGGGGCTCTACGTTGTCCCAGGACGGCTTTCCTCGGGGGCATTTCGACTTCATGCTGTCCAATCCGCCGTATGGCAAGAGCTGGAAGACAGATCTGGAGCGGATGGGAGGCAAAGACGGCATCAAGGACCACCGCTTTGTCGTCGAGCATGCAGGTGACCCTGAGTTCAACCTGATCACGCGTTCCAGCGATGGCCAGCTCATGTTCCTTGCCAACATGCTGTCCAAGATGAAGGAGAAGACTCTGCTTGGCAGCCGCATCGCCGAGGTCCACAACGGATCATCGCTGTTTACTGGCGACGCTGGTCAGGGCGAGAGCAACATCCGCCGCTGGATCATCGAAAATGACTGGCTGGAAGCCATCATCGCCTTGCCACTCAACATGTTCTACAACACGGGCATCGCCACATACATCTGGCTGCTCAGCAACAAGAAGGCGCCCCGACGCCAGGGCAAGGTCCAGCTCATCGATGCCACGCAGTGGTACCAGCCCTTGCGGAAGAATTTGGGCAAGAAGAACTGCGAGCTGACCGCCGAGGATATGGACAGGATCGTCCAAGTATATAGTGCATTCGAAGAGACGGAGCAGTCGAAGATCTTCCCCAATGCTGCCTTTGGCTACACCAAGGTCACGGTGGAGCGTCCGCTTCACGTGAAAGCCATCGATCCGGACCATGTCTACACGCCCAAGGAGGTCAAGGCGCTGAAGGAGACCGGCGAACGCGACGAGACTGCACCGCCCGTCATCCGTAAGGTACACTCCGCCGGCACCATCGTCGATCCACTGCACGGTGTGTTCGAAACGACCGTTGGCGGCAAGAAGCGTGTCGTAGAATACGAGCCTGACCCTGACCTGCGCGATACCGAGCAGGTGCCCTTGCTGGAAGAGGGTGGCGTTGATGCCTTCATTCGCCGCGAAGTTCTGCCCTACGCACCCGATGCCTGGGTCGATGAGTCTTCAGCCAAGATCGGCTACGAGATCAGCTTCACGCGCTACTTCTACAAACCCCAAGCCATGCGCACGCTGGACGAAATCCGAGCCGATATCGTTGCGCTGGAGAAGGAGACCGACGGGTTGCTGGATGAGATTCTCAGCGGAGGCAATGATGCAAGCAACTAAGGCCAATCTGCTCGCCTTCCTCAAGAGGTCTCCTCAGTTCATCATTCCGATTTACCAACGCACGTATTCATGGACGGAGAAGGACTGCAAGCAGCTGTGGGATGACATTGTGCGTGCAGGAGAAGACACAAGGATCGCCGCCCACTTCGTGGGTTCTATCGTGTATATTGAGAGAGGCCTGTACCAAGTCTCGACACAGTCGCCACTGCTTGTAATCGATGGCCAGCAACGTCTGGCAACAGTCACTCTACTTGTCACTGCCTTGGCAAACGCGCTGGGAGGATTGGATGCGAACCGACAGGAGCCAGTCGAGGGGTTCTCACCGCAGAAACTGCGCAACTACTACTTGTTCAACCCGGAGGAATCTGGCGAGAAGCACTTCAAGCTTGTCCTGTCACAATCGGACAAGACGACGCTGACTGCGATTCTCGACGGAGGAGAACCGCCAAGGGACTGCTCCATTCCCGTGAAGGAGAACTACCGCCTGTTCCAGTCATGGATTGCTGCCCGCAACGGCGACCTTGCGGTGATATGCAACGGTCTGGCCAAGCTCGTGATAGTTGACATCTCGCTGGACCGCGGCCAGGACAACCCGCAGCTCATCTTCGAGAGCATGAACTCCACCGGCCGCGAGTTGACACAGGCAGATCTCATCCGCAACTTCGTTCTGATGGGGTTGGAACCTGAGACGCAGACTGACCTCTATGAGAGGTACTGGCATCCCATGGAGATGGAGTTCGGCCAACAGGCATATGGCGCGCAGTTTGACGGTTTCATTAGGTACTACCTCACTGTGAAAACGGGCATGCTGCCCAATGTCCACGACGTCTATGACGCGTTCAAGAGGTACGCACGTACGCCTGACGTCGCCGAGGCGGGTGTTCAGACGTTGGTGGCCGACATTCGGGTATACGCGCACTACTTCTGTTCGATGGCACTCGGAACCGAACAAGATCATGATCTCGACATGGCTTTCCACGACCTTCGGGAACTGAAGGCAGATGTCACGTACCCGCTGTTGCTGGAGCTCTACCGTGACTATGCCTCCAACGTGTTGTCCAAAACGGATTTCGTGTCTGCTGTCCGCCTCGTAGAGACTTACGTGTTCCGCCGTGCCATCTCCTCTATCCCAACTAACTCCATGGACAAGACATTCGCCACGTTCACGAAGTCACTCCGAAAGGATCACTACCTTGAGAGCATCCAGGCACACCTGCTGCTGCTGCCCTCCTATCGCCACCTGCCCCGAGACGAGGAATTCCGCCGCGAAGTCCAGACGCGCGATCTGTACAACTTCCCTCGTCGCAGTTACTGGCTTCGAAGACTGGAGAACTATGGGCGAAAGGAACGCGTGCCGGTCGATCAGTTCACCATTGAGCACATTCTCCCGCAGAATCCTGTTCTCTCTCAGGAATGGCGGGCAGCCTTGGGCCAGGATTGGCGACAAGTCCAGCAGACCTGGCTGCACACACTTGGCAACCTGACCCTGACCGGCTACAACTCCGAATACAGCGACCGGCCGTTCGAAGAGAAGCGCGACATGAAGGGCGGCTTTCGCGACAGCCCGCTCAAGCTGAACCAGGGCCTCGGTCAGCTGGACACGTGGAACGAACGAACGATCAAGGAGCGTGCGGCCCGACTAGCAGACATGGTTCTTGATGTTTGGGCCGTTCCAAGACTTTCGGATGAGGTGTTGGCTGAATACCAGCCCCAGCAACCCAAGGGTGGGTACACGATCGAAGACCATCCGCACCTCTTGACCAGTCCGACACGCGAGTTGTTTGAGGCGTTTCGCAAGGAGGTCCGGGCCCTCGACCCCAACGTCACAGAGGAATTCCTGAAGCTGTATGTCGCCTACAAGGCGGAAACCAACTTCGTAGATGTTGTACCTCAGGCTACACGCCTGAGACTATCACTAAACATGCCCTTTACAGACATCGACGACCCAAAGAAACTGTGCAAGGATGTCTCGGGACTGGGACGCTGGGGCAACGGAGACACGGAGGTCATGCTCTCTTCCCTGGACGATCTGCCCTATGTCCTGGGTCTTGTTCGCCAAGCTCTGGAACGGCAACTGGACAATGGAGAGCCGCATGCAGAATGACTTGAAGCCCTATCCTGCGTACAAGGACTCGGGCGTGCCATGGCTGGGACAGGCGCCGGAGCACTGGAACGTGCGCCGAATAAAGTCGATGTTTCACGAAAAGGATGAGCGCAGATGTGATGGTACTGGAGTGCTACTTTCGTTGACGCGGACTCGTGGAATTATACCTCACTCTGAGGCCACAGACCGACTAGCCGGTGCCGAGAATCTGTCCAAGTATAAGGTGTGTGGGGTTGGTGATCTGGTCATGAATCGCATGCAGGCCTGGTCGGGCATGTTTGCTCTCTCATCACTGGAAGGCGTAGTCAGTCCTGACTACAGTGTGTTTCGCGCGGTTGGCTCGTGCGACGTGAAGTACTTCGAGCTCCTGTTCAGGACCCCACCAGCGGTGGCACAGTTCGCTCGGCTGTCCAAGGGGATCGGGAGTGGATTCAACCGTCTGTACACAGAGGACTTCGGCGGGGTACTTGTAGCAGTGCCACCGACCGATGAGCAGTCGTCCATCGTGCGGTATCTGGACCATGCGGACCGGAAGGTGCGGCATGTCATCCTTGCGCGGCAACAGCTGATCAAGCTGCTTACGGAGCAGAAGCAGGCCATTATCCAGCGCGCCGTCACGCGCGGCCTGGACCCCAACGTCCGTCTCAAACCTTCCGGCATCCCCTGGCTGGGTGATGTGCCGGAACAGTGGGATGTAGAACCTATGAAGAGGATTGCACTCTTCAAAAGTGGCGTGGGGTTTCCTGTGAACAGACAGGGAGGAATCGGCTTGGAGATACCATTCCTCCGAGTGTCGGACATGACGAGGCCCGGAAACGAGCAGTGGATCAAATCAGCGAATAGCACCGTATCTCGTGAGACAGCCGCAGAACTCGGCGCATTTCTGTTCCCGGCTAATTCGATCATCTTCCCGAAGGTGGGCGGCGCGCTGCTGACCAACAAGCGCAGATTGTTGTCGATATCCAGTTGCATCGACAACAACTTGATGGGTTGCGTTGTTCAGGGAGCTACCCTTTCCTATGTCTTCACTCTAATGCAACAACTGGACCTCGGTCGGCTGGCCAAACCCGGGCCCGTGCCTGCAATTGGTGAGAGCGAGGTCGAGGAGATTCGAGTGGCACTGCCACCCTCCGACGAGCAATCTGCCATCGTGCGCTACCTCGACGGTGCCACGGCGAGCCTCGACAAGGCCGTCGACGCCGCCCGTCGTGAAATTGATCTCCTGCGCGAGTACCGCACCCGCCTCATCGCCGACGTGGTAACGGGCAAACTGGACGTGCGCGACGCTGCAGCCCACTTGCCAGATGAACCCGAGGAGCAACCAGAACCTCTCGACGAGGAGCCTGTGGCCGAGACAAGTGATTTTGACGCGGAGGAGAGCGATGGAGACCACTCGGAAGATGAGTCCAGGGACGCTTGATACGGAACGGAGCACTATTGGTGTCATGCCATATCCCGTGGCTGGGCAGCTGAAGGAGGCATCGTGATCACTAATCGCTCCCCTGAGGACGTTATCAACTTCATTCACGAGCTTCGTCAAGAACCGGTCGAGACTAAATGTGAGGAGCGAGGCAGTGGATGGGACAAGGTTGCCACTCAGGTGGAACAAAAGCGGCTTCCGGCGCCGCTGTTTGAGGTCGGTGATGGGTGGACCTGTGTTACCATGTTCGACCGTATTCCGCCGGCCAAGATGAGTTCGGGTGACCGGGTGCGTGCGGTGTATCTACACGCGTGTCTGCAACACGCCAACCGGGGGTATGTCACCAATAGCTCAATTCGGCAACGGTTTGGCATAGAGGATCGCAATAGCGCAACCACCTCACGTCTCATAAAGGAGGCAGTCAAGGCAAAGGTTATTGCTCCGTATGACATAGACGCCGTGCCAAAACTCATGCAGTACGTACCTGTCTGGGCTTTCCCCGACCGGATGGCAGGTACTTGATAGGAACAACAGAAATATCAGAAACAACATCTGTAGTGTAGATCTTCAGAAGCAATACGGTACTTGATGGGTACTTGATAGGAATGAGGGAGGATTACTATATTACTACTATAAGTACTTATACTAGAGTACTCCAGGTGGCACGGATTGTGGAACGAGCAAAGTACAGTGGCTAGTGGCGCCAATGCGTTGCCAACGCCTCGGTGCGGGGCTACAAGGTCGTGCGATGTGCCGATGTCGTATGAAGGCAAGGTCAAGGAGGTAGGTGACCGTGGCAACCGATACGAGTGAGAAGGGGCTGGAGAGTCTGATTGTTGCGTCTCTGACAGGAACGAGTGGCGAATCGGAGTCGACCGGGGGCATTCTCGACGGAACACCGCCTCCCTACTTGGGATCCGGTTATGTCCAGGGTGACCCCGAGGACTTCGACCGCGCTCACGCCATGGACTTGGCCAAACTGCTATCGTTCATCCAATCGACACAGCCGCGCATCTACGAACAGCTCGAACTGGGCAGCGACAGCCTGCGACGGCAGAAGTTCCTTGCGCGCCTGCAGGGCGAGATCACCAAGCGCGGTATCGTGGACGTCTTGCGTCACAAGGTACAGGACGGTCCGGCATCGGTCGACCTCTTCTACGGCACACCGACGCCGGGCAACGACGATGCCCTGCTTCTCTCCAAGGCCAACATTTTCAGCGTCACGCGTCAGTTGCGGTACAGCGGGGATGAGGCACAGCTTGCGCTGGACCTCTGCCTGTTCATCAACGGATTCCCCGTCGTGACGTTCGAGCTCAAGAACCGGTTGACCAAGCAGACGGTCCAGGACGCGATCCAGCAGTACAAGCGCGACCGTGATCCACACGAGCTACTGTTCCAGTTTGGACGATGCCTGGCACACTTCGCCGTTGATGACCAGGAGGTCTGGTTCTGCACGCACCTTACCGGCAAGGATTCCTGGTTCCTGCCCTTCAACAAGGGATATAACGACGGCGCAGGCAATCCGCCTGACCCCAGCGGCGTCAAGACGCGGTATCTCTGGACCGAGACACTGACACGTGCGGGACTGACGAACATCATCGAGAACTACGCCCAGGTCGTGGAGGAACACGACGAGCGTGACCGTACCGTGCGCAAGCAGATCTTTCCCCGCTACCATCAGTTGGACGTCGTGCGCAAGCTCTTGGCAGATGCACGCGAGCACGGCGTCGGAAAGCGCTACCTGATCCAACACTCCGCGGGCAGCGGCAAGTCCAATTCCATCGCGTGGCTGGCGCATCAGCTCGTCGGACTGCGGCACGACGGCGACAGCGCCTTCGATTCCATCCTGGTGGTCACGGACCGCCGGATCCTGGACAGCCAGATCAAAGCGACCGTGAAGCAGTTCATGCAGGTCCAGTCCACGCTCGGACATGCCGAGTCGTCGAGCGAGTTGCGCACGCTGATCGAAAACGGCAAGAAGATCATCATTACGACCGTCCAGAAGTTCCCCTACATCCTGGATGAGATCGGCACTAACCAGCGCAATCGCCGCTTCGCGATCATCATCGACGAGGCGCACTCCAGCCAGGGTGGGCGCACAGCTGCTGCCATGAGCATGGCGCTGTCGGAGACGGGCGTCGAAGAGGACGACGAGAACATCGAAGACAAGATCAACACGATCATGGAGGGGCGCAAGATGCTGGCAAACGCCAGCTACTTCGCCTTCACGGCGACGCCCAAGAACAAGACGCTGGAGATCTTCGGGGATGCTTGTCCTGAAGGAGACGCCGTGCGTCACCGTCCTTTCCACAGCTACACCATGAAGCAGGCCATTCAGGAGGGGTTCATTCTCGATGTATTGCAGTACTACACACCCGTCCTCAGCTTCTACCGGCTTGCAAAGTCCGTGGAGGACGACCCCGAGTTTGACGTCAAGAAGGCCGAGAAGAAGCTGCGACACTATGTCGAGTCCAATATGCATGTCATTCGCCAGAAAGCTGAGATCATGGTGGATCACTTCCAGTCCCAGGTCATTGCCAAGAACAAGATCGGGGGCAAGGCGCGGGCGATGGTCGTCACCAGCGGCATCCAACAGGCCATCGACTACTACCACGCGATCAGCGCATATCTCGTCGAAACCGGTAGCCCGTTCAAAGCTCTCGTTGCATTCTCGGGCGAGCACGAAGATGGCGGGCGCATGGTGACAGAGGGCATGCTGAGCGGCGTCGCCAGCAACCTTATTGTCGATCGATTCCGCGAGGATCCATACCGCTTCCTCGTCTGTGCGGACAAGTTCCAGACCGGCTACGACGAGCCCCTGCTGCACACCATGTACGTCGACAAACCTCTGTCTGGCATCAAGGCCGTGCAGACGCTGTCGCGCATCAACCGGTGCCACCCGCAGAAGCACGATACGTTCATCCTCGACTTCGCCAACGACGCCGACACTATCCGGATGGCCTTTGAAGACTACTATCGCACGACGATCTTGAGCGACGAGACTGATCCCAACAAGCTCCACGATCTCAAGGCGTCTCTGGACGCACGGCAGGTCTACACCGCCGAACAAGTGGTGGACTTGGTGGCGCTTTATCTGGGCGGTGCCGACCGAGACAAGCTGGACCCCATCCTCGATCAGTGTGTCAGCGTGTATCTGGACACCCTGGACGAGAAAGGGCAGGTTGCCTTCAAGGGTGACGCCAAGGCCTTTGTCCGCACTTACAGCTTCCTCGGCTCCATCCTTTCCTACTCCAATGCCGAGTGGGAGAAGCTGTCCATCTTCCTCAATTTCCTGGTGTCCAAACTGCCTGCTCCTGTCGAACTCGACCTCTCCAAGGGCATCCTGGAATCGATCGACATCGACAGCTACCGAACGGAGATGCAGAAGACCATCGCGATCGAACTCATGGATACAGACGCCGAGATCGGACCTGTGCCCGTCGAAGGAGCGGGCGGAAAACAGGAAACCGAGCTTGAGCGCCTGAGCGAGATTCTCCGCACATTTAATGAGCAATTCGGTGGCATCGACTGGAAAGACGGCGACAAAATTCGCAAGGTGATCGCCGAGGATATCCCTGCCCGCGTCGCCGCCGACGAAGCGTATAAGAACGCGATGAAGGGATCGGACAAACAGACCGCACGCATCGAACACGACTATGCCCTCGAACGTGTACTCACCGCGCTCATTTCGGATGATACTGAGCTTTTCAAGCAATTCAGCGACAACCCGGACTTTCACAAGTGGCTGGCTGACATGACGTTCCTACAGACCTACAAGGAGCAGAGGGCTGGCCAGTAGGATCAGCGGCTGCCAAGCTCTAGGGATCGCTGGTCCCGTTGGCAAGTGCAGGAAACAAGGAGAGGTACCACATGACGGACATCTTTGTCGCTGGTGGAAACCGTGCGCACTGATTTCACTGGGAAGCACGCATGAAGAACGGAGAGAGCACCAAGTGAAGGTCGTCCTGAGCCGCAAGGGCTTTGACAGCGGATATGGTGGATAGCCCAGCCCGATTCTGCCTGACGGCAGGATGCTGTCGCTCCCCATCCCGGCCAGCAACGGACCTGTATCGTATGATGATCTCTCTGCGGACGATGGTCGTTCTTATCTCGACATCATGCGCGAGCTGCGACGTCCTCATGGAAACAGGTTCGTCCTCTCACACAACACTTGGCTGCCGCCAAGCTCTGGGATCAACGCACATCTGGACCCAGACATCGTTGCCTCTGTGGTGGACCGCCTTCCCGGCTGGCGCGGCATGTTTGGGCAGGCAAATGCAGCATCAAGCCATCTGTTGAATCACAAGGTCGGTCCCGGAGACCTGTTCCTGTTCTTCTGGCGCTTCCGGTATACGGAACGTGTTGACGGGCGCTTGTCGCCTGCTCACGAGCAGGATATGCATGCCTTCTTCGGGTATCTGCTCGTCGGCGAGATCCTTGAGGGGTCGAAGAAGACATGTTTCCCAGACTGGGCTCTGCGCCACCCGCATACGCAGGAGTGCTTCCTGGACTCGGCCGCGTACAAACACAACCAGATCTTCATGGCTGCCTCCACGATTCCGGGAACGGGCATCCCTGGATGGGGGCGCTTCCTCTGGGATGAACGTCTCAGGCTGACACGGCCGGGGAGCACGAGTCTGTGCGACTGGCAACTTCACCCGTGTTTCCGCGAGGTGGACGACATGACCTATCACTGCGGCAGCGCTGCCTTCGGCTGGCACGGCGACACCTTCAGGGCTGCGCAGAAGGGCCAGGAGTTCGTCATTCCCGTCGGACACAACGCAGTGGAAGAATGGGCGATGGAGTTGATCGAGACCATCGGAGCAGAACACTAGTTGCCAGCCGCCACTGTGTTTGGCGGCATGACAACCCCTTCTGGCTCCTCCAGGTTGCATTCTCTCTTCAGTAGTGCTGGATTCCCGCCTGCGCGGGAATGACAAATGCAGCCGGGAATGACGATCGACCGGCAGGGTTATTGGATCAGGACGATCGTGACGTCGTTGACGTTGGTGCTGGTCGGCGGGACACGAATGAGGTCGCCCAGCTGGTCGAAGAAGTGGTAGGAGTCGTCGTTCTGAAGGAAGGCTGATGCATCCAGATTGGCCTCCCGCGCCCGCTGGACCGTTTCTCCCGTCGCAATGGCTCCTGCGGCATCCGTGGGACCGTCCCTGCCGTCGGTCGCGTAGGTTGCCCCCAGG
>Ga0209538_1000397_pt1 | contig 25759 bp, 25 predicted proteins | sample BarGraNGADG00211_2_FD_184492 | JGI IMG/M metagenome (GOLD analysis project Ga0209538, IMG submission 184492) | Arctic peat soil microbial communities from Barrow, Alaska - Barrow Graham LP Ref core NGADG0004-211 (SPAdes) (version 2) | ecosystem: Environmental > Terrestrial > Soil > Wetlands >... | reverse complement strand
CCCTTTCTACTTCAGTTTTCCGGGCTAATTCTTTGTTGCTCATTTCGATTGTCCATTTCATAGCTCCTAATCTTAATTAGGACATTTCTATTTTGCTACTTTAGGACATTATCATTTTGCTCTTACATACTTCATTAATGGCTTATTAAATTACTGTAAGAGTAGTACAATATGTAAACTGCCCTCGTGAAAGTTTGGGGGAGACACAGTTGACAGAAGGGGTTGTGGGGAAAACAGGGAGTTTAAAATTTTATAAGTCACTTTTAGACCATGCCAGGGGTCTGATTGCGGCGAGTGACGTCCCGAATCATCTGATAATCCCAAAAAACGCAAGCTTATCTGGCTGGGTGCCGCCTGGGTGGTCAGAGTCTGCTTTTACAAGCGCAAGGAAATATTTTGCTGGAACGGCTTTGGCAGATTCAGTTGGTACAAAAGGGCAGGGGGCCATCAGGAAAGAAAAATTAATCAAGTCAAAATCACAATATATAGCACGCATACTCGGGTCAAGGTTTACCGGGTTTGTTGTGTTGTTTCAATACAAAGGAGAAATTTGAACAGGAATCTACACCCGGAAAGGAGGGTTTATTCAAACGTGCACAGCATCAGAATTTTCTGGAGCGGCTGGCTTAGCCGTTTCAGCCAACTTATTCACTATTAGGAGGATTTATCAATGAAGCAATTTAGTAAGTTTAATCGACTGATTGGCTTGCTTTTGGTGGTGGGGCTGCTCTTTGCGGCGCTGCCAACCGGGCAGGCACAGGCCGTGGCAGTTTATGATGTATGCGCGAGCGGATGTCCATACACAACCATCCAAGCTGCAATCACTGCAGCTACCGCTGGGGACACCATCAACGTTGCGGCGGGGACATACAACGAGAATGTAGTCGTAAATAAAGCTCTTACATTGAATGGTGCCCAACATGGCGTAACCGCTGTCGGACGCACTGGAGAAGCGGAATCCATCATCCAGGCAGCCATCCCCGCAGATTATGTCGTTGAGATAACGGCTACTAATGTTACCCTGGACGGCTTTACCATTACCGGTCTCGCAGCCGATAACGATACCCTTGACAATAGCGCTGCCGTAATTACCCAGAGAGTGGATTACTGCACTATTACCAACAACATCCTGACCGGTAACCACGTGGCTGCTATTAGCCTCTTCGGCGGGGTTGGTGGCGCCTATAGCGACTCCAACACAGTTTCCAACAATGTCATCAATGGACCTGATGGTTTTGAGACCTTTGGTATCAAAATAAAAGGGTCGCATAACACCATAAGCGGGAACCACATCTACAACGCTGATACCTCCATACTCGTATGGAGTTGGGATGCTTCTGAAACCGCGTCTCCTGACTATAACATCATTTCCGGTAATACTATTGCCCAAGGTACTGGTGGTACCGCCGCTCACAAGTTCGGTATTGAAATTAAAACCGGGCAGCATAATACGGTAACCGCCAATACCATTACTGATACGACATGGGCGGCCATTCATCTTTACACCGATAGCCGTAACGCAGCTGAGACTTCTTTCGACCCCAGACCCGCCAACAACACCATAAGCAACAACACAATCACCGGTGGTGCGACAGGGACGGCGATAATACAGGTTGGCATTTTTCTTCAGGAAGGCGCTAACACCAACACCATTTCCGGCAACACTATAACCGGGACCACTAAAGCAGGTATTCTTGGGTCGTTTTCCAGGTGGCCAGGTGATTGGTCAGGTAAATACCTTGAATACACTGGTCATCCGACCACTGAGTCTACCGATTATCTCCAGATTGTCGGCAATACCATCTCTGGGAACACCATAACTGGCGACGGTCACGGTATTGCGATGGAATACGCAGATGACAACACCCTGACCCTTAATAAAATTCAGGGCAATACAAGTAGTACCGCCATTGACTACCACGGTGTTACTTTTGCAGCAAGCGCCGGGGGTGTTTACTTTGTAAATTCAAACTCGACTGACAACACTGCCACCAGCAACTGGTGGGGCAATGCAACGGGGCCGACGAATGAAAGTAATTCCGGTGGCTCGGGCGATGCCATCAGCGACGATGTGGAATTTACCCCCTGGTGCGGCAATGCGGAATGCAGCTTCCTGATTTCTGCGACTCCTGGTGTGGCAGATCAGGATGTCACGACTGCTGAAGAGACGGCTGTCGACATTACACTGGTTGCGACTGACGTTGAAGGTGTCCACTTGACCTATTCAATTGTGGTACCACCTGCCCATGGAACTGCCGTACTGGCGGACAATGTGGTTACTTACACACCCGCGTTGAACTTCTTTGGCATCGATAGCTTTACTTTCAGAGCCTATGATGGCACTGCCTATAGCACTGTCGCCACTGTTACAATCAGTGTCACTCCTGTAAAGGATGATCCGATGGCTGTGGATGATGCCTATAAAATTAATCAGGACACAACCCTGGTAGTTTTAGCGGCTGACGGCGTCATGAAAAATGACACTGATGTCGATCTCAACACAATGACCACAACCCTGCTCACAAGTGTGACCCACGGTACTTTGACCCTCCTCGGCGATGGGTCGTTCACCTACACGCCTGCTCCTGGATTCTTCGGGGATGACACCTTCGTCTACCAGTTGGTGACTTATGAGCCGCGGCTTGCTAGGGTGGGTGGTTGGACGGATGAGGCGACCGTGACCATCACGGTGAATGGAGACATCTACTTGCCACTGATTATGAAATAGAAGTTTCTATTCTTTACTCAAAGCGGCTGGGATATCCCAGCCGCTTTTTTTATTCGCACCATCTGTAAATGTTAACCTTCAGGCACGCCAAGAAAATCCTCCATAATTTATTAGCTCAAAATCCTGATGAGTAGGGCGAATGATATAATCAGCCTTATCCTTCGGAGGTGGAAATGACCGACTTTATTACCTATGCAGAAATCGATGCCGCCTGTGATTTCATCAAGGCGCGCATTGAAGAATTACCGGAAATTGGCATCATCCTGGGCTCAGGCTTGGGGGGACTGGCCAATTCCATCGAGAACCCGGTGGTCATTCCCACAACAGACGTGCCCAGTTGGCCGATTTCCACTGTTCCAGGCCATGATGGCAAGTTGGTTTTTGGCAGATTGGATGGCAAGGTTGTAATGGCTCTGCAGGGGCGTGTGCACTATTACGAAGGGCATCCGATTTCGAAAATTGGCCTACCCATCCGCGTGATGCAACGCCTGGGCATAAAAACCCTGATTCTTACCAATGCGGCCGGTGGCTTGAACCCCGGCTTCCAGGCAGGGGACGTGATGGTGATGCGCGACCATATCGCGTTTATGCAATTTGGCGGGGAAAACCCGCTGCGCGGGCCCAATCTGGACGAATTTGGGCCTAGATTCCCGGATATGAGCCAGGTTTACGACCTGGAACTTGCTGATTTGGCTGTGGCTGCCGCAAAAAAGGCTGGTATCAGCGTAAGGGAAGGGGTTTACGTCTGGTTGGGGGGCCCATCCTTCGAATCACCTGCTGAATGCCGCTTTTTGAGAGCTGCCGGCGCGGACTCAGTGGGCATGTCCACTGTTCCGGAGGCCATCGTTGCCAGGCATGGTGGCATGCGTATTTTGGGCCTTTCGGGAATTACCAACAAAATCGACATCAGCGGTAAAAACGCGGCCACGCACGAAGAAGTACTGGAGGCCGGCGTGAGTCTGGCCCCCAAGATGACCCAAATCATCCACGGAGTGCTCAAGGCTATCTAAGCCCTGGCTACTGAAATTTGAATTCATGACCGCTGTCATCCGCTTTCTCGCCCAACTCGAGATTCCCATCTACATCCTTTTGGGGATTGTAGCTGTCATTTACCTGCGGCGGCTGATGATCTCCCTTGAAGAGAGGCGCCTGTCGGTCTTTGGATTGGAAAAGGATGCAGCCCAGGCGAAAATTGCCAAAGCGACAACGGTATTGATTTTGATTGGTCTGCTGACCATGGCAGAGTTTATTGTGGCCACTTTTTTGGCTGAAAAGCTGAGCCAGGAAGTGGCTTTTGCCAACCCCACGGTTGTGGTTACCCGCACGCCAACCCTGACCGCGACCCCAGGGGAACCACCGGAAGATGCCACTGAAACCCCGACACCTTACCCCCAGGCAAATCTGGAAGGTATCGAGAGCGATTGCGTGCAGGGAGTGCTGGAAATCTCGGAACCCAAACACATGGCCACGGTTTCAGGCGTTGTGGAAATCATCGGGTCTGTGAACACGCCGGCATTTGGCTCGTATGAATACGAGTTTTCCTTAGTCGGCCGGCCCAACTGGCAGACCGTTGCAGCAGGCAGTGAAGCCAGGGTGGATAAAAGTTTGGGTTTTTGGTACACCAACACCCTTGAACCCGGCAACTACATGCTGCGCCTGAATGCGCTGGATAACCAGGGCAAGCCCCAATCCGCCTGCGTGATTATCGTCAAAGTGCAAGGGGTGAATTAGCATGGCCAAAATGCAGATAACAAAGGGGCACACCGATGACTGGCCATCCCTGTTCAGCATGGATGCAAGCTCCAACAGTGATTATTCGTACAAGGTGGAAATTTCCCGCAATAACGATGCGTATGGTATTGATTTATCGCGGTTCAAACTGCCTCGTACCATGGGCTTAAGTTATCCCAGGGATAAGGCGGCACTTCTCATTCAATTGTCGACGGTAGAAATGGTTCTGATCGGGAAAATCCAGAATGAAGCCATCGCCTTTGCCTGCCTGGATGGTAGAGTTTATCCGGATACGGTTCAGGTGGCGGATTTGGTAGTCAATGAGAATGCCAGGCTAAATGGCATTGCTACGATCTTGCTGGTTGCCGCAGAAAAGTGGGCATTGGAGAGAAATCTGCACAGGCTTTTTATGGCAGTTCCCTTACGAAATGACCCGATGGTTTCGCTGGTAAAAAAATTAGGATACAGTTTCTGTGGGTTCATGGCCAGTTATTTTCGGACCGGTGATGATGCCCTCTTTTTCGAGAAAAGAATTGGCTAAAAGCTGACATGTTCCCAGCCATGATTTACATCAGCAATGTGTTGGAAGTCCTCTACCAGATCCTGACGGCGGGGGTGTCTATCACCGCGATTGCCCTGCTGATGTATGCAACCAATTTCAACTTCCGGGACCGCATTGTTCAAACCTTTGGTTTGATCCTGATCTGCGTGGCCTTGATTTTTTCAGGGGAAACTTTGGCCTCCGTCTCCAGCGAGCCCGGCACGATCCAGCTCTTCCTGCAGATTAAATGGACAGGTTTGCTGCTCTTACCAGCAGCTTATCTGCATTTTTCGGGTGAGCTGCTTACCTTGACTGGCAGACCCAGCCGTGGCCGCAGGCGCAGGGTGGAAATCCTGATCTACCTGGTGTCACTGATTGGGGTGGTGTTGGTTTGGGCTGGCGTGATTGTTGGCGGCCTGGCACCTACCCGGCAGCCCATGGCTTACCTGGTGCGCAATGATGTCACCTTTGGATTTGGCATCTACTACCTGGTAGTGATGGCCATGGCTTCCTACAACCTGGTTCGAGCATATCTACGCGGCAAGACCGCCACCACCAAGCGGCGTTTGCTTTACCTGCTGGCTGGTGCTGCTGCACCAGCATTGAGCGCCATCATCTTTATGTTTCACGGCAATGCCTTCTTCGCCCAAAATCCGGATGTATTCTGGGTTGTCTCATGCGTAGGGGCGGGATTAACGGTGTCGTTCATCATCCTGATGGCCTATGTGGTCTCGTTTTACGGGGTCACCTGGACTGATCGGATTATCCGCAACCGCCTGTTCCGCTGGTTGCTGCGGGGGCCCTTCGTCGCCGCGATTACGCTGGGAATGACAACCGCTGTGCGCCGGGTAGGGGCAACGTTTGGAAACCCGTACATTGCCTATGTTCCCATGGTTATGGTGGGAGCGATCATTGTGCTCGAATTCCTGGTAAACGTATTTTCGCCAAAAGTTGAAAAGTGGCTCTTCAGAGATGGGGAACAGGAAGATTTGAATATCATCCAGACCCTCGATGAACGCATGCTGACCATAAAAGATTTATATCAATTTCTGGAGACTGTGGCGGCTTCAGTTTGTGACCGGCTGCAGGTTCCCCAGTGCACGATCGGCATTCTGGAAGCAGGGAAACTGACCCAGGTGATCTTGACTGGTGAAAAACACTCAAGGACCAACCTCAAAATTGACCAAAGCATAATCGACCTGGTGCAGGCAAACCTTAATTCTTCAGAAGGTTTTATTGAGGCAAAGGGGGTCGGCTATTTGCCCTTGGTGGCAATGGACGGGGCGGAAAAAACAGACGGTAAGGAAGAACTGGTGGGCATCCTGGCGGCTCCTTTACCCAGTGCAGAGTCGATTGACGAAGACCAAATGGAGTCTATCAGTCTGTTGGCTGAACGGGCAGCATTGGCGATCAAAGATCGGCAGGTGCAACAGCAAATTTTGAAGTCAATCACTTCACTGCAAGCAGAAGTGGACCTCATCCAGGAGATGAGGGCAACCGCCAGCCTTGAACCCGCCCTCAATCTGCAGGCGCCAAATCGCGTTCTAAAACCAGACTTTGCCGATTGGGTGCGGGATGGTCTGACACATTATTGGGGCGGTCCCAAATTGACGAATAGCCCACTACTTGAGCTGAAAATTGTCCAAAAATCAGGGGCGGACCAGGATGGAAACCGGACAAACGGTTTGCGAAGCGTGCTTAAAGAAGCTATCGAACGCACTAAACCGCAAGGGGAACGCAAGTATACAGGTGATTGGTTGCTTTACAACTTACTGGATATGAAATATATCCAGGGCAGAAAAGTAAGGGAAGTTGCCCACAAATTGGCGATTTCCGAGGCGGACCTTTACCGCAAACAGCGGGTAGCCATTGAAGCGGTGGCCTTGAATATCCTGGAGATGGAAAATGCTGGGGATACCGGTGGGGGACTAAAAAAAGGAACTTTAAACCCTATAAATTGATGGGCAATAACGTCAGTTTGGCATGGAAACTGCAAGTATTTCCTTGAATAATGCCTTAATCTGACGGAGAACTAATGATCCAAACTGAGACACGTAAAGCCAGCTCACGGAATCGGCGTGATGACGCACCGCAAGATCTGCGGCCAATTCCGCCTGATGAACTGATAAACGAAAAAACTGCCATTACTAAACGGGTTAGCCGATTGGTATGGGATATTTTTGGTTTATTGCTGGTTGTGGCTGGCTTGATCGCCCTGTTGGGTGTGTTTGGGATTAGCAGAGGTTCAAGCCTGAATACATTTGTGCAGTTGCTACGACGGTTTTTTGGCATTGGCCGCTTTGTGTTACCGATGGCGGTGATTTCCACTGGCTGGCTGATACTGGTTTGGCGCAAAGACCCCGGCACACAGATGCATGTGGGCAAAGTTGTGATGGTCGAACTTGGCATTTTGTCGTTTCTGGGAGCAGCATCAGTTTTCTATGGCGATACGATCGAGATGGTCGAAAGCGGCCAAAGCGCTGGAGGAATTGTTGGCTGGGGAATTGGGCAGCCGCTAAACAGCGTTCTTGGCTGGGTGGCTGCAGGACTTTTGTTGTTTTTCTTCACTTTTATGCTGATTATGGCTGGTATGAATGGGTTTGGAGCGGTGGAACGTTGGGCACTTACCCAAGCCGGCGAACCCATCACGGTTGAAATTCCTGAAGACTTCCAGGCACCCATCCCATCTTCCTTGTTGGTTAATTCGCCCGCGCCTTCAAGGCGACTCAATTCAAATTCCATGGTCACTAAAAATGCGACCGATGCAGAAACGGTCATTAAGATCCAAAGACCAAAAGAGCAATTGGGGTTGCCTCTAAAGTACAAATTGGGCGGCAAACTGAACCGTCTGGACGAGCCAAAAGCAAAAAATCTTGGCCCCGCAAAGCGGTCCAATGAACTTCCCCCTCTAAGCCTGCTGGATGAAGAAAAAGTGACCGTTGCCAACCAGGCGACCATCAATATGACCGCAGGGTTGATAGAAAGAACCCTGGCGGATTTTGGCATTCCAGCAAAAGTGGTCGGCTATCGGGTTGGTCCTGCGGTTACACAATACGCGGTAGAACCCGGGTTTATGGATAAAGCCAACTCGGAAGAAAAACAGAAAGTGCGCATTTCACAGATTTCAGCCTTAAACAAAGACTTGGCGCTGGCACTGAAAGCCGAAAGGCTGCGCATTGAGGCCCCTGTACCTGGCAAATCCTACGTGGGTATCGAAGTGCCAAACGCTATCCACGAAGTGGTGCACTTGCGCCCTGTGCTCGAGTCTGAAGCATTTACGCGCACAAATTCACCCTTGGCCGTGCCTTTGGGACGGGATGTCAGCGGTCAGCCTTTGGTTTCGGATCTGGCCAGCATGCCCCATTTGCTGATTGCGGGGACTACCAACTCAGGTAAGTCCATCTGTATCACTGCTATTACCACCAGCTTGATTATGAACAATCAGCCGGAAGACCTGAAACTGGTGATGATTGACCCCAAGATGGTGGAGCTTAGCCGCTTCAATGGCATACCGCATTTGCTGGGGCAGGTAGAAACCAATATCGAACGCATCCAATCGGTTCTGCGCTGGGCAACCAGTGAAATGGATTATCGTTATAAATTATTGGAAGCCCAACATTCCCGCAACCTGGACTCTTACAACACACGCATGGAACACTCCGGCGGTAATAAGTTGCCCCGCATCGTGATCTTGATTGACGAGTTGGCGGATTTAATGATGACCGCGCCTGAAGTGACAGAAACGTCCCTGGTGCGGCTGGCGCAGAAAGCCAGGGCGGTTGGCATGCACCTGGTGGTGGCAACCCAGCGGCCAAGCACCGATGTGGTGACGGGCGTAATCAAGGCCAATTTCCCCACACGCATTGCTTTCACAGTGGCTTCGATGGTGGATTCCCGGGTCATTTTGGATACCCCTGGAGCAGAAACTTTGCTTGGTAAAGGCGATATGCTTTTTCTGCATCCTGAGATAGGCATTCCTCAGCGCGCCCAGGGTGTGCTTGTTTCGGATAGAGAGCTTGAAAAAGTGATGAACTGGTGGAAGGAACACAATAGTTCCGTCAACCAAATGCTGCCGATGGTGGTTGAAGAGCCCAAACCTGTGCTAGCTGCTGAACCTAAAGAAGACGTGAAGCTGGCGCAACAGCCGGCAGAGTGGGTGGAAGAGGTCACACCGGTCTACCAGGAAGAGCTGCAAGCGGAACCGCAGTTTGTTCCAGAACCCGTAGAAGATGAGGAAGCACCCTGGGAGACGACAGTACGAGCCATAGAAGAAGGCACTGGCGATGAAGTTCTGATCCGACAGGCGACCGCTTTGGTTCGCCGCGAAAAACGGGCCAGCGCCTCTTACCTGCAACGACAGCTCAGGATCGGGTATCCGAAAGCAGCCTGGCTGGTAGACCAACTTGAAGCCCGAGGTGTGCTCGGGCCTGCACAAGGCGGCGGTAAGGAACGCGAGATCCTTCCAGAGATACAAGATCCGTCAACCGAGGCTGCATGAAACCAAGTAATTTCAATGTTGAACAATTTCTCCGTAAATCCTTCAAGGAACCTCTGGATAAACTAAGCCGCCAACTTTATCAAAAAGGCGTGCGGGCTAACCAGGTGACCCTTTTGGGTTTACTGGGTTCTGCCCTGGTAGCATATCTGGTTGCGCATGGGCACTTATTGATTGGCGGTCTAATACTAGTTGTGTTTGCCCCGTTGGACGCTGTAGATGGGGCGTTGGCAAGGCTTTCTGGCGAAACCAACCGGTTTGGGGCATTCTTGGACTCATTCACAGACCGCTATGAAGAACTGTTGATACTGGCCGGATTGGGGTATTTTTTTGCCGTACACGGCAACAATAATGGGGTCCTGCTTAGCTTTTTAGCTGCCATTGGTTCTGTAATGGTCTCGTATGCCCGGGCAAGGGCAGAAGCTTTGGGGTTTGAAGCCAAAGTCGGTATTCTGACCCGCATCGAACGCACAGTGGTAATGGTTGTGGGTCTATTGCTGGGCATTCCAGTGATTGCAGTTGGTATAATTGCGCTGCTGGCGAACTTTACTGCCTGGCAACGCTTCTTCCATGTCAGGGAACAAGCAATCAAAGAAAATAATTCGAGAGGTTAGGATGCCACAAGGAATTCAGATTGGACCTTTAATTATTCGTTTTTACGCGCTCGCCATCATTGCTGGCGCTTTAATTGGCACATGGTTGGCCTCGAAATTGGCTGACAACGATGGCCAACAAGGCGATTACCTTTGGGATATGTTGCCGTGGTTGCTGATTGCTGGCATTATCGGTTCGCGCCTGTGGCATGTATTTACCCCATCCGCATCCAACGCGGCAATGGGAATTACTACTGCTAATTACCTGAAACATCCGCTGCAGATCCTGGAGATCTGGAAAGGTGGGTTGGGTATTCCGGGCGGTGTGATCGGCGGGGCTATTGCCTTGGTGATCTATTGCGTCGTAAAGAAACTGCATTTTGGCCAATGGACCGACTATATTGCCCCAGGATTGCTCGTCGCTCAAGGGGTCGGACGCTGGGGAAACTTTTTCAACCAGGAACTCTACGGCAGCCCCTCCAATTTGCCCTGGGCCATCAAAATTGCCCCCGAATACCGACTGCCTGGTTTCGAAGCAGTAGAAAGATTTCACCCCCTATTCTTTTATGAATTTGCCTTGAATTTGATTGCGGCTGGAATTTTACTGCTCCTAATCAATGCGAATCGCAAGAAACGTTTTCTCTTCAAGGGTGATATTTTCCTGCTCTACCTGGTTCTATACCCGGTGATCCGCTTTGGGTTGGAATTCCTACGCCTCGACCCCTCGGCGGTGTCTGGGTACAACATCAACCAAACCGTCATGGGCATTGTTGCCGTTTTGGCTATTGCTGGCCTCCTGGTGCGTCATTTTGTGGCAAAACCGAAGGATCCTGAAACTGAGACCGAAGGCGTTGACCTTACCAGCATCAAACCTTTGGTTGAGAAAGACGCTGTTGTTACTCCCGAACTTTCAGATAGTGAACTGGGCCTGGAAGAAAATACTGAAAAAGAACTGAATGAAGATCTTGACGAGCTTAGAAAACTCGAATAAATCAGATTTCGATCAACGGATGAGCAAACCCCGGTTCAACCGGGGTTTTTCTATAGGTATAGGATGGTAAAATGGGTGGATATTCTGTAAGGAGAAAAATAATGAATCTGGAAGAACAAGTCGAATATCTAATGCAAGGTGCCGATTATGGCGATGACGAAGTCTACCAGACGATGCGCAAGGAACTCACAGAACGCCTGGCAGAATCCAATAAAACTGGTAAACCGCTCAAAGTTTATTGCGGCTATGACCCAACCTCCTCCGATTTGCACCTTGGACACACTATCACTATGCGTAAATTACGCGCATTTCAGGATCTGGGGCACGATGTTACTTTTTTAATTGGTACCTTCACGGCAAGAATTGGCGACCCGGACAAGGATAAAGCCCGACCCGTCAACACGGATGAGGTAGTACGGCAAAACGCAACGACTTATGCCCAGCAAGCTTTCAGGGTATTGGATCCGAAAAAAACAATTGTTGCCTACAACTCCGATTGGCTTGCCCCTGTGACATTTGAGGAACTCTTCAAGATGGCCTCCATCTTTACTGTGCAACAATTTTTAGCCCGTGACAATTTTCATAAACGCATCACTGAAGGTACGCCTATCTATCTGCATGAGTTTTTCTACGCACTAATGCAAGGTTACGACGCACATCATCTGGATTGCGATGTGCAACTGGGTGGTACTGATCAACTCTTTAATTTGATGGCTGCCCGCAAGTTGATGCAGTACTATGGCCAAAAGGGCAATATTCCCATAACCTTTCCATTAATTCCCGGCACAGACGGCGAATTGAAAATGAGTAAATCTCTCGGAAACTACATTCCAATCAACACCGATGCTGCGGATATGTTCGGCAAAGTGATGAGCATCCCCGATAAGATTATGCCGCTTTATGCAACCTTGACCACAAACTGGCTTCCAGACGAGGTGGCGTCCTTCAAAAAAGGTTTAGCTGATGGCAGTACGCACCCACGGGATGCAAAAATGAAGCTTGCAAAACGCATAACAGAGCTCTTCTATGGAGAAACTGAAGCGCAGGCAGCCCAGGAACGATTCGTGGATACCTTCCAGAAGAAAAGCGTGCCGGATGAAATGCCTAAATATAAGGCGGGTGAAGTTGAAACCGTGGCTGAGATCATGTTGGCAAATAACCTGGCAAAGAGCAGAGGTGAAATCAAGCGGTTAATCCAACAGAATGGATTGCGCTTAAACGGTTTGGTCATAGAGGCTGAGACTGAAGTTCCAAAGCCCGGGGATGTGCTGCAGGTAGGCAAGCGGCACTTCCTGAAAATAATCTAATAACTGAAGGAGCCCGAAAGGGTTCTTTTCTTATTAATTGATCGGGTTAAGCAGCTGCCGGGCAATATCCTGCGCGAGTTGAGCGGATGAGTCTTCTAACAGGATGGCAATTGCGAGCGGGGAGCCTGTCCAGGAACTTGTATTTCCACCAATCAGCCAGGTGAGCATGGGTTGTGATTCGGTTGAACTGTGCCCCATTTGGTACCAGATTTTAGCATCTTCTGCCGAAAGACGATTTTGGATTTGCAGGGCAATGGGCTCAGGAATGACCTGACGGCTTGAAATGACGTTTTCAAATGTTTTCCATGTACCATCATCATCGAGATAGCTGTTGACCAAACGGGGTTCAGAGTAAAAACCTTTGTTGGTAATTGTTGCAGCCACCAAACCCATCTGCAGAGGACTGGCCTTGATGGCGGCCAGATCTGCTGAGGTTATCTTTGAAAGATCGGTGGGGAACTGGCTGGCGGCAGCAACTTCGAGAAAGATGTCTGGAACAGAATCCAAATTCAAATCTTTTAACATTGCAACGGTCTCCTTGAGGTAGGCTTTGTCCGGTTCAAATTTTGGATCAAGCGGGCAACCAAAGCGTAATGGGTCAATCTTGCTGACTTTCCCTTCCATCGCTAATAGGCACTCGGAATCGAGGAATAGGGATGTATCCGGAATTAGCCCTTCGAGTACCGGTGTTTTGAAATCCTGCACTAAATAAAAGAAATGGGAAAGTGTTCCCATGGGATAAGAACCCTGGGTTGTGCGGTTGAGAAGGGGGGCTTTATCCGATGTCATCAGTTCGTCCCAATGTTCGGTGAGGGTGTTGCTATCAAAACCTGGGTGAGAAGCAAGAGCGTAGATTTCACCGGATTGGGCATTCAGAACCACAATTGCACCAGCATTTGCGCCCAAGAGTTCATCAGCTATGTTTTGCAGAATAAGGTTGATATTGAGTTTGATGTCCAAACCCGGTGGAGGTTGGTTATACAGTAAATCGTTCCACCAAATGAGATTGTAATCACTGCGGCTGAGCCCACGCAGATATGGGTACATACTTTTCTGAATTCCCGTTTGGCCGTAAAGACCGCTGGCATATCCCAAAGTGTGACTAAGATTGGGAACATGGTTAACGAGCTGGTAATTGCCCGGCATACCGTAAACCCCGGAAAGGACAATCCCCGTTTGTGAAACAACCTTTCCACGAGGTGAAAGTTGATCCCATACAGCCCAACGTGGGTTTTCGTTTCTTGCGAGTAGGCTGTCGTGGTCAATAATGGCCAGCTGGGCATGTCTGAGGATCAGCAAGCCAAATAAAACCATGATGACGCTTCCGATGAGCAAGTAGGGCTTACGGGTACGGTCAGGCAGAATTTCAGGGCTATTTTCAGTGCTGATGCGCAGCAAAATCGCTATGGCAATCAGATTGGTGACCAAAGAAGATCCGCCGTAAGAGGCAAACGGAAGTGTGATTCCCGTGAGTGGCACCAAGCCAAGGTTTCCGCTGACAATGATAAGCGTTTGCAGGGCCAGATAGGTTGAGAGGCCGAAAGCCAGGTAGCGGCCAAAGCTGGTTTTAGAGCGCATGGCAATATTGATGCCCCGAATGACGAGAAGCAGCAGGAGAACGAGGTAAGACGCGCCCCCGATCAAGCCGAATTCTTCTCCTATGACCGTGTAGATGAAGTCAGATACAGCAATCGGAACAAGGTAGGGGCTGCCCAGGCCTGGACCGGTACCTGATACCCCCCCAGCTGCTATTGCGATGCGGCTCTGCACAAGTTGATAGGCGGCATTTTGGGTATCCAACCATGGATTCAGCCAGAGATCCAGGCGCACCCTGACAATTGGTAATGTCAAGTAGCCAATTGCTCCAACTATGATAAGCACCAGTGGGAAAATCCAAAGAAACCTTCGGCGATGTGTCGTCACTGTAATCATGAGGATGTAGAGGAAAGCAATCAGCACGGCGGTGCCCAAATCGCGCTGCCAGACAAGCAAAACTCCGATTACCAGGGTGAGGATGACTGTTGGCAGGATGGAGGCTAATAGCCTGGCATTTGGTTTGAGTTGGTCTGCAAAGAAAGCGGAAAGATAGACGATCACCAACAGTTTGAGCGGTTCGGAAGGCTGAAAATAAATCTTAAGAAAGCGTAGCCATAAACGTGGCCCGCTCTCTGTGGGGTTGACGCCAATGACAAATGTGAGCCCAAGCAGTGCCAAACCAAAAACCAACCAGATGTATTTATAGCGTTTTAGGGTTTGGGTGAGGTTATGGGCGTTGATGGCAAAGATGATGAGCAGGCAGCCAACGCTGAACCAGAGCATCTGTAAAAGCCCAAGCCTTGAGGAAAGCCTCCAGACACTTAATAGACCCCAGCCGGAGAGCAGCGCGACGATCGGAAAAATCAATGGGTCGCGGTTGGGGAGTTTCTTATTGAGAGTTCTTTGGATCAGAATTACCCAAAAAAGCCATACCAAAAAGGGCAAAAAGAAGATGTACTTGATGTTGAAATCTGGTTGGTGCAACCGGATGGCAGTTGAAATGCTGAGGGCAGCCGCGTAAAAGAGCACAAAAAATATTGCCCAAATGATTAATTTGGGTTTACGAATGCTGCCCTGGTCTACACTGGCAATGCTCACTTCAGATACTTATTCACCAGAAGGCCAAGCTTTTCCTTGGTAGCCGAATTAATGCGCAATGGATTGGTGATGATGGCGTTTTCAAGGCTATGCTGGCAGGCGCAGTCAGCATCTTCTGTTTTGCTGAGGATATCCGCCAACCTGACGAGGGTATTCTGGGCTGTGGCCGTATTCTTCAGCAAGGTTTTTACCACCATCTCAACGGTTACTGGTTCTTCGCTGATGTGCCAGCAATCGTAATCGGTGACGTGTGCCATGGTTGCATAACAAATTTCGGCTTCCCTGGCAAGAAAAACCTCTGGCGAACAGGTCATGCCAACGAGCGACATACCCCACAAACGGAAGGTGTTAGATTCAGCTCGGGTGGAAAAGCGCGGGCCTTCAATAGTGATGTAGGCACCACCTTCGTGATAAATGGTCCCTTCCTCTTCAAGCGCTTGAGCCAGGGAGTGATTGAGTTCCTCGCAGAAGGGGTCGGCAGTAGAAACATGAACCACTAATCCATTTTCAAAAAAGCTCCTGGCACGCTTGTGGGTATTGTCGTAGACCTGATCGGGGATGACAATTTCACCCGGCTTGTAATCTTCACGAAGGGAACCGCAGGCGCTGACACTGATGAGACGTTTGACACCCAATGATTTAAAAGCCCAGATGTTGGCGCGATAGTTTACCTCAGAAGGTGAGATGGTGTGGCCGATACCATGGCGGGCAAGGAAGGCCAAGCGGTGACCATTCACCATTCCAGTCATAATGGGAGATGATGGGCTTCCAAATGGTGTATCAATCTCTATCTGTTTCTTATCCGTGAGTTGGGGAAGATCGTAAAGGCCGGAGCCCCCGATGATGCCAAAAGTGTAATGATCAGTCATGTGCTCTCCTTAGTATTGTTTTATTGAAATGGTAATGGGAACTTCGCCGCAAACGATGAGATCCCCATCCTTAATGACCATGGGTTCCTCAATGCGCAGGTCTTCAATGTACGAGCCGTTGGTGGAATGCAAATCTTCAATCCACCATTGATTCTGATGAAAACTGAGCGTTGCGTGCCGGGCAGACATGGTACTGTTGGGCACACTCAGATCACATTCAGGGTCGCGGCCGATGGTCACTTCGCTGCTGGTGAATGCTTGTTCAACCTGGTGGTTGTACCGTTCGTAACAAAGCGTCAGCATTGGGATAACCAGATTGCCGGCCTGGGAGTATTTCGTGTGCAGACTCTTCCAGATCAGGCTAAAGGCAATGACAAGAAAAACAAAAAGGCTGATCATCATCAACATGCGCAGACCCAAACCAATAAAGGGAGTCATTCTTTTTTGCCTCCCATTTGGCTGAGCACGCGGGTGCCAGTGCCTTTCTTCTCCTGGTCGTGACTGTAAATGAGAAGGGTTTTCCCAATCTTGATCACATCCCCTGGTTTGAGTTTGGCACTGCCGACAGGCTTGTTGTTAATGAACGTGCCTCCAGTAGAACTGAGGTCAAACAGAAGGTAAGAGCCTTTTTCAGCCCTAAGCTGAAGATGTTTCCTGGATATCTGGGGGTCCTGAATGACGATATCGTTACTAGAATGTCGCCCGATGCTAACAATGGAGGTCTTTAGCATTATCGGTTGGTGGCCGTCAATAATCAGGCAAGCCTGTTGCGGAAGTGGTGGTAGGGCGGGCTTATCCGGTGAAAGATTTATGATGGTGGCCGTCGTAATTTGTTCCGGGGTATTTTGGGCGGGGATGACTTTGAGCTCATCCACTCCCAGGCTGTCATCTGCCAGCAAGTGCAGGTGTAAGGGTTTTTCGAATTGTACAGATGCATCCTTAAACGCATCCATTATTTCCTGGCTCACCTTGTCCAGCACGGGTTGGGTACACAACCAGGCATCATACTTTTCAGGCGAGACGCGTAATTGGATAAAGTCCGGGAGAACTTCGGTCTCGTCCAGTGAAGTCTTGACCGCTTTCAGGATTATTTCGGTTAACTGGGCGGAAAGGGATTGAGAGCTGCTGGGAAAGAAGAGCCCATCCAATGAACCTTCCAGGATACGTCTAAGTTTCAACTCAAGGGAATCAAGAATTTTGCTCATTATAAATGGAATTATACCAACTCCAACCGAGCCGGGTTTAAAGATGAATGCTAAATGTAGGTTTGTCAAACATATTGGACAGTCTGGTTTAAGAATTGAACAGGTGATAAGAACTTAAGTGGACGCATCGGGATATGGTTAGTGCGCTGGTTATGCCTTCTTAGTTGTTGCTTGAAATCCTCAAAAGAATAAAATCTAGCATGGTTGTATAAACGTTTCTGGTCCTCCTTGTGACTTCTTTCTACCTTGCCATTATGCCTGGGGGTATAAGGTTTGATCAACTTATGCTTGATCCCTTTCTGCTCCAGAAAGATTTCAAACAAGCTGGGATTCCTGTCCTGCTTGGTTTTGATAAAGCGTTTGGTAAATTCAAATCCGTTATCCGTCTGCACACATTCAATCCGGATGCCCTTTCTGGCAAACCAGGCTGAAGCATGTTCAATGAATACAGCCGAAGAGAAGGTGTCTGCTGTCTGAAAAGCTTCCAAATATCGCAAACGGCTGAACTCATCAATGGCCGTGTATTGGTAGTAATGCTTCCAACCTTTGTCCAGAACACATTCCCCGGGCACTATTTTGACATCTACTTGCACTCTCTGCCCAGCATAACGCATCTGTTCATAGGGCTTAGGCTTGTACTTTGTTTTATTGGCCGTTCTCTGCCTCCCTAAACCTTCTCGGCGCATGACCCGGTAGAGACTTACGTAATGCCGCGTGTAGCCTTGGTTTCTCAGTTTGAACCAGAGCTCGAATAGACCTAAATCCCGGTTGTGGCTCCAATACCGCCGGATCAACTCAATCTCATCCCAACTGTGTTGCATGGGATGATGCTTTGGCCGTCTTGACTTACTTGCCAGTGAGCTAATCTCACCATCAAAACGTTTGATCCAGAAGTAAATGTAACTGCGACCTTTGTTGTACTTGCGAGAGGCTTTGCAGACCCCCTGGCTCAGTGCATATCTCACCAGCGAATACCGATATTTCATGTCTTGTGTTATCTTATCCATAGCAGGTTGTGGTTTCCTCCGTCTTGTTTTGTTTCAGCACAATAACAATAACGGATGCTTCCATTTCCTGCTATTCTTTTCTCTACTCACTGTCCAATATGTAGTGTAAACCTACAGCCGGGTTTAAAGATGAATGCTAAAAAGCATAGATGGGGTTGCTAAAGATCCAGGCGCGATGTTTTCCCAGGTAATCCTGATAGACCTCCACCCGGTAAATGCCGGGTTCGGTAGTGATATGCATCAGCACTTCACGATCCCAGGATTCTTTGATCATTTTGCCGTCTTTAAAAAGGCGGATGTGACCAGGGATCGGCAGCCGCACCTGGAAGGTCAGCCCGCTGCTTGAATCGACCCGGTCACCCAGCAGGAATGTGCCATCCTTGGTGTTGACTGTGAAACGGAAGCCTTTGGCAGAGTGGATCAGGTCATTTGCCAGGTAAGTGTGGCCGCTGGATATGGCATCATAGATCATAGCGCGGTCCTGATTGATCTCACCGCTAAGTTTGTTGGGGACGACCAGATGGTTGCTAAAGCACCTAAACTGGAATTCATAGGTGTAAAGATGCACCTTTATGGGACCCTTCTGGATAATCAAATTATGGGCATCGTTGCCAGCGATGGCAACGATGGGTTGTTTATGCTTGAGGAGCAGCTCATCCCAAAGTTTGATTGTGCGCTCCAAGGGCGCTTCCATCATGCCCCGAGGGAAAAATGCGTTGCGGATTGCCGCTGGGAGGGTCTGCGAACGGGTCTTAAATTCGCTCAATTGATTCCAAAGTTCAATCCCGGTGAAACCTTTTACGTCCCAATTGCGCCACCCAAATTCACCTTCTCCAAATGCGGGGAGAGTATCTTCATATGGGTGGGCGATGAATGTGAGCCCACGGCTGGAAGTGGCTTGATTAATCAGGGTCTGCGGATTGGGAGCAAAACGGGCAAGTTCGCGATTGTGGCCAAAAACGAGCAAATGGCTGCCGCCTCCTTTGAGGGTTTGATCGTGAACCTCTTCGCCAATCAGAAGGAGCACTTTGCGGCGCTTATCCTGCAAGTAAGTTTCGGCATCTTGCACCAAAACGTTGTGATCAGTGACAATGACGGCATCCAGGCCGGCCTTCATGGCTGCCTTAAGCAAGTCCAAGTGGCTGCCATTGCCATCGGAGTAGCGGGTATGCATGTGAATCCCAACCTGTATCTCTTCCATGAGTCAGGATTATACCAATCTGTGCAGCTAAATATGGGTTAGGGGTCGGAAACGGACTGATTGTCCACTTTAGCTTTCACCTTTAAACCTGGCTGCGATTCCCAAAATTGGCTGCCTGTTTTGAAGTAATGCGCTGTATATTAATAATCATCACCTCCGGATGGAAAACAAACAGGGAACAGCTGAGGCTGTTCCCTGTTAATGTAAGTGTAGTCAAATCAGATTTACTCAGACCGGTTTACATGAAGATCAACTTCATCCACGACAGGAACTGGTTGACCTAATTGCAAGACCGCAGGACGGGGGAGTTCGATGACATGAGAGTGAGCAACTTCTTCTGGTTGAGTGGGAAACCAATGCTTCGTATTGTTGATGTATCTCACCAATAGCAACATCACTGGCACTTCCGTGAGAACACCAACAGTGCACACCAGCACTACTGGAGAGGTCGGACCAAAAAGCATGATTGCAACGGCTACGGATAATTCAAAGAAATCCGATGCCGCGATGATGGAGGCGGGTGCGGCGATATTATGCGGCAGTTTTGCCATTCTGCATATCTGATAAGAAGCAGTGGCAGAAATTACATTCTGAAGAACCAATGGAACAGCGATCAACAGCACATAAAATGGGTCCTGTAGGATGACTCCGCCCTGGTAAGTGAATATGATGACCAGGGTAAGTAACAAACCGATGGTAGTGATACTGTCAAATTTGTTTACAAACTTTTCGTTGAAAAATTCCAAACCTTTCTTCTTGATCATCACGGCTCTGGTAATCACGCCCGCCGTCAATGGAATGACCACAAAGAGAAAGATAGAGAAAATGAGCGTATCCCAGGGGATCTGAACCTTATTAATACCGAGTAAAAAAGTGACCCATGGAACAAACAGAAAAATGATCAGCAGATCATTCACAGAAACCTGCACCAGAGTGTGAGCGGGGTCGCCTTTGGTGAGGTTGCTCCATACAAATACCATAGCCGTACAGGGAGCCACGCCAAGCAGTACCGCACCGGTCACGTAATCCCGAGCTAACTCGGTCGGGATAAAGGCTTTAAAGATGACGAAGAAGAAGAGTGAGGCCAGACCGAACATCAGCAGCGGTTTAATCAACCAGCTACTGCCGGTCGAGATCACCAACCCAAGTGGGTTTTTCCTCACGTTCTTGATGGATTGAAAATCAATTTTCATCATCATCGGGTAGATCATGATCCAGATCAGGATTGCGATGGGGATGTTCTGGCCATAATATTGAACTTTCCCCAGAGCTTCGGGGATCGCAGGCAGATATTTGCCGACCAAAATGCCAACTGCCATGCATAACAATACCCAGATCGATAAATACTTTTCAAAGAAACCTATACTTTGCTTATTGCTTTGTTCCATAACTTTGACCTTTCATTTTATCGTAATATAGTTCAATCATTGTTGAATTATATTGACCTAGTTTACTTTGTCAAGGGCTAACACTACAGAATTCAAGGATTCATTCAAAAATATCATCTTCAATTACGTTGCAAATCTTATGTGAAAATTTGCACATTTATCCCTTGACACAGGTCAAATTAGGGATATACTACAACGTAGGTTGAAGTATTAAACAAAAACATTAACTAACTAGTAAACACACAAAGGAGAAAAATGTCAGAAAAACCTCGTTTCGTTATGTGTATTTGTACGGGGCAATGCCCAGGTTTTGAAAAATTGGATCTATGGGCTTTGATCAACTATGTGCGCAGTGAATTGGATGTAGAATACGCCATCGTTCATCCTCAATTATGCGTTGAGGACGGCGATGCCTTTTGGCGGGATTATGCCAAACCTGGCGTCAACTATATTGTTGGCGCTTGCGACCCGGTGATGCAGCGCAAGATGTACAAGGAAGCCGTTACAGAGGTGGGTGTCGATTTCAATACCCAGATCACTCCTTTGGACCTGAGAAACCATACTACAGAAGAAGCCATTAAGATCGTAACAGAAGCAGTTGAGAAGGTTAACACAAAAAATTGACAAACAATCCGCTTCCACAAGAAACGTACGCAGGCGTTCCTCGGGCAATGATTGATTGGTTTCCGACGTTAAATCCTATCCTCTGCCAACCATCCAGCTGTAAGCAAGAATGTATCGCTGCCTGCCCTCGCAACATCTACGAAAAAACAATATATGGACTTGTGATTGTCGCAAGACCTTATGAATGCACAGTGGGAGATATCTCCTGTAGTTTTGCCTGTCCTTTTGAAGCAATAACCCTTCCAAGCCGGTCTGAGTTGAAGCAGATGCTCTCAAAAGCCAGAGAAACTTTATTATAAAAAAGGAAAACTAAATGAGTGCGAAAGATGATGTGTTGCCCGAATTAGAAGAAAGATACCAACTCTACCTGGGTATGCCCAGGCAGTTTATTCCGTGGTACCCTACCATTGATGCAGAAAAATGTATTGGCTGTAAAAAGTGCATGGATTTCTGTCATGACACAGTCTACGCTTTTGTCGAAGCAGACAAAAAGGTTATTGTCCAGGATAGATGGCATTGCCAGGTGTATTGTCAATCTTGTACCCACGCCTGCCCGAAAGACGCAATTACTTTCCCAGAGCGCGCAGATGTGAAAGCGGCGATTCGAGAACTTAGACAAAAATACCCAGCTTACTAATTGAGATAAGGGAAATTATGAAAACAAGCGAATTCTACGAGTTGAGTTTTGATAAGTTTGGTCTGAAAGTTCCAAAAGGGTATTGGTTTGCCGGTTACGATACCTGGGCTAAGGTTGATGGTAACCAAGCCACCGTCGGAATAACCGATTTTCTGCAAACCAAGATGGGAGATGTTGCTTTCTTTACTCCTTCTGAGGATCAGGTGCTTGAACAAGATGACGTCCTCGGAACGATAGAAAGTATTAAAGCCACCATCGATCTGACCATGCCTGTTAGCGGTAGAGTTGTCGAGTATAACCCGCGATTGAAAGAGCATCCCGAAGTAATTTCCGAGGATCCATACGGAGACGGATGGATTGTGAAGGTGGAATTGTCGGATTGGGAAGCTGACCGGACTATGCTTTTACCTGCAGATAAGTATTTTGAACTTATGCAGGAAAAAGTGAAAAACGCACTTGCGGACTGAAGGGAGAGAAATGGCCAACAGTTACAAAACAACGGTAAAAAAGATAGCAAAACGCAAAGGCCATCTGATCTGCGGTAACGGTCCAGAGATGGATTTTGGCGCTCCACCAGACGCGCACGGACAATTTGGTTGGTTCACGCCCGAAGATGCCTTCGTGGCGGCAGTCAACACTTGCATCCACATGATCTTTCTGTGGACCTGCGAGCGGATGAAGATCGACCTGGTAGCCTATGAATGCGAAGCAGAGGGTTTTAAGAAAGTCTACCTGGATAAAACTGAATTTTTTACCCATTTGGTTCTCAAACCCGTCATCACAGTAAAAAATAATGACGCTGAAACAGTCAAACGCGCCCTGCAGATTGCTAAAAAATACAGTCTAATTGCGTCCTCCATCAAGTCTGAGATCATATTTGAACCTACAATAATTATACAAAGGTGATTTCTACGAGCTCCTGGCGATTCTACTGTACCAATCTATGAATTACGCCAGGAGCTTTTTTCTCGATTTAACCCTTTTTAGGAAAGCTTTTTTTGATAATTAGGAGCATCATGAGCGGTGAAAACAAACAAACATTTGACCTTACAGAGATTTCACAATGGTTGAAAGTGCTTTGTGAACCAAACCGCTTGATGTTGCTTGACGCTATCATCAGCGGCGTGCAATGCAATTGCGATCTCGGCGAATCACTGGGCATGGCTCCCAACTTGATCTCGCACCACCTCTCGGTCATGCGGGAAGCCGGCTTAATTGACGCTGAACGCGATCAAACTGACGCGCGTTGGATCTACTATACAGCCAATGCTGAGGCACTTAAGTCTCTCCAACATCTGCTATCTGCCTTTCTTGATCCTTCACGCATCCAATCACTATTGACTAGTTGCCGGCCCAGACAAGCCTGTGTGCACATACCAGCCCCTGATTCATCCAGCGCAGTCTAGAGTTCCTGCATACAGTGCCAAATTCTGATCAGCAATCGACGCTTTCGATCAGCACGCTAGAAAAACAAATCATCCATGAATTCGAACAATTCGATGGTGTGGATGAAAAGTATAGGCATCTATTTAAATTAGCGGATACGTTGCCAAATCTGGATTCAGGTCTAAAAACGGAAAAGAACCAGGTTAAGGGCTGTCAGTCAACCGTCTGGTTTTATGCTACCTTCCAAAATGGAGGCATGCACTTAAAGGCGGATAGCGACTCAATGCTCATCAAGGCCATCTCCGCCTTGATTGTCCGCCTCGTGGAAGGGCGATCTCCCATTGAGGTGCTGGAAGTAAATCTGAATTTTTTAGATAAGCTGAGCATTTGGAAACTTGCATCCAGACAAAATCCAGGTTTGGTTGCCATTATTGGTCATCTCCATTCAATGGCACGTTCAAGTTTGCAGGACCAAACCACGTCCCAAGCAGAGCATCATGCCGCCGCTTAGTTACAGCACCCTGTATATTGGTGCGGCTCCAGCCGGACTGCTTGGGCTTGATGAACTGCTGCGTGAGTTATTTGATGCTGGCGCGGCTCCACTTGATACAGATCTTAATGACAAGTTGGTTTTGGGGATCAAGCGTAATAACTTTGTGCCAAAATCTGCCTATAAGGATTACGCGGTGGCTTTGAGGCTTGAATTTACGGCCTATTATGACGCGCTCAAGCTAGGTACAACCCCACAAATACGCAACTATGGCACGTGGGAGGGTCACCCGCGGGAGCATATCCCCTGGTTCCCAACCATCGCAGAGGAGCTTTGTAATGGGTGTGCCGCGTGTATTGAGGTCTGCCCTAAAGATGTCTTCAAAAAGACCACCGATGGCAAGGTGATTGTCGTAGATCCTTTTGACTGTATTGTAGGTTGTTGTTTTTGTAAAAGCCCCTGCCTGCCTAATGCGATCATGATGCCAAACAGGGAGATGCTGGACAGTTACCGCCATCAACAGGGCATGAGGTGACCTTCTCACGAGGTGGTTGATATACCTGATTGCAAGATGGGGTCTAATTTAGCGGGTTTACTCTACTCTGGCGTTTCGAACCATACCAAAGATTTGTCAGACAGCCCCATTTCACGAGCAACGGTATATATCTCAAAACAAGGGATTTTGTCCACTTCTTCCTCAGGGTTACCACTTAATCCTGGGTTTTGGCTCACATGGCACTGGATAGCTCTAATTTTCTCCAGCTTATATTCAGATATATCGACAGTTATAGTTGACCTGGCGTCCTCATCGAGCGGAGCACTTACCCCGCAACCCAAGGAAGTCGCTTCAGACGGCTTGATGTACAACAGCCATGCTTTAAGATGGCCCTTATCATACGCCTGAGTAACCGCCCGAGAAATGGTCACATGGTCAGGATGTCCTGAGACACCATCCGGACCAAAAGTTATGATGACTTGGGGTCTGATGAGTGCGATCCAACTATTAAGCGTATGCACTAAGCGAGTAGGATTCGATTTGGATAATTCACCGTCGTGATAGCCCATGAAAATAACTTCAATACCCAGATGTTTTGCTGCCGCTTTCAATTCTTGTTCACGAATTGCCCCCGCTTCTTCAGGCTTCATCCCAGGAATTCCGGCTTCCCCGCGAGTTGCGCATAATAATGTTACTTGGATCCCACGGTGGACATATTTTGCCAAGGTTCCGCCCACGGCAAAGCTCTCATCATCAGGGTGAGCTAAAATCACCAACATTCTCTTCAGCTTCAAATCAAACATCAAGGGTCCTTATATCCCAACGATGCTTTATTTTTATCGTTGCACATCATACGACTATGCAGAGTCCAACTCCTGAATTTTTCTGCGGATAAGTGGGATGGAAATCTTTGTGCCGCAACTGATTAGAATGCCATCAATCATTACTATTGGTAATGGCTCACCAGTTGGTAGCACAGGAATATTCGAATCAAACAAATCATAGTAGCGCACGCGAACTCTGTTGCCGTAGGTGGCCTTTAGTTTGTCGGCAGTCCATTCTGCCACTTCACGCCAGGTCTCCTTCAGACCCTTTTTACATGCAACAGGCACACCGATAATTTCAATCTCATGCATGTGGATTCTCCAAATTAACAACACCCACTAGACCGTCGCGTAAGCATGGCAAAATCCAAACCCAACAACTCACTAATTTCCTGATTAATTTCTTGCAAAAATAAAACAGCCTTCCCCCGACTTTTCTCATATTCCTGAATAGTTTCATTGCTGCCAACAGAACCCTGCAGCGCGCGCAAGCTAATAATGTCACTTTCGGAAATTTTGCCGGAAGACTGCTGAGTTCGGGCTTTTTGCTGGATTTCTGATAACTCCTTAAGTAATCGTAGTGCTTCGTTATCTTTCTGCAATTTAGCCTGA
>Ga0209538_1000392_pt1 | contig 26022 bp, 24 predicted proteins | sample BarGraNGADG00211_2_FD_184492 | JGI IMG/M metagenome (GOLD analysis project Ga0209538, IMG submission 184492) | Arctic peat soil microbial communities from Barrow, Alaska - Barrow Graham LP Ref core NGADG0004-211 (SPAdes) (version 2) | ecosystem: Environmental > Terrestrial > Soil > Wetlands >... | reverse complement strand
GGCCTTCTGGTCGGCGTGGTGGTGATAGTCAGCGCGCTGACATTCTTCCCGGTGCTCGCGCTCGGGCCTATCGCGGAGCAGTTGGGGCATTTCTTCTAGGAGACCAGTGGCTAAGAAGAAGGACAGAGGCAAAGGCTTTCTTGACGCGAAGCTCGCCCGTCAGGGCGCAATCGACGCGTTCAAGAAGCTGAACCCTGTGCATATGGTGCGAAACCCTGTCATGTTCCTTGTCGAGGTCGGCGCGGCGGTCACCACCTACTTCTTCATCAAGGCGCTCGTGCTGGGGCACGGCTCATTGGCCTTCACGCTCCTTATCTCTATCTGGCTGTGGTTCACCGCCCTTTTCGCGAATTTCGCGGAAGCCGTTGCGGAAGGCAGGGGCCGCGCACAGGCCGAGACGCTTCGCAAGACGCGCGTCGAGACAACGGCCAGGCTCCTGCAGGCGGACGGCACAACCAAAGACATCTCGGCCGGAGAGCTTCGCAAGGGGGACCGGGTAATCGTCGAGGCCGGGGAAACGATACCTGGCGACGGAGAGGTCTATGAAGGCATCGCGAGTGTGGACGAGGCGGCGATAACCGGCGAGTCCGCACCGGTGATCAGGGGTTCCGGTGGGGACTTCAGCTCTGTGACCGGCGGTACGCAGGTGCTCTCCGATTTTCTCAAGATCGAGATCTCCGCGGATCCCGGACAGAGTTTCCTGGACAAGATGATCGCCCTGGTCGAAGGTGCCGAGCGGCAGAAGACGCCTAACGAGATAGCCCTAAGCATCCTCCTGGTCGCCCTGACGATCATATTCACGGTGGTGATCCTGGTACTCACCCCCATCGGTGGTTACCTGGACGCACGCCCGACCATAACCGCGCTGGTCGCGCTCCTCGTGTGCCTCATCCCGACAACCATTGGCGGGCTTCTGTCGGCAATAGGTATCGCCGGGATCAACCGCCTGGTCCAGTACAACGTGCTTGCGATGTCAGGGCGGGCGGTAGAAGCCGCGGGAGACATCAACACGCTGCTGCTCGACAAGACCGGTACGATCACCTTCGGCAACAGGTTTGCGAGCGAGTTCAGCCCGTTCGAAGGTCACACGGAGGAGGAGGTCGGGCGCGCGGCTATCCTGGCGTCTCTGGGAGATGAGACGCCTGAGGGACGGTCCATCCTCACTCTGGGCGAGAAACTCGGCATCAGGCTGGAGTCGCCGGAGGGTGGCACCGTGGTTCCCTTCACGGCGGAGACCAGGATGAGCGGACTGGACTGCGCGGGTGACACTTATCGAAAGGGAGCGGCGGATGCAATAGCCCAGTATGTGGAGACGAGCGGCCAATCCTTGCCTGCCAGTTACCACGAAGCCGTTGATTTCATCGCCAAACAGGGATCCACCCCCCTGGCGGTGGCGTCGAACGGCGAAGCGGTAGGGCTGGTCGAGCTCAAGGACGTGGTGAAGCCGGCCATCAACGAGCGGTTCGACAGGCTTCGCGCGATGGGGATAAGGACCGTCATGATAACCGGCGACAATCCGCTCACAGCAGCCGCGATCGCGAAAGAAGCCGGGGTGGACGACTTCGTCGCCGAGGCCAAGCCCGAGGACAAGATGGGGATCATCCGCAAGGAACAGTCCCAGGGCAAGCTGGTGGCCATGACCGGGGACGGGACTAACGACGCGCCGGCGCTGGCGCTCGCGGACGTAGGACTCGCGATGAACAGCGGGACGCAGGCGGCCAAAGAAGCCGGCAATATGGTGGACCTCGACTCCGATCCAGCCAAGCTCATCGAGGTCGTAGAGATCGGCAAGCAGTTGCTGATCACACGCGGCAGCCTTACCACCTTCAGCATCGCTAACGATGTGGCGAAGTACTTCGCGATCATCCCGGCAATGTTCATGGTGGCGATCCCGGGCCTCAAGGCGCTCAACGTGATGAAGCTCGCAAACCCGGAGAGCGCGATACTGTCCGCTGTAATATTCAACGCCATCATCATCGTGATGCTCATACCACTTGCGCTCAAAGGCGTGAAATACCGGCCGATGGGGGCCAGCGCGATCCTCAGGCGGAACGTGCTCATCTACGGCGTAGGGGGCCTGATCGCGCCGTTCATCGGGATCAAGTTGATAGACCTGGTGCTGAGGCTTTTCCATTTCGGATAGGAGCTGGACGTGGCTGACGTCAAAAGGATAGGCAAGATAGTGGTGCTCGCGGTGCTGGTGCTGGGGCTCGCCTACCCGCTGGCGTTCGTCGGGTTATCGCGGATCGTCCACTCACGGGCCGACGGGAACATCGTTTCACAGAACGGCACGCCCATAGGCGCGCAGAACATCGGCCAGGAGTTCACCTCGCCGGGGTTCTTCCACGGAAGGCCGTCCGCCGCGGGCGACGGGTATGATGCGATGAAGAGCGGCGGGTCCAACCTCGGTCCCAACAGCCCCAAGCTCCTGGCGGAAGTACGCACCAGGATCGCCAGGCTCAAGAAGGAGAATCCCGGGTTGGAGACTCGAGACATTCCGGTCGAGCTCGTGACGGCATCGGCCTCGGGGCTGGACCCGAACATAAGCCCTGAATCAGCCCTGCTGCAGGTTCCAAGAATCGCCGCGAGCAGGCACCTGCCGGAGAGCACTCTCACCCAACTCGTCAGGTCCAGGACGCACGGTCGCTTCCTGGGCATATTCGGCCAGCCCACGGTGAACGTCCTGGATCTCAACGTCAAGCTGGTCAGACTCCAAGAGAGCGGAGGTCAGTGATTTGAAGAACGTAATAACGATCTCGCGTCAGAAAGGCGCCGGTGGAAAGGTCATCGCTTCCGAGCTCTCAAAGAGGCTGTGCTGGAAGCTGATCGGAAAAGACCTGATCACTGAGACCGCGGCCAAGGAGGGCATCGACGAGGCGAAGATACAGAGGGTCTTCGAGGCGAGGGTGAGCCTCCAGGACCGGATGACGTTTCAGCAGAGGTCTGAGAAGTACCTGAACGCCGTGGCGCGTGTGATCAAGGACGAGGTCGACAAAGGAGACGTCGTCATTATCGGCAGGGGCGCAGGGGTCATCCTCGCCGACGACCCCCGCTTGTTCAGGGTGCACTTCGTCGCCGATTTCGACACCCGGATAGAGCGGATCGCGATGGATCAGAAACTGAAGGGAAGCAAGGGACTCGATGAGGCGCGCAGGCAGGTCAACGAGTCCGACTACTCCCGCGCCGCCTTCCACATGTACCTGTTCAATGTGGACTGGAACAGCCCACTCCTCTACGATTTGGTCCTCAACACCACTGAGATCACGCTGGACCAGGCGACTGAGATCGTCGTGGATGCTTTTAATACCGTCCTGCCGGACGCGGGACGCTGCGAACTGCCGGGCTAGTCCGGATAGCCGGTCGTCGAGCCATCCTTGGCGTGGTTGACTACCAGTATGTTGATCGGTTCTCCCATGTGAAGCATCTCGTCAACGAAAGACCCGCCGAAGTACTTTTTCCAGCCAGGCTGGTTCGGGGCTCCCGCGACGATCATGTCCACTTCGTGTTCCTTCGCAAAATCCATAACAATCTGCGCAAGGTGCGTGCCCGCTGAGCTGAAGAGGATGTTCACCTTTCCTCCGAGTTCCTCCACCAGCCACATATTCCTGGACAACTGTTTCAGCGCCTGGTCGGTGAAGTCCGACTCCTTGGGTGATTCGACATAGACCGCCATCCATTCCGTCTCGAGGCTCGATGCGAGTGTATGGGCTATCCTTACCAGACGCTGCGTCGTGTCACTGGGTGTGATGCACACGAGGATGCGCGAGCCGACAGGTACCGCGGGCCTCTTTAGAGCGAGAGGCTCTTTCTCAGTGTATGAACGCAAGTCGCCTTCGACCTGCCTGGCGGTGTACCTCAGCGCGAGCTGCCTGAGCGAGAAGAGGTTTCCCTTCTTGAAGAAGCGCTTAGTGGCCTGTTCCGCCTTGGCCGGTACGTAGACCTTGCCCTCTCTGAACCGCTTGAGCAACTCTTCAGGACTTATGTCGACCAGCTCGATCTCATCAGCGTCCTCCAGGAACCGGTCCGGGACGGTCTCGCTGATCCTCACTCCGGTCACCTGCTGCACGTCTTCGTTCAGGCTCTCGACGTGCTGGACGTTCAGGGTTGTGAAGACTTCGATGCCTGCGTCCAGCAACTCTTCCACGTCCTGGTACCTCTTGGAGTGCCTGGAGCCGGGGACGTTCGTATGGGCGAGCTCGTCGACCAGGGCGACCTTGGGCCTGCGGGCCAGGACGGCGTCGAGGTCCATCTCATCGAACGTGGCTCCCTGGTACGCCATCTCTTTCCGGGGGATCACCTCCAGGCCCTTCAGGAGCGCTTCAGTCTCCGCGCGTCCGTGGGTCTCGGCAATGCCGACTACCACATCGATGCCGGCAGTCTTCAACTCGTTTGCCTGGCTGAGCATGCGGTAGGTCTTCCCCACGCCGGCGGCAGCGCCCAGGAATATCTTGAGCCTGCCCCTGGCCGCCTTGTATTCGCGCTCCGGGGCGGCTCCGGGAAGAAGCAGCTCTTCGGTTTCGCCTTTGTCGAAATCGTCAACCATGTAGAAAACCACTCTCGCGAACTAACTCCGGCCCACCGCGCACATTCCGTGGTGCGAATTCCAGATCCGTGATCGGTTACTTGCTCCCCAGGACTTCCTCGAGCGCGTGTTGATTGCTGACGTTCGTGATTGCGAGCACCCTGTCGTTCTTCTCGAGGACAGTGTCGCCGGCGGGAATCAGCATGGCGTCGGACCTCACAACCGTGACGATCACCGTCTCGGGTGGCAGTTCAAGATCGGCAAGCTGCTTGCCGACGGCCCTCGCATTCTCTGGAAGGGTTATCTCGACGAGTCCCACGTCGCTTGCGCGCAGCTTCATCAAGGTGACGACCTCTCCGAGGGTCACTTCCTCGTCGATGATCCTTGCGATGATGTCGGGAGAACTGACTCCGATGTCCACTCCCCAACTGCGGGTGAAGAGCCACCTGTTCTTGGGGTTGTTGACGCGCGCGACGACCTTCGGCACCTCGTAGTTGAACTTGGAGAGGTAGGACACGACGAGGTTGTCCTCGTCGTCGCCGGTCACGGCCAGCACCAGGTCAGCGACGGAGATCCCCGCTCCCTCCAGCACCAGGGGCTCGCACCCGTCCTCCGTGATTATGTTGATGTCGGGAAGCGCCTGCCGCAGCGCATACCCCTTGACGATGTCCACCTCTATGACTGTCACGTCGTGTTTTTCTTTGAGCGTCTCGGCAAGGTAAGCGCCTACTTTCCCTCCGCCTACGATTATGACCCTCATCAGCGAGCCCCCTTATGATCAGGATATGAAGAAGGTCTCCCTCAGCTTGTCAACGTGTGCCCTGTTTACCACGACATGCGCGAGGTCGCCTTTTTCGAACACCGACTCATCGACCGGCATGAACACTTCATCGGCTCTCTCGACGGCGACGACGTTGATCATTCCCGGTATCTCGAACTCCCGCACTTTGCGGCCGGCAAGCTTGACAGGTATGTGGATGTCGAGCTCCAGCAGCTCGGCTTCGACAGCACCGTGCACCTCGCTTGAGAATTTGCCCTCTACGAAGAGGATATCCAGGATCTTGTTGATCCCCCAGGTCACGGGCGCCACGGTTTCGATTCCCATCTTCTTATATATCTCGGCGCGGCGAGGGTCGTAGATCCTCGCAATGACGTGCGGGACGTTGAAGACGTCCCTTGCCACCTTTGACGCGACCAGGTTCGAGTTGTCTCCGCTGCTGACCGCGATGAACGCGTCCGCTCCGTCTATCCCGGCCTCGAGTAGAGTGTTGCTGTCGAAGCCTATTCCCGTCACAGTCTGCCCCTTGAAATCTGAACCCAGCAAGTGAAAGACCGTGGGGTTCTTGTCGATGACGGCCACCGAGTGTCCCTGCCGCGTGAGGTGCTGGGCGATACGGGAACCCGCCCTGCCACATCCGAGGATTACTACGTGCATCGGCCTTCTCCTTGTAGACTAGTGCCTGAAGTGGCGCCTGCCCGTCATGACCATCGCCATCCCGTTCTTCTCGCAGACGGCGAGCGCCTGGTCGTCCTTTTTCGAGCCGCCCGGCTGGATGACGGCCTTCGCTCCCGCACCGGCGACCTCCTCCAGCGCGTCCGGGAACGGGAAGAACGCGTCGGACGCCACCGAGCACCCCTCGGCTTTGGCCCCGGCTTTCTTGACCGCGATCATCGCGGAGTCGACACGGCTCATCTGCCCGGCTCCCACGCCGACGGTAGCCCTGTCTTTCACAAGGACGATCGCGTTCGACTTGACGTGCTTGCACACCTTCCAGGCGAAGAGCAGGTCGTCCCACTGCGCGTCTGTCGGCTCGGCGGTGGTGACCACCTTCCAGGTGGAGCGGTCGTAGGGGTCGGTGTCGTAGTCCTGCGCCAGCAGCCCGCCGTGTATGCGCCGGAAGTCCTTGCCGGCGGCCTGCGGCGCATCGACCTTGCCCATCTCCAGGACGCGGATGTCCTTCTTCTCCTTGAGGACGGCAAGCCCGTCGTCCTCGAACGAAGGCGCGAGGAGCAGCTCGATGAAGTTGCCCTTCATCGCCTCCGCGGTCTCCTTGTCGAGAGGCCTGTTCACAGCGATGACCGAGCCGAACGCGGAGACGGAGTCGCAATCGAAGGCCTTGCGGTATGCGTTCGCGAGGCTGTCGTCCACGGCGACCCCGCATGGGTTGTTGTGCTTGATTATCACGCACGCCGGCTCGTCGAACTCGAGGACACAGTTCCAGGCAGCCTCACCGTCCAGCACGTTGTTGAACGATACCGCCGGCCCGTGGACCTGCGGGGCGGTCGCGAGCGATACGCCCTTGACTCCGTTCTCCGCGTAGAGCGCCGCGGACTGGTGAGGGTTCTCGCCGTAGCGCAGGGCCGAGACCTTGCTGAACCCCATCACGAGCGAGTCGAGGAACTCAGCCGAGAGGCCCTCCTGCTCGATCAGGTAGGCGCTGATCATGGTGTCGTACTCGGCGGTATGAGTGAACGCCTCTCGCGCCAGGTCGCGGCAGGTCTCGACACTTATCTCGCCGCTGGTCTTCTTCATCTCTTCGATTATCTCTTTGTACCGCTCCGGGTTGACGACGATGGCCACGTGGGCGTGGTTCTTCGCAGCGGCTCTCACCATGGTCGGCCCGCCGATGTCGATGTTCTCTATGGCGTCCTCCCTGGTGACGCCCTTCTTTGCGATCGTCTCCGCGAACGGGTAGAGGTTGACCACGACCAGGTCGATGAGCGGTATCTTCTGGAAGTCGGCCTGGCGAAGGTGCTCGGGCTTGCTGCGATCGGCCAGTATCCCTCCGTGGACCTTGGGGTGCAGCGTCTTCACCCTCCCGTCGAGCATCTCGGGAAAGCCCGTGAGCTCGGCGACCGGCACGGCCTTGATGTTCTCTTCCTTCAGCAGCTTGTAAGTACCACCGGTCGAGACCACTTCGACGCCCATGGCTGTCAGCTCCCGGGCGAGCCACACCACGTCCGTCTTGTCTGAAACGCTTACCAGAGCCCGCTTAACCTTCGGCATTCCGACTCCTTTCGTCCCATCGACCCTGAGGGCGCCTGCACGGGCGCCCCTTTACCGGCGCCTTCACGCCGGAGGGAGTATCTTCACCCGACGCCCCTCGACCGTCAACCGCCCCTCCGCGAACAGCCTTATCGCCCTGGGGTATACCTTGTATTCCGAAAGGTGTATCCGATCATGCAGGGTTTCGACATTGTCGCCTTCGGCGACGTTAACCGCTTCCTGCACGATTATCGGGCCGGTATCAAGGCCCTTGTCCACAAAGTGTACGGTGACCCCGGTCACCTTGACCCCGTGCTCGAGAGCGTCCGGCACGCCGTCCTCGCCCGGGAAACTCGGGAGCAGCGCCGGGTGGATGTTCATTATCCGGTTCTCGAAGGCGTCCACGATCTCGTCCCCCACCAGCTTCATGTAGCCGGCCAGGACGACCAGTTCTACCCCTGCATCCCGGAGGGCCTCAACGATCGCGCGGTCGAACGCGGGCCGGTCTACGAAATCGGAGAGCTCGATGACCCTGGTGGGGATCTCCCACCGCTTCGCGCGCTCGAGTGCGAACGCGGCCGGGTTATCACTGAGCACCAGGGCGATCCTCGCCGGGACCGCGCCATCGTCTATGGCGCGCGCAATCGCCTCCAGGTTCGTGCCGGAACCCGATGCCAGGACGCCCAGCTTCAGCGGCTCGCGATCAGGTGTCATTCATGCCATCTCCAGTAACTCGGTCCGAAAAACGCAAAAAAGTGGTCTGACCCCTTCTTTGCGTTTTCAGTTGTATCTCACGGGCCCGCCGCCCGCCGCGATCTCACCGACCTCGTAGGCGCGGTACAGGTTCATATCCAGGATCTGGAGCACCTTTCGGACCTCAGAGGGCGGGACTACCACGAGCATGCCCAGGCCCATGTTGAAGGTACGGAGCATCTCGAAGAGGTCTATCTCGCCTACTTTCTGCAGGAAGGTGAAGATGTTCTTGACGGACCAAGACCCGTACACGATCTCGGCGTGGACGCCTTCGGGCAGCACGCGCGGGAGGTTGTCGCTGATGCCGCCGCCGGTGACGTGCGACACAGCCTTGACGTTGCACTCCGCGGCCAGCTTGAGTATCACCGGCGCGTAGATCATCGAGGGCGTCAGCAGCTCGAGGCCGAGAGGGTTCGCTATCTCCTTGGTGTGGTCGTCCAGGTTGAAATCGCCCGAGTCGAACAGCAGCTTGCGAGCGAGCGAGAACCCGTTGGAGTGAAGGCCCGAAGAGCCGATGCCGACGATCCTGTCCTCGACGACCACCGATGAGCCGTCTATGATCCTGTCCTTCTCGACGACCCCTACACAGAAGCCCGCGAGGTCGTAGTCGCCAGGGTCCATCACGCCGGGGTGCTCCGCGATCTCGCCGCCGATGAGCGAACACCCGGCCTTGACGCACCCGTCGGCAACGCCCCCTACGATGTCAGCTATCTTTGCGGGGACGACCTTGCCCGTGGCGATGTAGTCCTGGAAGAAGAGCGGCTCGGCGCCGCAGGTGACGACGTCGTCCGCGCACATGGCCACGAGGTCCACGCCCACGGTGTCGTGCTTGTCCAGCATCTGCGCGAGCTTGAGCTTGGTGCCTACGCCGTCGGTGCCCGAGGCGATTACCGGGTTCTTGTAGCGGGAAAGGTCGAGCTCGAAGAGGGAACTGAAGCCGCCCACCCCGGTCATGACCTCAGGCCGCACGGTCGACGCCACACGCCCCTTGATGAGTTCAACGGCCTCGTCGGCCGCTTTGATGTTGACGCCCGCCCACTCGTAGTCTTTGCCCTGATCCGCGCCCGCCGTCATCGTGACCCCCCCTCAGGCTCGCGTGCTCTCCTCCAGCCGGAACTTGGACATCTTGAAGTCCTCCGGCACCTCCATCGGGTACTCGCCGTCGAAGCACGCGGTGCAGTACATGTCCTTGTCCCGACCGCACGCCTTCAGCAGGTTCGCCATGCTCAGGTAGTGGAGCGAATCCGCGCCCAGGAAGTCCCTTATCTCGTCGACCGACTTTGTCGAGGCGATGAGCTCGTTCCGCACCGCGGTGTCTATGCCGTAGAAGCACGGGCAACTGATGGGCGGGGAGCTCACCCGCATGTGGACCTCGGCGGCCCCTGCCTCCTTCAGTATCTCCACTATCTTGCGGCTGGTCGTGCCGCGCACGATGGAGTCGTCGACGACCACCAGCCGCTTGCCCGCGATGACCGGGGTCAGCGGGTTCAGCTTGAGGCGGACGCCGAGCTGCCTGATCGACTGGGTCGGCTGGATGAAGGTGCGCCCGATGTATCGGTTCTTGATGAGCCCCTCCCCGAACGGGATCCCCGACTTCTCCGCGAAACCGATGGCGGCGGGGACTCCCGAGTCGGGCACCGGTATGACGATGTCGGCCTCCACGGGGGCCTCCTCCGCCAGGTGCATGCCCATCTCTTTTCGGGCGCTGTAGAGCACCCGGTCGTAGAGGAGCGAGTCCGGCCGAGCGAAGTAGATGAACTCGAAGATGCACAGCGAAGGCCTCGCGGGCTCGGCGAACCTCCTCGACTTCATGCCGTGCTCGTTCACCTGCACGATCTCGCCGGGCTCGATCTCACGGATGAACTTCGCGCCGACCACGTCGAGGGCTGCGGTCTCGCTGGCGATGAAAGTGGCGCCGTCCCTGGAGCCCAGGCACAGCGGCCTTATCCCGTACGGGTCCCGCAGGCCGAAGAGGCCTTCCTCGGTCAGGATGACCGCGGAGTAGGCGCCCTGGAGCCTGGGAAAGACCTCGGCGACCGCCTCGGGCGTGGTGGCCGCGGTGGAGCAGTTAAGAAGGCTGCTCATAACTTCGGTGTCGGTGGTCGAGGTGAACGTCGCCCCTCCGCAGGTCAGCGACTCGCGCAACTGCTCGGTGTTGACGAGGTTGCCGTTGTGGGCGATGGCATGGGGACCGCGGCTGGTGATGTCGTACATCGGCTGCGCGTTCTCCCAGTAGGTCGAGCCCGTGGTGGAGTAGCGCACGTGGCCGATGGCGGAATGCCCGTTGAGGCTCATGAAACTGTTCTCGTCGAAGACCTGGGAGACCAGGCCCATGTCCTTTACCACCAGGATGCCGTCCCCGCTGGTGACGGCGATGCCCGCGCTCTCCTGGCCCCTGTGCTGGAGGGCATAGAGGCCGAAGTAAGTGACCCTTGCCACTTCCTCGCCGGGCGCCCAGACCCCGAATACGCCGCAAGCCTCCTCGGGGGAGTCTCCGGCCATGCTCATGGCGAATCTGTTATTCACAGCGTTATTATCCCCCATATCTGCAACAGCGGTATTGACTTAGCGCAATCACGCGTCCGGGCTCTCGCACGTTCCTCCGGCTCAGATCCATGACCCGGCCCTCTCCTTGATTCAAGGCACCCGGTGCTACACCTTTGTCAGTGGTGCGCCCCGGCGATCATCTTCTCCAGCGCGCTCTCGTAGACCGATGAGGCCTCCTCGAGCGAAAGGTCGAAAGCCCCTTCGACCTTGACTGTCCTGCCTCCGGTCGTACCCAGCACAGTGACCGGGACCCCGCAGTCGTCGGCCATCTCCGTCAATGCGGTGATGTTCTCCGGCGCAACGCTGACAAGCACCCTCGCCTGGCTCTCGCTGAACAGAGCGACATGAGGGGCAAGCCCTCCCGGCAGCTCGACCTCGGCGCCGATATCCCCCTGGAGGCAGGACTCGGCCAGCGCGACCGCGAGGCCTCCCTCAGAGAGGTCGTGCGCTGAGGACAGCAGGTGTGCCTTCGCGCCCCTGGTCAGGACGCCGATGAGAGCCTTCTCCGCATCCCAGTCGACCGCGGGGGGCTTACCGGCGACCTTGTCGTGCAGGACTTTTAACAGCTCGCTGCCCCCGAGCTCGTCACGCGTCTCCCCGAGGAGGAGGACTTTGTCGCCCTCCCGGACGAAGGCGGAGACGACGCGGTCGTCCACGTCCTCGAGAAGCCCGAGCATCCCGATCACGGGGGTCGGGTAGATGGCCTCCCCGAACGATTCGTTGTAGAAGCTCACGTTGCCGCCCACCACGGGTGTGTCGATCTGCCGGCAACCGTCCGCGAGCGCTTCCACCGACTGCACGAACTGCCAGAAGATGCCCGGCTTCTCCGGGTTGCCGAAGTTGAGGCAGTTGGTTATCGCAACCGGCGTTGCGCCGGTGCAGGCTACGTTTCGCGCGCTTTCGGCCAGCGCCACCTGTGTCCCGACGTAGGGGTCGAGGTAGGTGTAACGCCCGTTGCAGTCGCAGCACAGCGCGAGGCCGGCCCCGGTCTCCTTCACCCTCAAGACGGCCGCGTCACCACCCGGGAGTTCGACCGTGTTGACCCGCACCATGTGGTCGTACTGCTCGTAGACCCAGCGCTTGGAGCAGATGTTCGCCGAGCCCAGCAACTTCAACAGCGCCGCGCCCAGGTCATCGGGCGCCGGCAGGCTCGCCGGGTCGAACGCGGCGACCTCATCCAGGTATGCCGGGCGTTCCGCGATGCGGTGATACTCGGGGCCCTGGGCGAGCGACGAGGCCGGCACGTTGGCGATGACCTCTTCATCCCAGAGCAGCCGCATTTCGTCGCCCTCGGTGACCCGCGCGATCGGTATCGCGTCCAGCCCCCACTTCTCGCATATCCCGAGGACCTCTTCCAGGTTCTCATCAGAGCACAGCGCGAACATCCTCTCCTGGGACTCGGACATCATGATCTCGATAGGCTCCATCCCGGGCTCGCGCAAGGGCACCTTCGATATGTATACGTCCATGCCGCAGCCGCCTCGCTCGGCGGTCTCGCAGGTGGCGCAGGTCAGCCCGGCGCCGCCCAGGTCCTGCAGGCCCAGCAGCAGGCCCTTGTCCAGCATCTCCAGGCAGGCCTCGATCTCGAGCTTCTCCGTGAAAGGATCGCCGACCTGGACGCTCGGCCGCTTCTCGGCGCTGGTCTCGTCGAACTCCTGTGAGGCCAGCACGCTGACGCCGCCGATGCCGTCGCGTCCGGTGCTCGACCCCATCAGCACGCCCCAGCTCCCCGGGACGGACGCCCTGCCGAATATCAGGCGATCGGTGGGCATGATTCCCAGGCACATGACGTTGATGAGGGGGTTCTCCTCGTAGGCTTCCTCGAAGTAGAGGTCGCCCGCCACCGTCGGGATACCCAGGCAGTTCCCGTAAGAGGCGATACCAGCGACCACGCCGTCGAGCAGGTAGCGTGTGCGCGGGCTGTCGAGCGAGCCGAACCTCAAAGGGTCGAGGCTCGCTATCGGGCGCGCGCCCATCGTGAAGATGTCACGCACTATGCCCCCTACGCCCGTAGCCGCGCCCTGGAACGGCTCGACCGCGCTGGGGTGGTTGTGGGACTCGAGCTTGAAGCAGACCGCGTAGCCGTCCCCTATGTCGACCACGCCGGCGTTCTCGCCGGGCCCCAGCAGGATCCGCGGGCCCTCCGTGGGGAGCTTGCGCAACTGCTCTTTCGAGCTCTTGTAGCTGCAGTGCTCCGACCACATGACCGAGTACATTCCAAGCTCCACCTTGTTGGGCTCGCGGCCGAGCACTTCTTTTATCCTCTCGTACTCGTCGGTGGTGAGTCCCAGTTCCTCGTACAGCTCCGGCAAAGCCATCACTCCCTGTTATCAGCCGCCGCCAAGCGGCGGAAAGATCGATACCACGTCGTCGGGCTTGAGCTTCGTCTTGCGGCCTTTGATGTGCGCCACGTTCTTGCCGTTGACGAGCACGGTGCTTATCTTCAGGTATCTGTCCAACCTGCCATCGTAGTCAGTAGAGAGGCGTTCGAGCAGCTCCTTGACGTTGTCCGCCTCCAGCTCGGCCTCGCGCGCGCCGGCCGCCTGCCTCAACGTGGCGAAGAATTTAACGGTAGGCATGTGAGTCCCCAGCCAGCTTGTCTTGCTGCTCCCGCTCCGGCCTGCCCGTGCGGGCTTTCCGAGGATACATGTACTAGCCCCGCACCCCCAGTTTGCTGAGTGTCTCCTGCGTGGGCGCCCCGCATCGGTCCAGCCCTCTGACCCGGTAATAGACCGGCAACATCCTGGCGAGCGGCACCCTCGAGCGCGGGTCGGAGGATTGCAGCTCCTCGGTCAGGCGGCGCGGGAGAGTGTCCTCGGCCCCGGTGATGCCTTCCCTGATGTTGAACAACCGCTCGATCAGGTAGGTGCGCTGGCCGGCCTGTATGTACTTCCCGAAGGTCATCTTCATCCCGGTGAGGTCCGTGATCGCCTTCGGGTGCTGCAGCAGCTCCATCGGCGGCACGATGTTCAGGGCCTGCGGATACTTCAGCATCAGCGACACGGCCGGGCCGAACCCTTCAAGGGCTTTGGCGGCGATACGGTAGAGCAGGCCTGACGGCTTCAGCCCGAGCGCCTGCTTGGGGATGGCCGTGAAAGCGGTGAACTGGCACGACCCGGAGTCCGACAGGGCGTCCAGCAGGACCTGCATCAGGGCGGTCAACTGCGGCTTGGCGCGTGTGGTCAGCGGGTCCATTGCCAGCGGGCCGATCGCCTCCAGGTAGATCATGTAGCCACCGCCGATGTGGCACGCGCCGCGGTTGGCGACCGCGTACCCCAGGCCGTGACCCACGGCCCCCCGAGGCTCGTAGCTCGCGAGCTCCATGCCCTTCACCTGCATTGCGAAGTCCGTGCCCCCGTACTTCTCGGACATCCGCTTGACGCCGAGGGCGAGGTCAGCGCCGATCCCCCTCTTGTACGCAATGTCCTCGATGAGCTCGGTTATGCCCTCGGTCTTCCCGAACTCAAGGGGCGAATCGTAGAGGCCTTTCTCGGTCAGCTCCATTGTGAAGCCCAGCACGTTGCCGAGCGTTATGGTGTCCACGCCCATCAGGTCGGCGTGGTAGTTCCACTCGCAGATCTTGGCGAGGTCGGGGTTCTCGATGTTGGGGCCGAGCAACCCGAGCGTCTCGTACTCGGGTCCCTTCACGTCTTTGCCCTCGACCGTGACGCGCCTCCCGCACTTGATCACGCAGGAGGTGCAACCGAAGTTTTTCGTGAGCAGTGTGTCCGCCAGCGTCTCGCCGCTCACCTCGTCCGCCCTGTCGAAGCTTCCGCGCTGGAAGTTGTGCGTCGGCATGGTGTTGGTCGTGTTGCAGAGGTTCACGAACACCGCGGTCCCGTATGACGGCATCATCTCGCCGGTCGAGGGGTGCTCCTGGAGGATCTTGACCCATTTCTTGACGTCGGCCTGGAACTTCTCGGGGTTGGCGACCGGCACCTTGGCCTTGCCCTTCGCGGTGATCGCCTTGAGGTTCTTGGAGCCCATCACGGCCCCGGCGCCCCCGCGCCCGGCCGCGCGCTCCTGCGAGATGATGCAGGCGTAGAGGACGCCGTTCTCGCCGGCGGGCCCGATCACCATCTTGCCGGTGCCTTCGGGGAGCTTCTCCTGGGTCTCTTCCGTGTCGAGCCCCCAGAGGTCCGTGGCGTCGCGAAGCTCGACGGAGCCTTCCTCGACGTGTATCCAGGTCGGTTTCGCGGCTTTGCCGCGCACGATGATGCCGTCGTAACCGGCGCGCTTCAGGGACATGCCGAAGTTCCCGCCGCAGTTGCAGGAGAGGGCGCCGCCCGTGAGCGGCGACTTGGTGGTCACGTTGAACCGGCTAGTGCACGGGGCTCCGGAGCCCACCAGCGGTCCGGTATTGGCGATGAGGACGTTGTCCGGGCTCAGCGGGTCCGTGCCCTTCGGAAGAGTATCGTACAGGATGCGGGTGGCGAGCCCTTTGCTGCCGAGGTACAGCTCGCGGAGCGCGTCCGATACCTCGTACTCGCCGACTACGCCTCCCGTGAGGTCGATGTCCAGGAATTTACCCATGTACCCGCCATAGTTACTGCTCATTCCACGGCTCCTCGAGGTTGAGTGGCGATGTGATTATATCAAGTAGAAATGCGGCGCAACGCGAGGAACACCAGAAAATGCGCCATTAGACGCAAGAAAGTGGTCTGACCCCTTTCTTGCGTCTAGAAGCAGCCCAGTTGGCAGCGGGTGATCTTGATGTTCGCCAGGTCGAGGGCACGCCCCACGACGGCGAGCGGCACTCCTATCTCGCGAGCCATCTCGTGGGCTTTCTCGCAAGAGACGCGGCCTTCAACGGCCGCCTCTCTGACGGCGTCCACGACGTGCTGAGGGACATCATCGGGCATATTATCTTCTCCCAGTCTCGAGCGGACGAGGTCCAGGGCTTTGCCGAAAGCCCGGTCGCGCTCCTCGTCGCCACGGTATATGAGCACCTTCCGCGCCCCGGTCTCCTCCTTGAGGGCTGCCTCAAGGCCCGTCTCGCCGTCGCCCTCGTAAGGCGGGCCCCACTCGACGAGCACCAGGTCCGAGCCCTTCGCGGCCTCGCGCACCTCCGGCTCCAGCGACGCGGTGGGCGTGTCCGTCAGAAACACTTTCACGGCTACAGAGAGGCCGACAAAGGGCTCGTTCGTCTCGAGGACAACGGTCGGGTCCTCCCCGAGCTCGCATCCGCGCAGCCAGTCCTCGATCTGCTCTCCGGTAGCAGGCTCCTGGCTCTCGTCGCCCCGCTCCAGCGCGAACATCCAGGTGTCTTCGATCCCGGCATGGATCGCCTCGGCAAGCTCTCGCTTCCCTTGTGTCCCGCTGACCTTGATCATCTTCACCGGCACTCCGCCTTGCCTTCGCCGTCATCGGCCAGGCCCGTCGCGCGCCTCATGTCATCAGGTTCGTTGACGTTGGTGAGAAGCCTGCCGCCGGGGTCGATCCGGAGCAGTTCTTCCCAGGGAACGTAGCGCACGTCGACCTTTTCGAAAAAATCAGTGACTTTGAGGTCTCCCTCCTCGAGCTGGGAGGCGATCACCGGCGCGCAGCTCTTGCGGTAGGCCGCATGCAGGGGCTCGAGCCCCGAGGGAGTTGCGGGGACCGCCACATCATGGCCGGCGAGCCCGGCGAGCACCAGGGCGACCGCTTCGCGCCTGATAAACGGCATGTCGCAGGCGACCACGAAATTCTCTTCCGTCCCCGAGACGAGGAGCCCGCTCAGGATTCCCCCGAGAGGCCCTTTGCCGCTCACCGGCTCCTCGACCACCCTCACACCTGGCGCTTCGCCTTCTAAGGCTTTCAGCCTGGCCACGCGGTCGGCGTTGCAGACGATGAGTATCTCGTCGAAGAGCCCGTCGAGGGCCTCGAGCTGGATGCTTATCACGCGCCGGCCGGAGACCTCCATGAACGCTTTGTCGCCAGGCATCCTCTTGCTCGCTCCCCCGGCGAGGATTATGCCGGTGGCCATCAGGCGCCGCCGACGCGCTCGGGGTGGGAGTAGATATTGAACCCGGCGCCCCGGAGGAATCCGACCAGGGTGACTCCTGTCTTCTTCCCGACTTCAACGCCGAGGGCGGTGGGAGCGGATACCGAGCAGACCAGGGGCACGCCGGCTCTCGCGGCCTTGAGGACCATCTCGTAGGAAAGGCGGCCCGAAAGGACCAGCCCTTTGTCCGCCGCGCTCTCGCCCGACATCAGCAGGTAGCCGAGGACCTTGTCCACCGCGTTGTGGCGCCCCACGTCTTCCTTGACCAGGAGCATCCGGCCGCCTCCGTCGAACAGCCCGGCGCCGTGCGTGCCGCCGCTGACCTTGAAGATCTCCTGTCCGGCCAGGAGCGCGTCGGGCGCCTTGAGGATCACTTCCGGCGAGAACACCGTGTCGCTCTCGACCACTACGGACTCGAGGTCCACCTCGCGGGAGAGATCCGCGCCACCGCACCCGGTGCGTACGACCCGGGCTGTAGAAAAACGGTCCGCCCCCGAAGCCAGGGACGCCTTGATCTCGACCAGGTTCCCGGGGCCGGCCCGGCCGCCGCCCTCCGCCTGCCCGCCGTCGTCGGAGTCCATGCCTTTGAAGTCGCCCTCGACGCAGTGATTGATGAGTTCTATCTGCCCGCGTTCGCTGATAAGCCCCTCGCTCAGGCAGAAGCCGGCGGCGAGCAGCACGTCATCGCCGGGCAGGCGCATCAGGTACACCAGGGGCGAGCCGTTCAGCCTGATCTCAAGGGGTTCCTCTCGCGCGACCACGTCATCGACGGGGTAGGAGTCGCCACCGTGGTAGCGTACGATCCCGAAAGTCGTCAGGGCGTCCTGCCGTTCTTCGTCGTCCGGGTCCGCCATGGTCAGGCCTCTTCCGGGGCAAGGACCTCGTCGATCTTGCCCATCAGATCCTCTGGCTTGAACGGTTTGGTGATGTACCCTTGCGCGCCCAGGGACAGCCCTCTCTCGACGTGCTCGCGGCCGGTCCGCGCGGACACGAAGATGACGGGGATGTGTCCGACTTCGGGATCCAGCTTGAGCTTACGGAGCACCTCGAAGCCGTCGATGTCGGGCATCATGATGTCGAGCAGGACCACGTCGGGCGTCTCGCGCCGTACCAGCGAGTAACCGCTGAGGCCGCTGAAAGCTTCGAGCACTTCCGCGCCGCGGATCCGCAGCATCACCTTGATGACCTTCACCATGTCAGGGTCGTCGTCGATGACGGCTATTCGCAAGTGTTTCTTGCTGTCCTTCTCTCTCACGCGGATCTCCGGCGGGGACGAAGCCCCTGGCTCGATTGGGTCCTGCAGAGTCCCTGCGGACCTGTATGGGCTATTGTATCTTTTTATCGCCCGTTTCCACATCCTTCCGGACGGCGGTGACTTCGCCGGGGGTTCTCGCCTCGCTTGACCCCGGGGCACGCTGGAAACTAGCATAAACACGGAAGCGTCAGGTTCTCCATGGATTCTTCTGAAAGGAACCTTCTTGGACGACAACGTGACTGTGCTGCTCGAAAAGGTCTCCAAGACCTACCAGATGGGCGAAGTAGAGGTGCGAGCCCTCAAAGAGGTCGACCTCACGGCGGTGAAGGGCGAGTTCATAGTGGCGCTGGGGCCGAGTGGCTCGGGCAAGACCACGATGCTCAACTGCATCGGCGGGATCGACTCTCCCACCAGCGGAAAGATCGTAGTCGGCGGCCACAACATCTCGACATTGAACGAGAAGGAGCTCACGAAGTTCCGCCGCGACACCGTCGGCTTTATCTTCCAGTTCTTCAACCTGATACCGACACTCACCGCGCGTGAGAACGTCGAGTTCGCGCTTGACCTGGTGCCAAAGGAGAAGCGCGGGTCGGCGCTGGACGTCCTCGAGCAGGTCGGACTCGGTCCCAGGGCCAACCACTTCCCGAGCCAGCTCTCGGGCGGGGAGCAGCAGCGCGTGGCGATTGCGAGGGCGCTGGCGAAGAGGCCGCCGGTGGTGCTGTGCGACGAGCCGACGGGCGAGCTCGACTACGACACGGGAATAATGATCCTGCGCCTGATGCGCGACATCGCCAAGCAGGAGAACTGCAACTTCCTGATGGTCACGCACAACTCCGCCATCGCGCAGATCGCGAACAAAGTCGTGCACCTGCACAGCGGCGAGATATCGAAGATCGACATAAACGAGAACCCCGAGGACCCCGAGAACCTGGTCTGGTAGACACGGCCTTCTCCAGCCTGTCTCTCAGGCACTGGATCTTACTTTCGCTCGCGCCCGGTCAATCGACGACCACCCGGTCGCCCGCAACTGTCCCAGTCCTGGCGAGAGTCCCGGGCGGGAGCTCCACTGTGGTACGCGCGCGCCGCACCCAGGGCGAGACCTTGCCGGGCTGGAGGTCCCCCACGCAGCGCACGGCGGTGCCATGCTTGTCCAGGAAGAGTGCGTCGATGGGGAACTTCATCCCGACCATGTGGACCTGCCGGCAGCGTGGGAACACCAGCGCCTCCTCGGGCGCCATCGATTCGCGCCCCAGCAGGCCTCGCCGACGTTCCCTGTGTTTGAGCGCGAAACGGACGTCGGTCGCCAGGGCCGTCCCGCGAGTGATGTTTCGCAGGACCACCCGCTCAGGAGCACTCATCAGTGCAGACCGGACCCGCGTCGCCCTCCGACCGTTCCCTCAGGACACGGCAGGGGACGCCACAGGCGATGGTGTTGGGCGGGACGTCGCAGGTCACCACGGAACCGGCGCCTATGACCGCGCCGTCTCCGATGGTCACTCCCTTGGTGACGACCACGCCCGCGCCCAGCCAGCAGTCGGAGCCGATGGTGACCGGGCCGTATGTGCCGTACTGCAGGCGCATGGGAGTGCCGGGATCGGTGCCGTGGTCGGCGCAGTTGACGTTGATGAAGGGGCCGAACATGGTGTCACGTCCGATGGTAAGGTCGTCGAAGGCGTTGAGGATGTTGTAAGGGCCGATGCCCGCGTTGTTGCCAATGCTCATGGTCGCCTTGTTGGCGACCGCCAGCCGCGCGCCGGTGTCGATCGTGACCTCGTCACCGATGATGATACGCCCGTCATCGTGGCCCCTGACCTCGACGGTGCGTGGGATGAAGACCCCGCGGCCGGTCTTGAAGGTGGAGTTGCCGGCGAGTGCGAGGTCGATCCAGCCGGATACCCAGGAGTCCGGGCCGAGGTCGGCTCCCTTCCTCCTGAGGCACCAGGTGTTGAAGACCACTCTCGCGTAGCCGGACCACTTGTTCGTGCCCATCTCTCCTCCCCCAGCATAGCGCGCCCGGCAGACTTCTTTTTCGGTGCGCGCTTGAAACCCTTCAACGCAATACCATACCACGGTACCCGGCCGCCTGCGGCTCGAGGTCGCCGGCGTCCGCGAAGCTGTAATACGCGCCCTCAGAGCCCACGATCACGTGGTCGAGCATCGGGATGCCCAGTATTCGGCCGACCTCTTCCAGGCGTCCGGTGATGCGCCTGTCTTCGTCTGAGGGGACCGGGTCGCCGCTCGGGTGGTTGTGGGCAAAGATCACACCCGAAGCCGCGTGGCGCAGCGCCGGGCGGAACGATTCTCGTGGGTGGACTATGCTCGCGGTGAGCGTACCCTTGGAGATCATCGTCGTGTTTATCAGCCTGAGCTTGGCGTCGACCATCGCGCAGCAGAAGACCTCGACCCGCTCGTTCAGCATGGAAGGCCAGAAGGTGTTGTAGACGTCCGCGGACGATGCGAGCCGCTCGCCGCGGCGCACTCCTCGCAGTGACCGCCGTCCTAACTCGACTCCGGCCACCAGCGCGGCGGCTTTGACCTCGCCGATGCCTCTGAAGAAAGTCAGTTCGCCCTGGTCGAGAGCCTCCATGGTCGCAGGAGGTCCGAGCTCCTGAGTGTACTCGAGGGCGCGGTCCGCCGCGTCGGCTACCGGGACAACGCCGCCGAACATCAGGATGAGCAGCTCGAAGTCGGTCAGTGTTTCGGGTCCGCGACAAGTGAGAGAGTCGATGAGCGCATAGTGGGCTGCCGCCGCGTCACGGGTCATGGGGCCCCCTTCCTGGCCTGAAAGGCCGTTTCGGGGAGAGGTGAAACCAATACAAGCACATTCTACACCAATGCGCCGACAGATGGAACAGGCTTGCTAAGCTTACCCGTTCAGTGACTTGTAAGCGGGCGAGAGCCTCTTGTACAGGAGCTTGAAGTGCTCGTAGAGCGTATCGTACGTCCGCTTGTTGGACGGGTCGGGCTCGAACGACTTGCGCACCTTGACGACTTCCTTTATCTGGGAGTAGTCCTTGTAGATGCCGAGGCCCACCGGGACGGCCAGCGCAGCACCGACCGCGCCCGCATCCTGCGGCTTCTCAACGGGCTCGATGCGCCGGCCGGTGACGTCGGCGAAGATCTGCATCCAGGTGTCGCTCTTGGCCCCGCCCCCGATGGCGCGGACGGTCTTGCACGGGAGCCCCCTGTCTGCCGCCGCCTCGAACATCCAGCGGAAGTTCATGGCGACTCCTTCGAAGACGGCGCGCAGCATGTCCTCACGCGTGTTATCGATGCTCACGTTCACGAACGCACCGCGCAAGGTGGTGTCGGTCACCGGCGCCCGCTCGCCGTACATCCACGGCGTGAAGATGACCTTGTGGGCCCCCGCAGGGACTTTCGCAGCCACGTCGTCGAGGACCCGCATGAGCCCGCCGGCGTCCCCGCCCTGCTTGCGCTCAGACTCCGTCGCAAGCTGCTCCGCGAACCAGGTGAGGCTTGCCCCGGCGGTGTTCGTCTCGCCCACCACCAGCCACATCTGCGGGTCGGCCGCCGCGATGGTCGCCATGCCGGAGCGGCCCAGGTTTATCTTCTTGTCGTGCGTGATGCACAGCAGGCCGGACGTCCCGATGCTTATGGAGCTCTCCCCTTGAGCGATGGCGCCGGCCCCGACCGCTCCCGAAGGCGCGTCACCCATCCCGCTGACCACCGGGGTGCCTTCCGCGAGGCCCATGTCTTTCGCCGCCTCAGCCGTCAGCGGCCCCACGACGGACACCGGGGTGTGGACCTCAGGGAACTTGTCGAGGGAGGCGCCCAGAAGGCGGGCGGCCAGCGACGACCATCCCCGGGTCTTGTTATCCATGAAGCCCGTGACAGAGGCGCCGGTCTGGTCGGTCTCGTAGAGACCGGTAGCCCGGTAGACAACGTAGCCCTTGACGTCGAGGAACACTCGGACGCTGTCGTAGACGTCGGGCTGCTCTTCCTTGAGCCACTTGATCTTGCACATCACGTCCTTGCCGGAGGGCACGGCGCCGAACAGCCGCAGGATCACCCGGGGGCCGCCGAGCTTGCGCACCACCTTGCGGGCCTGCTCGTCGGCGCGGCAGTCCATCCAGATGATCCCCGGGCAGAGGGGCACGCCCTCTCTTGACATCGGGACGACCCCGAGCATCTGGCTGGAGAACGCGAGGCCGGCGACGTCCTTCGGGTCGGTGCCCGTCTTCTCGAGCAGCCGTCGCGTGGAAGCCGACACTCCTCTCCACCAGTCTTCCGGGTCCTGCTCGGCGAAGTGCTCCTTCGGATAGCTCACCGGGTACGGCTCGAACTCGGAGGCGGCGTTGACCCCCTCCATCGTAACGAGGACCGCCTTGCAGCCGCCGGTGCCGACGTCGTAGCCGAGAACATAGTTGCCCGCCATCACGCCTCCTCCATCTGTAACATAGGGGTCAAACCACTTGTTGCGTTCTGTCAGGTTGCGAACTTGAAATGTATCACGTCGCCGTCCTGGACGATGTAATCGCGCCCTTCCACTCGCAGCGCTCCCGCGTCTCTCGCGTCGGCGAAGCAGCCGCAGGCGACGAAGTCGTCCTGGTGGACGACCTCGGCCTTGACGAAGCCCTTCTCGAAGTCGGTGTGTATCTTGCCCGCGGCGCGCCTGGCGGTCGTGCCTGCCGGGACCGGCCAGGCGCGGCACTCACCGGAGTCTATCGAGAAAAATGTGATGAGCCCGAGCAGGCGGTAGCTCTCCCGGACCACACGCTCGAGGCTCTCTTCCGCTATTCCCATCTCGGCCTCGAATTCCAGCGCTTCCTCGGGTTCGAGCTCGGCCAGTTCGGCCTCGATCTCAGCATTGATGGTCACGACGGTAAGGCCGCGCGCGGCGGCCCACTCGCGGATGGCGCGCTCGCGTGTCCCGTCGCCCGCGCCGCCTTCGCCGACGTTCAGGACGACCAGGGTCGGCTTCAGGCTCAGGAGCCTCGCTTCCGGCGCGAACAGCTCCAGTCGCCCGGCGAGGACGTCCCGGTCAGTGACGATTCCCTCGTTCATGGCGCACTCCGCGCCCTCGATGCACTCGACCCTTGCTTTGCAGTCGCGGTCGCCGCCCTTGGCGGCCTGTTTCGCCTTGGAGAGCTCGCGGCGCAGCACATCCAGGTCCCCCAGCCGCAGTTCCGTCTCGATGAGATCCGCGTCGCGGACGGGGTCGACGTCGCCCTGGACGTGGGAGACGTCGGTGGATTCGAAAGCGCGCACCACGTGCAGCACAGCGTCCACGTCCCTGATGTTCGCGAGAAACCTGTTGCCAAGGCCTTCACCTTTGCTCGCGCCCTCCACCAGCCCCGCGATATCGACGAACCTCACCGTCGCCGGCGTGCGGCGTTCGCACTCGGCCAGGGCGGCCACCGTTTCGAGGCGCTCGTCCGGAACAGGCACCGTGCCCACGTTGGGCTCAACAGTCGTGAAAGGATATGACGCGACGTGCGCGCCTGCGCGGGAGAGCGCGTTGAAAAGGGTCGTCTTTCCAGCGTTGGGGAGCCCGACGATGCCTACGCGCAGCGAGCTCAATCCATCACCGCCTTGGGTCGCTTAAGGTGAGATAAGGATACAACATCGGGGTCGGGCGCAGTCCACCAGTCTGTCCACGGGGAGGGGAAGCCGGGGCGCCCGCACGAAAAAGAGGCCGGGTGTGATACCCGGCCTCTCTCTAAAGCAAGTTGGAGGAGGAAGCGTTGCCAGGAGCCCTTGACCGCGCTATATTCAATTTGCCTCCATCCTCCAACCTACAACTTCAAACCTATTAGACGCACGTTACGAGGTTTTGGCTCACTTTTTCCTTCAAGCGGTTCTCTCGTCGCCCGCGGGACCCTTGCCCGAACTCGAAAGCGAACCCATCGCCTCCTGCAATTCCTCGGCCGTGTTGACCGGCAGGCACCGGCCCGTGGAGCACACCACCGCGGCCGGCAGTGGCCTTACTTCGTCAGAATCGACCTGCAGAAAATCCTCGACGGTCTCGGGGCGCACCAGCTTGCGAGGGCTGAAAGCGGATATCGCGGCCCCCAGGATCTCTTTGCGCACCTCGGGGGCGCTCTCGTTAGAAACCCTTATCTCGATGCATCCTTCCCGGTACAGCTCGCTCGCCAGCGCGTATCCCGCCGAGAAGTAAGTGAACTGCTTGTACCTCTCCCCCAGCGATTTCAAGATGTCGTACGCCACCTCGCGGTAACCGCGCTCGGGAGCGAGCACCTCCAGCACCAGCAGTGCGCGGGCGGCGTCTCCGTTTACGACCACGTCCGGCACGTCCACGGGGGCATCCACGAGCGCCGCGGCGTGCTCCTCGTCGGCGGGCACTGCCTCGACCAGCCAGCCCTGCTTTCCGATGTGGTGCTCGAGGATGATGTCCGCGAGCTCGATAGCGCGCTCCAGAAAGCGAGCTTCGGCGGTGGCCTCGAAGAGGTCTATCTGCGCCCTCAGCAGGTTGACCTGGTCGGCCGCCTGCCCCCACAACTGTGGCTTGACGTCGGTCACGTCGAAGAAGTGGCACGCGCCCACCGAGTGGTCGAAGCCCTCCCGCCACAGGAAATCCGCGCTCCGCGCAGCCATGGCGAGCAGGCCGGGGTCGTCCAGCACGGCGGAAGCGTGGACAAGCGCGCATATCATGCGCGACGTCGTATCCGTGTAGATCGTCATGTCGACGGGGGGTTTGTCCAGGAGCGCCCGGCCGCCTTTGTCCCGGTGATAGTATTTTTCGTCGGCGTCCTGGCTTCCATAGAAACCTCTCTGCTCCTCGTCGAGCAGGTTCAACAGGACGTAATCGAGCGCGAGCCGCGCCGTCTCCGCGTAATCGCGCCGGTCGAGGACGGTGGAAGCGGACAGGTAGAGGCGTATCAGCTCCGCGTTCTCGGTGAGCATCTTCTCGTAGTGCGGGGCGCTCCAGTCCCGAGCGGTCGCGTAGCGGAAGAAGCCGCCCTCCACTTTATCGAAGAGCTCGCCGATGCTCATGCCGTCGAGAGTCGACACCACGAAAGACTTGAACGCGTGGTTGCCGGTCGCCACGTAGCGCGAGAGAGCGAACTCCAGAGCCCCGGTAGGTGGGAACTTCGGCTCGGTCCCGATGCCGCCGTAGCCCTTGTCCCAGGCCGCGAGGATCCACGCCTCGACCTCGGCGGTGGCGCGTTCGTCAAGGGTACCCGCAGCCTCCGCGCTCGCCAACAGCTCTCTCTCGAGATCCGCCTGGGCCGCCGCCTCGGAGTCAACCGCGTCCTTCTCATCGGCGTAGCCCACGCTCAGGCGCTCGAGGAGCATCATCAGTTGTGCGGCGGGAGCAAAGGTGAGCCCGGCAATCGCCGCCCCCGAGGGGACCAGGAAGACGGTGCTCGGCCAGCCGCCCTGATTGTAGCGGCGGTTTATATCGGGGCGCCTGTCGCTGTCCACCCTCACGGGGAGGAAATCCGCGTTGATCTTATCGATGACGGAGGGGTCTGAATAGGTGGTCTCGTCCATGACGTGGCACCAGTGGCACCACACCGCGGAAATGGAAAGAAGGATGAGTTTGCCCCGCTCTTCTGCCTCCACGAAGGCGTCGGCCCCCCACTCGCGCCACTCTATCTCGCTCGCGCGGTTCGGGCGCGGACTGAAGCGGAAGCCGCTGCCGCTCCTGCTCTCTTCCGGGCTCTCGAGGTCATTGTTACTCATATGCGTAGAGTTCCATCACAAAAAAGGTACTCCTCCCGAATGCCCGGCAGCAGGAGATGGCACTGGGGGCTGCTCGTGGCTCGATGAACCGGGGGGGGTGCCCCGGAATCCAGCACCCGGGAGGAGTGAAGACTTTTTAAATTTTCAATTCTGTCTCGGTGAGGGCTCATCCCGCATGTCCGCGGTAGCGACGCCCGCATCGGTTCCGACTCGTTCCTGTCGCCCATCTCCTGGCCCCTGACTATTAGACGACTGGCGTTTGATTCTGTTTCAAAGATACGCCGGGAACGGTGGAGAAGCATTGATAT
>Ga0209538_1000391_pt1 | contig 26048 bp, 22 predicted proteins | sample BarGraNGADG00211_2_FD_184492 | JGI IMG/M metagenome (GOLD analysis project Ga0209538, IMG submission 184492) | Arctic peat soil microbial communities from Barrow, Alaska - Barrow Graham LP Ref core NGADG0004-211 (SPAdes) (version 2) | ecosystem: Environmental > Terrestrial > Soil > Wetlands >... | reverse complement strand
GGAAGACCCCGTCTATGGTTTACTTCGGTACAGAATTGCAGAAACAGGCTGCGGCATGAACTTTAATCTAGGGCAGTTTCCCACTTATAAATCCCTGTTTCCTGTCCTAAGAACCAAGACCACCTCTAGGAAATGGGGGTCATTTCCGTAACCCAGACCCTGTTTTCTTCATACACATTATTGGTCCTCCTGCTAGTGATGCTAACGATCATGTCCCTGTATGGCTGGCTTTTCAAGCCCAAGGAAGGTGATATCGTGACCATGAAACAACAATATCCCGAACTGATAAATCAGCGTCTGGTTGTTAAAAGTGAAAAAGTGGATATCAAAACCCCGAGCGAACACCTGATGCACACCCCCATTTTATCCTGGATCATCGTCGTGATGTTCATAGTTTTTCTGGGTTATTATTTCTTCGATAAGCGTGGGTCTCTGAACATCAATACGGTCAACTTCATCTTCATGATGCTCATCGTCTTGTTGCATAAAACACCCGCTAATCTGATAAAGGCCGTCAAGGCCGCCGCACCGGCTAGTTGGGGTGTGCTCCTGCAGTTTCCGTTCTATGCCGGTATATTTGGTATCATGAAATTTACCGGTTTGGTTGAGGTTTTTTCCACCGCGATCATCGCCTTCACCACACCGACTACTTTCCCGGCCTTTGTTGCCATTCTCTCCAACATCATGGGTTACTTCATTCCTTCAGGTGGCGGCAAGTGGGCAGTCGAGGCCCCTTATATCATTCAGGCCGGTGCCGCTCTTGGCGTACCCCATGCCAAGACCGTTATTGCTTATGCTTTCGGTAATGACTGGGTCAACTTGATTCAGCCTTTCTGGGCGCTGCCGTTCATGGCGGTCGCGGGTGTGGAGTTCCGGGACTTCGTGGGTTATACGTTCATTACTTGGATTATTGTCGGCATTGTCATGCTCTTGGGCCTGACCTTTATCCCGTTCTGACGACGTATCATTATTCTCCGGTGGATGGGGATCTTTTTTAACCCATCCGCCGAACCATCTTAAGGAGGCGATTTCATGAAAGTGGAAGATATCAAGAATATATGCAACCTGGGTACAGGTACGATGGGTTATGGTACCGCCCTGACCTTTGCCAAGGCGGGTTATAACGTAAGAATGTTCGGCCGCAGCGATGCCAGCGTGGAGAGGGGATTCAAGAATATCAACGCCGCCCTGGCCATGTATCGCGAGAATGGCCTGGTCGCCAAAGCCGATATCCCCGCCATCCTGGGGCGGATCAAAGGCGTGACTACGTTGGAAGAAGCAGCCGTCGCTGCAGATTTTATAATTGAGTCCGTGGCTGAGGATCTGGGTGTCAAGAAAGAAGTGTATGCTAAAATGGATAAACTCTGTCCGCCGCATACCATATTTGCCACCAATACCTCCGGTTTGAGCCCGACGGCCATTGCCGAATCTGTCCAGAGGAAGGATAAGTTTGTCGTTGCCCATTTTTGGAATCCTCCACACCTGTTACCGTTGGTGGAAGTGGTTCCCGGCAAGCACACAAGTCAGCAAACCGTAGATATCACAGTGAAGCTTATGGAGATCATCGGCAAGAAACCGATTGCCCTGAAACGTGAAGCACCTGGCTTCATCGGCAATCGCATGCAGTACGCCCTGTTGCGGGAAGCCATGTCTATCGTGGATTCGGGCATTGCCTCCAAAGAGGCCGTGGATGCGACGGTCAAATACAGTATCGGCCGCAGGCTTGGGGTGACCGGCCCGCTGGAAACCGCCGATCTGGGAGGCTTGGATATTTTTTACAACATCTCCAAATACATGATGCCGGAAATCTGCGATTCCCATGAAGTCTCCCGGGTTCTGAAGGATCCCGTCGACAAGGGCAACTATGGGGCCAAAACCGGGACCGGCATCTATGACTGGACGCCGGAGGGGCTGGCTAAAATCAGGAAAATGCGGGAAAAAATCCTGATCGAATGGCTACAGAAAGATAAAGACTACGTTTTTTAGAAGATGCTCGGAACATGGAAATCTCTTGTTGTCCGGTGTGAAATGAAAAAAATGGCCTCATAAAAGGGGTCATTTTTTTCGCACCAGGCCATGCTGGAGGATTGTGTATCTGTCTGCATGAACTCCGAGTTCCAGTCCTAAAGGGCCGGTCAGCATATCTGCGGTATTTGTTATCAGGCTATCGAAATGTGGGGGCGTTATAATGGCTTGGGAGAAGTTGTATAAACAGAAATTGGTCACTGCCCAAGAGGCAGTTACACATATCAAGTCTGGTGACCGCGTTGTTGCGGGTCATGCTGCGGCCAGTCCCGAACTTTTACTGGACGCAATGGTCGATAATCGGGAGGCCTACCGGGATGTGGAAATTGTACATCAGGTGGCCATGGGCCCTTCACGCTATTGCTTGCCGGAAAATAAACCCTATTTCACGCATAATTCGCTTTTTGCCGGGGCGACATCCAGAAAGGCCATCAATGAAGGGCGCGCCTGGTTTACTCCTGTGAATAACAGCGACTTGCCGAGACTCTTCCAGGATCGTATTCTGCCTGTTGACGTTGCCCTCTGCATGCTGTCCATGCCGGATGAGCACGGCTACTGTTCCTTTGGCGTTTCCGTCGATTACACAAAACCGGCGGCGGAATGTGCAAAGCTCGTGATTGCGGAAGTCACGCCGAATATGCCCAGGACCCTGGGGAACTCTTTTATTCATGTATCCGAAATCGATTACATCGTGGAATGCGAGACGGCGCCACTGATCCTGAAACCCCCGACCATCACATCGGTTGATGAGGCAATCGGCGGCTATTGTGCAGAGCTGATCAAAGATGGTGATTGTCTTCAGCTCGGTATCGGTGCTGTCCCCGACGCCGTGCTGGGATTTCTGAAAGACAAAAAGGATCTGGGGATACACACGGAAATGTTTTCCGATGGCGTGGTCGATCTTGTCGAAGCGGGCGTGATCAATGGTTCTAAGAAAAATTGCCACCGCCGGAAAATGGTCTCCGCTTTTTTCATGGGAACGGAGAAGCTGTACAAATTCATCCATAACAATCCTGAAGTGGAAGCCTTTCCCATGGATTATACAAACGCCCCGGAGATCATTGCGAAAAATGACAATATGGTGTCGATCAACTCGTCATTACAAGTTGATCTGACCGGGCAAGTCGCTTCTGACACGATCGGCTATACTCAATACAGCGGCATCGGCGGGCAGGCCGATTTTGTCCGCGGCGCGGCGCGTTCGAAAGGCGGCCGGTCCATCCTGGCTTTTCATTCCACGGCGCAGGGAGGAACGGTATCAAGAGTGGCCGCCCATCTCAATGAGGGCGCATGCGTCTGCGTAAGCAGGGCGGATGTTCATTGTATTGTAACGGAATACGGGATCGCCGACCTGAGAGGCAAATCAGTCCACGAGCGGGCAAAGGCCCTCATCGCCATTGCCCATCCGGACTTCAGGGGCGAACTGTGGCGGGAATTTCACAAAAACTACTACTAACCTCTTTTAAGAGGGAATCGGGAAGGTGACCAGCCGCCCCCATTTCGACTATGATCCAATACACTGATACTTTTAGTGTTTATTATCTCAAGCGAAGAAAGGAGGGATTGCCCTATAAGGCGGCTGTGTTAGCCACTGCTCATAAGTTGATCCGTGTCATCTATGCCATGCTGACACAACGAACAACTTTTTGTCCGCAGATTAATTCATGATAGTTGACTGTAATGTTGTTTTTCTTATTTTCCCAATTCACACAACAGTTCAATCTGTAATAATCAAAAAAACGGCTGAACTCTAACTTAACATGTGGTACAAGTATTTGAGTAGGTCATTTATTTTATATGCACGGGGAGTCTAAAATACGTAAATACAAGAGGTGAAATAAAATGAAGATTACGCCTAGTCAAATGACAATAGGCCCCTCGGAGCCGGTTTACAGGAACAGGCTTCAAACTGCCTTGAGCTGCAGTGGTAAAGAGCCATTGTGGTGAGCGTTAAGGAAAAGGCAGGGCGAGACCCTGTCAGGTATGAATCAAGGAGACGAATAAAAGTGAACCGCTGATTACGTGTCGAAAACGAATAGGCGATGTCAAAACCGAGGGGTTACATTGTCTCGGGATAAGTTCAGATGGTACCTGTTTACAGGCTGAATGGCATCCGGTATGGAGGCGGCGTGAACTTGATTTAGGCTTTCATGTGCAACGTGGGAACCTGTCGTTCCGATGCTAAGGGAGAAATTCAAGTGGAGGACCCACAAGAATGAGAGTACCGATGCGGGGCACAGGGGGACCAACTCGTAGTAGTATGGAAGTTCCTGTAATGGGAATGGAGCGAAGGGGTTGGATCATTTGGTCTTATTGTTTGGTCAACCAGAGATGGGAGGAGCCAGGGGATAAGATAAAACCGCTTGGTTAGCCTGGCGGCTGGATGATGGGAGCCGGATGAGCCGAGAGGTTCAAGTCCGGTTCTGAGAGAGCGTAGGGGGGAAGCTCCCCTGCGCCACTCACCTGGACAAAAATTTTCTTAAAATACTGGCTAAATATAAATTGTTTCCCTTTTGTATGTTTTTATAAAAATATTTTTTCTCGTGTTTAGAGCATTTCTTCCTAACTTGACATGCCCAACATGAAGTTGTAGAGTTCGCCTCGTAATACTTCCATGGAGGTGCCACAGTGGAATTATCAGATGTTATCGCTTCACGTAGGAGCATTCGTAAATTCAAGCAGGAAGATATTTCGACTGATATTATACGCCTGCTTCTGGATGCCGCGCGGCTCGCCCCTTCGGGATCAAACCTCCAGCCTGCGCGCTTCATTGTCGCTCAATCACCTGCCGCCAAAGAGGCGCTTGGCCGATATACGCCCTATAAGTTTATTGTCAAGGCATCGGTTATTTTTGTATGCTGCGCCGACCTGACAGCCATAACAACAAGAGATCGGCGTGTCGGAGAACTGCAGAAAGAAGGCGCTTTTGAAGGCGTGGATATGGATATGAATGATCCATCAGCTGTAAGTCCGATTATGGATGCAGAAGCGGTTAGGGCCTATCTTTCCATGAATGTTGCGATTGCTATAGAGCACATTGTCCTTAAGGCCGTTGATCTGGGTCTGGGTAGTTGCTGGCTGGGAAGGTTTGATCGCGACAAGGTAAAAAAGTTTCTGGCACTGGACGAAAGTATTTACCCGGTAGTGCTTCTGCCTGTGGGGCATCCTGATCAGTCACCCAAGGCAAGACCACGCTTTACTGTGGACAAATTGGTGCTGAAGACAATCTGAGCAAGTGGTGCGTTTACTGTAGTAGATTTCTTCTGGAGATAGTGATATTTAAGAAACATATAATGTCAAAGAATAAAATTCATGAACCCTTTAACCCTGCGTGAGGGCAGTATGAACTGATTACCGAAACCCCGTTTCTCAATAGAGTGCGGGGTTTTGTGTTTGAGGAGGGAATTATGAAAAGCACTAAGAAGATTTTTGGATTTATCTGCCTGTTCCTTCTTGCCTCTTGTATGGCCAATCCTGTTCTTACAGTAAAGAGTGCTGACATGATGCAAACGAATCACTCAGCGCTCTTAGTGATGGACGTTCAAAACGGTATCGTTCAGCGTTTCGCTGAAAAACCAGAAGTCATGGTTCCATTTCAGCATGCCGTGAGCGCTGCCCGTCGTGCGGGAATTCCGGTTATTTTTGTTCGTGTCGCGTTCCGTGATGGATATCCGGAAATAAGCGCAAAGAACAAAACGTTTTCAACTCTCCCAAAACTCGGAAATATGACCATTTCTGATAGTTCGACACAAATTCATCATTCGGTAGCGCCGCTTCCGGATGAACCTGTCGTAACGAAATTACGCGTGAGCGCTTTTGCCGGTAGTGATCTCGAGGTTATTCTCCGCTCCCGTAGGATCGACACGCTGATTTTAACTGGTATTGCAACAAGCGGCGTTGTCCTCTCAACTCTGCGGGAAGCTGCGGATAAGGATTACCGGATTGTCGTTCTTTCCGATGCGTGTTTAGATGCCGATCCGGAAGTCCATCGCGTGTTGGTTGAGAAGGTGTTTCCCCGTCAGGCGGATGTTTTAACCGTTAGTGAGTGGGCTGACACCTTGCCATAACAAGGAGCTGAAGCGGATCGCCGAAAAAGCCGACTCCCGCTTAGCTTGTCGTTAATCATTCTAACTGAAAGGAGAATAAAATGAAGACAGCATTTTATGCTTTGATATTGAGTTCTCTATTAACAGCGAGTATTGCATTTTCTGCGGATACCATTTCGCCGGAAGATGCGATAAACCATACTTCCTGTACTCGTTATAATTGAATTTCGGTGATGAACTGAAGGTTACTAACGATAATCAATGAAATCAAAAATAAAAAAAAGCAGAGCCAATTGACCCTGCTTTTCTGCAAACATAGTTCTCGCAATGGCGTTTAAATTATGTAAATGTGCTCAGAAATGATGGATTCGTTTGCATCGTCCAGAACGCTTGGATGATATTGTTAAAGGAGTGAAATTCGTCAATTGTATGGAAGAAAAACGGATTGCCACCTGAATTTTCCATACACAACTATTGACCATAGTTCTGTGAGAAAGCTTCTCTAATAGGTATATTTGGAAGTCAGGGCTTTATAGACATCCGCCTTCAGCGGGTATGGCTAATATAATTTTCACCGTGAAAGGAGATTTTAAGAATGTTCAAGTTACAAGATCAGACGCTTTTCCGCCAACAATGCTACATTAATGGCTGCTGGAGTAATGCTGTCAATGGTGGAACCATGCCAGTGAACAACCCCGCCACTGGTGAAATAATCGGTACGGTTCCCAGGATGGGGACGGTGGAGACCCGTACCGCCATCGAGGCGGCAAACGGGGCTTATCCTGCATGGCGTGCCAGAACTGCTGCGGAGCGCTCGGTGTTGCTGCGCCGCTGGTACGAATTGATGATCGAGAACCAGGATGATCTCGCGACACTCATGACCGCTGAGCAGGGCAAGCCAATGGCCGAGTCGCGAGGGGAAATTGTCTATGCCGCGTCTTTCATCGAATGGTTTGCCGAAGAAGGCAAACGGGTATACGGAGACACCATCCCCACTTACCAGAATGACAAGCGGCTTATCGTTATTAAAGAACCGATCGGCGTATGTGCCGCAATCACACCCTGGAATTTCCCCGCCGCTATGATCACCCGCAAAGCAGGTCCAGCCCTAGCTGTCGGCTGTAGCATGGTCGTCAAACCGGCCAGCCTGACCCCCTATTCGGCCCTTGCGCTCGCCGTTCTGGCGGAACGTGCAGGCATTCCGGCGGGTGTCTTCAATGTTGTTACCGGAGACTCCAACACCATTGGCAGCGAGATGACCCATAATCCGATTGTCCGTAAGCTTACGTTTACCGGTTCTACAGAAACCGGCAAGCTTCTTATTCAGCAATGCGCTGGAACAGTTAAAAAGATTGCCATGGAACTGGGCGGTAATGCGCCTTTCATCGTATTTGACGATGCAGATCTGGATGCTGCGGTGCAAGGTGCCATGGCCTCCAAATACCGCAATACCGGCCAGACCTGTGTCTGTACCAACCGTTTCCTTGTTCAGGACAACATCTACGATGCCTTTGTAAAAAGGCTGGCGGTGGCAGTCAGCAAACTCAAAGTGGGGGACGGACTCAAGGGGGAAACCCAACAAGGGCCGCTTATCGACATGCATGCCGTTAAAAAGATTGAGGCACACATCGCTGATGCGGTTGCCAAGGGCGCACATGTCGTAGCGGGGGGAGAACGTCACGAATTGGGCGGCTCCTTTTTCCAGCCAACAATTTTAGTCGATGTCACGCCAGACATGCTGGTTGCACGGGAGGAAACCTTTGGCCCGCTGGCGCCGATCTTCCATTTTAGCACTGAGAAAGAGGCGATCGAGTTGGCCAATGATACCGAATTTGGACTGGCCGCCTACTTTTACAGCCGTGATATTGGCAGGGTCTGGCGGGTTGCCGAGGCTCTGGAATATGGGATTATCGGCATCAATGCTGGTCTCATGACTTCGACAGTTGCCCCTTTTGGCGGGATGAAAGAGTCGGGAGTGGGCCGGGAAGGCTCGAAGTACGGCGTCGAGGATTATCTGGAAATCAAGTATCTCTGCATGGGAGGGATCTAAACCCATTCGATCCTAAGCTTGACACATACGCGGCATCTCTGTATAATTAATAAGGATAAAAAAATCAATTCATCGTCAGACTTATAAAAACCAATGAATTTAAATTCAGACACTTATAAATCTATCCTGGACAACTTATTTCTTGCGCTGCTGTTTTTTGACGCAGAGGGATATCTGACCTACATGAATGAGATGGCGCAATCCATTTTTGCTCTGCAGGACGATTACAAATCACGGCGTTTCCATTGTTCCGAGTTCAATGAAACATCCTGGCCTGACATTCAGGAAGTCATTAAAACTGGAGAACCCCAAATTGGGAAATATGTGCGAGTAAACAATGCAACCATGCTCTGCAACCGAATTCCCATCAATCAAGACGGGATAGTGACAGGTGTCCTGAGTTCCATTCAATTTATGACAGAGTATGAAAATACCATTGAGACGCTGCAAAAGGATAAAGAACTCCTGAAGCGTGTTCAAGCGATCATTGAATCATCCTATGATGGTATCTATGTGACCGATGGACAGGCAAATACCATCATGGTCAATTCGTCCTATGAGAAGATGACGGGCTTTAATCGGGATGTGTTGGTCGGACGCAATATGTGCGATCTTGTCAAAGAGGGATTTTTTAACAAGAGCGTAACGCTGAATGTGTTGCAATCCCGGAAACAGGAAACCATCCGGCAGACCCTCCGATCGGGAAAAGAAATATTGGCGACGGGCACCCCGATCTTTGACGACAACGGAAACATCATCATGGTCGTGACCAACGATCGCGATATGACTGAGTTGATGAGAGTGCATCAACAACTGGAACAGTCCCTGGAAATAGCCATGGCTTACAAAGAGGAGCTTCACTTGATGCAGCAATCCGATTTATTCGGGAAGGATTTTGTTGTCATATCCAGAGCGATGCACGGTGTATGCGATCTGGTGGAACGCGTCAGCAAGACCGACGCGACCGTTCTTTTCTGTGGAGAGACAGGCACCGGCAAAGACCGATTGGCCGAGGAAGTGCATAAAAGGTCATTACGACATGAAAAAGGGCTGTTTGTAAAAATCAACTGCAGTGCCATCCCGGAAGCGCTGATCGAAAGCGAGCTATTCGGCTATGAGGGGGGCGCCTTCACGGGGGCCAGAAAGGAGGGGAAAGTCGGCCTGTTCGAACTAGCTAACTGCGGGACCCTATTCCTTGATGAGGTGGAAACCATGCCCATATCTTTGCAGCCAAAACTGCTGCGCGTCCTGCAAAATTTCGAAATCAGTCGCGTTGGCAGCACCGTTCCCAAGAAGGTCGATGTGCGACTGGTCTGTGCGACTAACATGGACTTAAAAGACATGGTTGCCCGGAATCAGTTTCGTGCGGATCTGTATTACCGTTTGAATGTCATTTCCGTGCTCATTCCCCCTTTGAGGGAAAGAAGGGAAGATATCCCCGCTCTTGTTACTTTTTTTATTAATCAATTCAATCAGAAATACAAGAAAAGAAAGAGCATCGGCACCGAAGTCATGAATGTCCTCACCTCTTATTCCTGGCCCGGCAATGTAAGAGAGATTGCCAATGTGATCGAAAGGCTCGTTATAACGGTTGAAAACAAACAAATCGGGCTTCAGGATCTTCAGCTGGAATTATACAGCAAGGAAAGGCATGCGAAAATGAAGCCCGGTCTGACTTTGAAACAATATATGAAAGAAGAGGAAATATCTCTCCTGAAAGACGCCGTTAAAACTTATGGAAGCGCCCGTAAGGCAGCAGCGTCCATCGGCCTCGATCACTCCACCATTACCCGCAAATTGAAGAAACACGGCCTGTCGGTCTGACGGCAACCAAGTACCGACACGGTTATTCAAGGCTTGTCAATCGAACTTTTTTTGATATTCCCGCCACAGTTCGTCCCTAAAATCCGGGTGGGCAATGGCGATAAGGGCTTTTGCTCTTTCCGGGACTGATTTGCCCCTCAAATTGGCAATGCCATACTCGGTTACGATGATGTGGACATCGGTCCTGAGGGTGCAGACAACAGCCCCTTCGTCGAGATGTGCGACAATCCTTGATGTTTTGCCGCCCTGGGCGGTGGAATGAAAGGCCAGAATGGATCGCCCGCCTTTTGAATGGGTGGCACCGCGGACGAAGTCAGCTTGACCTCCGCTGCCGCTGTATTGTCTGTACCCGATCGTATCGGATACAACCTGTCCGGTAAAATCAATCTGTAGTGCCGAATTGATGGAAACCATATTGTCATTTTTTGCTATAGTCTCGGGACAATTTGTGTAATCGAAAGAATAGGCTTCCACAAAGGGGTTGTTATGGATGAATTTGTACAGCTTTTCCGTTCCCATAAAGAAAGAAGAGACCATTTTCTGCCGATGGTAATTCTTTCGGGTACAATTAATGACACCGCTTTCCACCAGGTCGACCACCCCGTCGGAAAACATTTCCGTATGGATTCCTAGATCTTTCTTCTCTTTCAGGAAACCCAGGACCGAGTCGGGAACGGCACCGATGCCCAGTTGCAGGCAATCGCCGTCCTTGATCAATTCGGCACAATAGCTGCCGATGTTTTCATCGACGGGGGTGATGGTCGGGGGAGCTAAGATCAGCGGTTTCGTATCACATTCAACGATATAGTCGATATTTGACACATGAATAAAGGAATCTCCCAAGGTCCGGGGCATATGCGGCGTAACTTCCGCAATCACCATCTTGGCACATTCGGCGGCGGGTTTCGTATAATCAACGGAAACCCCGAACGAACAGTATCCATGCTCATCCGGCACGGACAGCATGCAAAGCGCCACATCTACGGGCAGGATATTGTCCTGGAACAACCTTGGAAGATCACTGTTGTGGGCAGCGGTAAAAACGGCTCGTCCTTCGGCGATTGCCTGCCTGGATGTGGCTCCGGCAAAAAGGGAATTATGGGTGAAGTGGGGCTTGCATTCCGGTAGGCAGTAAAGGGATCGGCCCATGGCAACCTGATGGGCAATTTCTACGTTCCGATAGGCTTCTTTGTTGTCGACCATTGCTTTAAGTAAAAGTTCGGGGGTACCAGTCGCGTGACCTGCAACCACCCGATCTCCCGATTTAATATGTGTAACCGCCTCTTCGGCCGTGACCATTTTTTGTTTGTATAATTTTCCCCAAACCATTGTCTTTCCTCCACAATAAAGAAGTTTGCCTCTACGTTTCCTATATAATAAAGGTATTGTCCATTTAACACTTATATTAATCGAACACAGATAAAGCATGATTAGTGCCAGATAGTAAACATGAACCCTCAAAGGTTTCTATCTTTAACGTGCAATGGGTTTTGGGAAAGGTAATCTGCACATTCTATTCTTCCGATGAAAGCCTCCCGGCAAATTGCCGGGAATAATAGAGGCAAAAATTAAGAGAAGACTATCGTGAAAATGGTGTTTTTATGCACCATATATAAGAAAATATTTAGTCATGTAATTGTAATAATAAAATATTTCATTGATTTTGGCCAAGTGGTGCTATTTTGCCACATGTATAATACATTATTCATCATTATATTATCTTTGTAAATGAAATCAATATATTGAAATAATATATAGGATTTATTTCGATGGTGCCATATTGCAACGGTGTTAATTCTCAGGTAAGGGATATGTTAGATGATAATATATCCCTTTGTCAAAACATTAATCAAAACATGTAGGATGACACCGGAATGGTTCTCCGGACAAAATGAAGGATGCCCATTATCGTGCCGGCGGTTGATTCCAGAGGTTAGAGAATGGCCGGTAACCATTCCGTTGATTTCCTGTTCACACAGCTTCTATGCTTTACTTTTTCCCCATCATTTTGCAATATTATTCTTGATATCCAGACTTTATACCCTGAGGCCTCCATTCGTTCATAAAAAATGGCATTCATGTTGCATGTTTATAAATCGTTTAATATAAACGAGGTTGGTTAATCAGTTTTATCAACAGAGTTCTTATCAACTAAAGGAGGTACGGTTATGAGATTGAAAGGTAAATGGTTTTTGATAATTGGATTGTTGGCTTTCACGGGGTTAATCCCCGCTCCAGCCATTTCTGCAGGGCCCATCAAGATCGGTGTCATCAGTCCGATGTCGGGTAACTATGGCGACCACGGTGCACTTGAAAGAGCTGGCATGCAAATGGCCTTGGATGAGGTCGGCGGGAAAGTTCTGGGACGTCCCGTTCAGTTGGTGATGGCTGACGATGAAACGAACCCGGATGTTGCGGCCAGGCGCGTAAGGCGGCTTATCGAGGTTGATGGTGTGAAGTTCCTGATGGGCGGTGTGAGCAGTTCTGTCGGCGTCGCCGTCGGCGCCGTCGCGGAAGAAAAAAAGGTTCTTTACATCAATACTAACGGAAACTCGGATCAGCTCGCCGGTGAATATGCGCGGCATTATGTCTTCACATCCGCTCCCAACATGGCCATCCTTGTTCGAGGCGGTGCCAAATATGTTGCTGAAAATCTCGGAAAAAAATGGTTTTTTATCACGCACGATTACTCCTGGGGACAGTCGGGCACCAAATGGGCCCGAGCTTCCATGAAAGAGTTGGGTTGCACGGAAGTAGGTGAAATCAAAGTTCCCATGGGGACGCGTGATTTCAGCTCCCAGTTGCTGCAAATTAGAAATTCCGGAGCCGACGTTGTAGTCATTACCTGCGCTGGCTTCGACAATGTGGCCCTCTTGAAACAGCTTGCCGAATACAAGATTTACGACAAAATGAAGGTATGGTATACCCTGATGGAATATGTCGACATGTGGCCGTTGGCGAAAAACGATCGACAGCCCTATTTGATGACTGAAGTCTATTGGAACGAAAACGCACAGACGCGTGCCTGGACGGAAAAGTTCAACAAGAAGTTCCCCAAGGCCGCTTGTCCCGCTTTGGATAATGGAAACTACAATGGATGGCTTTCCATGAAGGTTCTCCTTGCAGCCATTAAGAAAGCGGGAACGGCCGATGATGTCGAAAAGATTATTTGCACAATGGAAGGCATGACTATTAAGGATAACCTCCGGGCCAACCCCACTTACGTGAGGTCTTGGGATCATTCATTCTTGACGCAGGTTGTCTTGGGTAAGGCAAATCCCGCTGCTACCGGAACGGATATTTATCAGATTAAAACGATTACCGCCGCGAACAAAGTCGCCCGGACGAATCAAGAAAATCCCGTCGATGTGAGCTGTAAGAAGAAATAGCTGTTGCGTTTTATTAAGGGAGGGTGCCGCAAGGCTGATGATATTGTGGCACCTTCCTACTAACACAGGATAGAGGTTAGAACATGGATAGTATGTTGTTTCTTTCTTTGCTTCTCAATGGCATTTCCTTAGGCCTGGTCTATGCCGCAGTCGCTATGGGCTTCAGTCTGGTTCTCGGGATGTCTGGCGTCATCAACTTCTGCCATGGTGTCATGTTTGCTTTCGGAGCCTACTTCTTCTGGATCTTAAGCGGTTACATTGGATTCTGGCCGAGCGTCGTAATTGTTCCCATTTGTGTCGCCATTATTGGTTTTCTCATTGAACGCCTTCTCATCCGACGCGTTTATGGCCTGGATCCACTCTTCGGTTTGCTGATAACCCTGGGTTTTTCCATTGCCCTTGAAGAAATCATCCGGATGATTTTCGGGCCGGCGTCCCACAACGTGAGCGCACCGTCCTTCGCAAGCGGAACCATTATCATCGGCAACTTCGTATTCTCTGAATATCGCTTATTTATTGGTCTCTTTGCGGCTATTATGCTGGGTGTCACGTGGTTTTTGATCAGTAAGACAAATTTTGGCGCCATCGTCAAGGCGGGAATGTTCAACAGTGAAATGGTCGGCACCCTCGGACATAATCTGCCGAAATTGAGAACGACCGTGTTTATATTGGGTGCTGCCCTGGCCGGTTTTTCCGGAATCCTGGCGGCGCCTATCTGGAGCATCAAATCTGGTATGGGATCGGCGATCCTGATGCCCTCGTTCATGATCGTGCTGATGGGGGGGCTGGGAAGTATCCCCGGCACGGTGATCGCTGGCCTCTTAGTCGGTGTGACGACTGCTCTGGCAAGTATGGTGTTTCCCCGATTCGTTGATATCATTCCCTATGTCCTGCTCGTTATCGTTCTATACTTCCGGCCCCGGGGATTTTTTGGCGAACAGAATATCAACGATTAGGGCCATCGGGTAACGGGGCATAGGCCTGTATTTTGGAATTGGAGGACTATTTCGCATGAAGAAATTAGTGAAAGATCCATATCTCTGGATTTTCCTGATCTTTGCATTCTATCCGATGTTACCCTACATTGGAAACTTTACATCACTAGGCACGGAACTTTTACTTTGGTTCATCTTCACCCTGAGCTTCAACCTATGTCTGGGATATACCGGATTGCCTTCTTTCGGCCATGGAGCGTTCTACGGTCTCGGATCTTATGGAGCAGCCCTGGCATTTATTTATCTCTTTGATCGCCACGGTTTCTTCGTCCCTCTTGTTGCCGCCATCTTGACGGGCGGTGTCTTTGCCGCGTTTCTCGGTTATATCATCCGCAACAAGAAAGGCGTCTATTTCGCGTTGCTGACTGTTGTCTTTACACAGGTCCTGTTCAGCATCTGCTGGCGCTGGGATAGTGTAACCGGCGGAGAATCAGGACTAATGGGCATTTCCCGCGCCCCCTTTCTCGGCATGGACCTGAAAAATCCGCTCGTCTATTACTATTTTGTATTGGCTGTATTCGCGGTTTGCGCCATTATTATCCGCTTGATTGCTGACTCATCCTTTGGCATGTCTCTGAAGGCCATACGCCAGAATCCCATTCGGGCACAGTATCTTGGATACAATACGGGAAACTTCAAGTTTGCCGTTTACCTTATTTCCGGGCTTTTTGCCGGTCTTGCCGGGGGGCTATACTGCTTCCTGACGGGTTCTGCCTTTGCTGACAGCCTGGATTGGGTGAAATCCGGCGACGTGGTTATCGCAACGTTGCTCGGGGGAGGCATGGTGAGCTTCTACGGCCCACTTGTCGGGACAGTCATCTTCCTGGTGGCCAAGGAATTGATCAGCGCCTTCTGGGATCATTGGTCTCTCCTTTACGGTCTCTCCTTTGTCATCATCATCCTGGCGTTTCCGACGGGACTTCTGGGCATTTTTAAAAAGCAAGGCTAGACCGGGAGATATGGGGAATTTGAAATGGATCATTATTCTACTGATACTAAAGGATCAAAGACGATGTTACTTTTTTCCATCAAGGGGTTAACGAAACGATTCGGCTCCGTAGTGGCTACCGACCACGTAAATCTTGACATAGAAAGTGAGGGGATCCTCTCGATTATCGGACCAAACGGTGCAGGGAAGACCACATTCTTCAATCTGCTTACCGGATTCTATAAGCCCGATGAAGGCAAGATTCTCTATAAAGATAAGGATATCACCGGACTCGAACCTAATAAAGTGATCCGGTACGGTATTTCCAGATCATTCCAGGTGGTCAGCTTGTTCAATGAAATGACGGTTCTCGATAACATGCGCATCGGGGTGCAGAGCCACCTGGGGTTTAAAAACAAACTCTTCTCCAATTTCCAGAAGAATGGCAAGGTCAGGGAAGCGGCCCTTGCCATTCTGGAAAGAGTTAAGTTGATCGATGTTAAGGACCATCTGGTAACGGCTATTTCACATGGTGACAGAAAAATCCTTGATCTGGCCATGGCTCTGGCAACGGAACCGGATGTCCTGTTGCTTGACGAACCCATGAGTGGCCTGGCGAAAGGCGAGCGGGTCAGAATCAAAGACCTGATTGTTAATGATTTCAAAAAGAACATGAAACTCATCATTGTCGAACATGACATGGACGCCGTATTCACGCTTTCCGACAAAATTCTATGCCTTAATCAGGGCGCTGTGCTCGCGATGGGGGCACCTAGTGAAATATCTAGTAACCAAAATGTACAGGACGCTTATCTAGGAGCAAGAAACAATGACTGCAACACTTGAACTGAAGAACATCAATAGTTTCTATGGTGACGCCCATATCCTATTCAATATTGATTTAAAAATTGAAGAGGGACAGTTGGTCGGACTATTCGGCCGCAATGGCGCCGGTAAGACTACCGTGCTCCGCAGTATTATGGGATTGACCCCCCCGCGATGTACAGGTGAGATTCTGTATGGAAATGAAAACATCAAAAGTTTACCCCCATACCAGATTGCCCAGAAGGGCATCGCGTTTGTGCCCGAAGATCGCAAGATATTTCCCAACCTGACGGTCAAGCAGAACCTTATTGTCGGAAGAAAAGAAAAGCGCGTCAAGAAAAAGTGGGATCTTGAGGAGGTCTATTCCTACTTCCCCAAGTTGAAGATTCTGGAGAATAACCTCGGGTGTGAAATGAGCGGCGGTGAGCAGCAAATGTTGACCGTTGCCCGAGCCATGATGGGAGACCCCGACCTAATGCTGCTTGATGAACCGACTGAGGGTTTGGCCCCGATGATAGCCGATCATCTGATTGAGATGATCGTCAAGATCAGAAACCAATACAACACCAGCATGGTTGTGGTTGAACAATTTTCTCCGCAATTTCTCAATTATCTGGATATCTGCTATGTGATGGAAATGGGGCAGGTTATCTTCTGCGGGAGCCCTCGCGTGTTGAAGGAAGACGAGGCGCTTCAGAAGCAGCTGCTCGGTGTTGGACTATAGGCGATAAAGTTTCATTAAGGAAAGCGATTTAGTGACAACGAAGAAAGACGGCATATAAGGGAGAAATTATGTATTTACTGAATAATAGCGAACAGAAAATGTTTGTAGAACAGATTCGGAAGATGGTCTATGGAAAAGTTAGGCCCCGTGCTGCAGAGATCGACGAAAAAGAGGAATTCCCCTGGGATATAAAGAAAATATTCCAGGAAATGGGTCTTCTCGGACTATCTGTTCCCGAACAGTATGGTGGCAATAAGCAGGGACACATATATACTTGTCTTGCGGTAGAGGAAGTTGCCGTAGCATGCGTCAGTTCATCACTGATCATACAGGGACAGGCTTTAGGTTGGGAACCCATTCTCATCGGTGGTACCGAAGAGCAAAAGAAGAAATATGGTCCCATGGTTGCCTCCGGAGAAGTCATCATTTCTTACGCATTGACAGAATCGGGTGCCGGTTCCGATTCCGGGGCAATGGTTACCCGGGCAGTCAAAAAGGCTGATAAGTATATTATTAATGGTAGCAAATGCTTTATTACAAACGGCCCGGTTGCAAATCTCATTACCGTATTCGCCATGACCGATGCGTCGAAAGGAGTCAAGGGAATAAGTGCATTTGTTGTCCCGACAGACTCCCCGGGATTCTCCGTTGCGCGGTGGGAAAAGAAGATGGGAATTAAGGGCTCGCCAACCGGAGAGCTGCTTTTTGAAGACGTTGAAGTCCCGGCGGGAAACCTTATTGGCCAGGAAGGTAAGGGATTTATTTATGCAATGAAAACCCTTGATACATCAAGGCCTGTCATAGGAGCTCAGGCCTGTGGCGTTGCACGTGGGGCATTGGAATCAGCTATAAAATACGCAAAGGAAAGAGTGCAGTTCGGTAAACCTATCGGCAATTTCCAGGGTATTGGATGGATGCTGGCGGATATGTCCGCTGAACTTGATGCCGCAAGATGCCTTGTATACCAGGCAGCACAGTTGGTAGACGATAATAACCCGAATATGAGCTATCTGTCTGCTGCATCAAAGTTGGTTGCATCAAATGTGGCCATGAAAGTCACCACGGATGCGCTCCAGATAGCGGGCGGTTACGGCTATATGAGGGAATATCCATTTGAACGGATGATGAGGGATGCAAAGATTACTCAAATATACGAAGGAACGAATCAGATTATGAAATTGATCATTTCCCGGGAAATATTGAAGTAAGGATTTTCGAAGGATCAAGAGGCAGTCCAGAGGAGAGAGGGAACATGGCTATGAAAACACCCGAGCAGTACGAAGAAAGTTTACGCAAAATGAATTTCAAGATTTACCTCATGGGAGAACTGGTTAAAAATCCGGTGGATCATCCCATGATACGGCCTTCAATGAATTCCGTTAAGATGACCTATGCCCTGGCGCAAAAGCCGGAGTACGAGGATCTGATGACGACCAAATCGCATCTTACCGGAGAAAAGATCAACCGCTTTACCAACCTTCATCAAAGCACGGAAGACCTGGTGAAAAAAGTTAAGATGCAGCGCCTTCTGGGTCAACAGACCGCATCGTGTTTCCAGCGCTGCGTGGGCATGGATGCCATGAACGCTGTGGACAGCACCACCTTTGAAATGGATCAGAAACTCGGCACAAAATATCACGAACGTTTTACCAAGTTTCTGAAAATGGTGCAGAAAGAGGATCTTACGGTGGATGGTGCGATGACGGACGTCAAGGGTGACCGCGGCTTGGCCCCTCATCAGCAGGCTGATCCCGATATGTTTGTTCATGTCGTCGAAAAAAATGACAAGGGCATTGTCGTACGCGGCGCGAAAGCACATCAGACCGGCGCGGTGAATTCACACTGGATTCTGGTGATGCCAACAATTGCCATGGCCAAGGAAGACGCCGACTATGCCGTGTCTTTTATCTGCCCGGCGGATGAAAAGGGCGTCTACTATATCTACGGCCGTCAGTCCTGCGATACGAGAAAAATGGAAGGCGGCACCATCGACGTGGGCAATTCTCAGTTTGGCGGCCACGAGGCCCTGATGGTTTTTGATAATGTTTTTATTCCCTGGGAAAACGTCCTCATGTGCGGCGAATATGAATTCAGCGGCATGCTGGTGGAACGTTTTGCCGGCTACCACCGCCAGAGCTACGGTGGCTGCAAAGTCGGCGTGGGCGATGTTCTGATCGGCGCGGCGGCGTTGGCGGCAGATTACAACGGCGCTGCCAAGGCCTCCCATATCAAGGATAAACTCATTGAAATGACTCACTTGAATGAAACCCTTTATTCCTGCGGTATCGCTTGTTCATCGCAGGGGCATAAAACAGCCTCCGGAACATATCTGATCGATCTGTTGCTGGCTAACGTCTGCAAGCAGAACGTGACGCGTTTCCCTTATGAGATCGCGCGGCTGGCCGAAGATATTGCCGGCGGTCTGATGGTGACGATGGCCTCGGAAAAAGATTTGCAGCATCCGGAAATCGGCAAGGTCCTGGAAAAATACCTCAAAGGCAACGCCAATGTATCCTGTGAAGATCGCGCGCGTGTTATGCGCCTGGTTGAAAATCTGACCCTGGGCACGGCGGCGGTCGGGTACCGGACCGAATCGATGCACGGTGCAGGCTCACCCCAGGCACAGCGCATTATGATTGCCCGCCAGGGGAACCTGGAACAAAAAAAGAAACTGGCTAAAAACATCGCCGGGATCAAGGAAGAAAAGAAATAACATAAGAACAATAAGGATACGACATGAGAGCGGTCATTAACGACGGTTTTTTAACTGGCATAAAGTAATGGAGGATTGGTTTAGAAATGGAAACGGAAGTTGTTCTTTACGAAAAAAAAGAAAAAATTGCTGTCCTGACCATCAACCGTCCTGATGCGCTAAACGCCCTGAACAAGGATGTCAACCTCGCGCTGCTTGCCTGCCTGGAGAAGGCGGATGGCGATGATGAGATCAGGGTGGTCATCATAACCGGTTCCGGGAACCGGGCGTTTATCGCAGGTGCGGATATCAAGGAAATGTTGCCCTTATCGTCATCTGAGGCAAGAGAGCACGGCCTCAGATCAAAAAGAGTAGCAGATAAATTATGGACTATCGGGAAGACCGTGATTGCCATGATTGACGGATTTTGCCTCGGCGGCGGGCTGGAATATGCCATGGCCTGCGATCTTAGAATCGCCTCCGAGAAATCAAAATTCGGGCTGCCTGAAATCACTTTAGGTATTATTCCCGGAACCGCAGGTACCCAAAGGCTTCCACGTCTGATCGGTTTGACCAAGGCGAAGGAACTTTGTCTTACTGGTGAAATCTTTGATGCGAAGCGGGCACTGGAGTATGGGCTAGTCAATCATGTCTTCCCGCCCGAAACCTTGGTTGCAGAAACCTATGCTATTGCCAATACGATTGTGAAGCGAGGCGCATTTGCCGCAAAAATGGTTAAATCCGCCATGAATAGGGGGACGGAAACGGATCTGGAAACAGCGTCTCTGTTTGAAATAAACTGTTTTGCTCTTTGTTTTTCGACTAAGGATCAAAAAGAAGGAATGCAGGCATTTATTGAGAAAAAGAAAAAATGATGGCGTGTCGGCTGGGGTCTATTGGTTGGTTCGTCTGTCTAAAGACGCTGCCGTGTTTCAAAGTGCCGAAAACAATTGCTTTCATGAAATAGTTGCCGAATAATTCCACGGGCAAGATTCAGAAGAAAAAATTACGCAAACGGGGATGTAACTCACTTAAGAATCGTCGGGGTGACACTACCGGGACGATAGGTCCCCCATCTGCGGATGAAAAAAGTAAGGCGTGAAGCGGCCTCAGATGACGGTAAAAGATATAAACGCAAAAATTTGATAGGAAGTCCCCGATTAGGATGTTTAGAGTGAAGTTCTGTCAGTAAGGTCACTTCCTGAACTGATTAAAAATTCTCAGCGAAGCTGTCGCCAGTGGTGGCATTGGCCTGCATCTTTTATTCATGGGTAACCTCTGCGCGCTTGAAGACGGTCGTCCTTTGTTGCTTAGTGGCCATTTTGTTGGAGCTATCGGTGTTTCGAGTCTGCAATCAACCCAAGACGCTCAGGTTGTAGCTGCGGATGCGAATGCGTTACAGGGCTAACAATTTGTTCAATGGGACACCTTGCGGCACACGTTAACTCAAACGTTACTCTTTGAATAGCTTTAGGTAAAGTAGATAAAATAAAAAAACTAACTTTTATAGATATAACGTAACCAAATTATAACCATAAATTATAACAATACAAATCAGCCGATCGCTACGCTCCGGCTGATTTCTACTTTAGAGGCTTGGTTTGATAGAGAAAGTTTTGGCACAATTATAAAAGAAAATAAAAATATTTCAAAATGGTTTTTTAGTGAAGTAAATTGAACATATTAAATTCAAAAATTAATTGATTTTAATATACCAAATTAAACAATCAAAGAAAGGAAAACGAATGCCATATAAAATTGCTTTATATCCGGGTGACGGCGTTGGCCCTGAGGTTATTACCGAGGCCAGAAAGGTTCTGGAACATCTTCCGGTAGAACTTGAATTCACGCTTTTTGACTGGAGTACCGGACTTTATAAAAAAACAGGCAGGTGCGCACCTGAAGATTACCTTGACAGGCTCAACCCATTTGACGCTATACTCTTAGGCGCACTTGGGGATGCCGCTAAGGCTCCGGATCACATATCAATTGAACCTCTGCTAGGGATGCGCAAGGGCTTTGACCAGTATGTGAATATACGGCCAGCGCTGCTTTACGAAGGTGTAGATTGCCCACTTAAAAACGTAATGCCTTTCGAGATTGACATGGTGGTTATCAGGGAAAACACCGAGGGTGAATACAGCGACCTCGGCGGACGCCACTACGCAGGCACCCCGAATGAGGTTGCCATGCAGATTAATTATTTTACGCGAATGGGAACTGAACGCATCATCAGATACGCTTTTGAAACCGCCCGGAAGCGTAAACGAAAACACGTTACCAGTATTACAAAATCCAATGCGTTGAAGTACAGTATGGTCTTCTGGGACATGGTGGTATCAGAGATTGCAAAGGGCTATCCTGATGTAAAATACAGTTCCATGCTTGTAGACGCGGCGGCCATGAACTTTATACGCACACCGCAGATGTTCGATGTTGTTGTTGCTTCTAATCTGTTTGGAGATATACTCACGGATATCGCGGCTATTATTGTGGGCGGTATGGGTTTCGCAGGAAGTGCAAACATCAACCCTTCACGTAAATTTCCGGCAATGTTTGAGCCGGTGCATGGCTCCGCGCCCGACATTGCCGGACAGGGTAAGGCCAATCCCATTGCAGCCATCCTAAGTGCCGGTATGATGTTAGAATTTTTAGGAGAAACTGAAAGCGCGGCGAAGATAAAAAAGGCAGTCCAGAGCCACCTGTCGGACGGTAATATACGAACACCGGACCGCGGCGGAAAAAATACAACATTACAAATTGGAAATGATATTACAAATAGATTATAATTTGCAAATCATAGGAGCAAATTAAGTCTGTTTCAATAAAAAAATTATCAGCAAATCGTTCTAACTTTTTAATTAAGCATGACCCGGCTACGCTTTTTGCGGCGAACGGCGTGCGAAATTTATCCGGAGCTAATTAGTTTTTAAGGCCGGTGCACCAAGCTGCCGGGTAGCTTATCAAACTGTTGCACCTTTCAAACCGTAATTCACAGCGTCAAGACTTTTCAAAGTTGTTTGTTAGTAGATGTAACAAATAAATATATTCTTAAAAATATAAAATTGTTTCCATAATGTATGTTTTCTTAAAAATATTCTTTATAGAATTCTAGAATATTTCGTCCTGAAATAAATAAAATCAAAACCCTGACGTGGACGCAAGATTCCAATCAGCAACAAACACAATTCACACCCGACAAACATCGGCACCACACTTTATATTTTGTGGCCAAGCTTTACTTGACATATAAGACAGCGTTTCTTATAGTTCATTTATGCAGAAGCAATTTCTTATCAAAGATTCTAAATTCAGTTGAGGTAATAATGATGAAAAATACTCTTTTAAAAGTATTTTGCTTGTTTTGTGCTGTAGTTGTTAGTTCGACTGCTTATGCTGCGGCTCCCGGATATCATATAATCAAAAAGATTCAGATTGGCGGCGAAGGTGGGTGGGATTATCTGTCTATAGACAGCGAAGCGCGCCGACTATATGTTTCCAAGAGTACTCATGTTATCGTAATAGATATTGATGCAGATAAGATTGTTGGCGATATTCCGGATACGCCGGGTGTTCACGGCATTGCGATTGCGTCGGAGCTTGGGCGCGGATTTATCAGCTGTGGAAAACCTAATACCGCTGTTATCTTTGATTTGAAAACTCTGAAAATCATAAGACAGGTAAAAACCGGAAACAATCCGGATGCTATTTTGTATGATCCTACTTATAAAAAAGTATATACATTCAACGGCAAAAGCAATGATGCTACAGTACTCGATGCAGTCTCAGGAAAGATTAACGCTGTAATTGCCCTTGGCGGCAAGCCAGAATTTGCTGCGGCTGATAAAAAGGGGAAGGTGTATGTTAACGTTGAAGACACCGCAGAGGTCGCCGAAATTGACGGTAAGAGTCTGTCAGTATTAAGAAGGTTTTCATTGAAGCCCTGCGAAGAGCCAACAGGTCTAGGTCTTGATATAAAAAATCACCGCGTCTTCTCGGGATGTCACAACAAAGTTATGACAGTTCTTGATGTGAACAAAGGAAAAGTAATTGCTACGGTCCCGATCGGTTCAGGTGTGGATGGCAATGGTTTTGACCAAAAAACTGGTCTTGCGTTTAGTGCAAACGGTGAAGGTACTTTAACAGTTGTAAAGGAATCAACTCCGGGTAAGTATGAGGTGGTCGAAACAGTACCAACTCAACGCGGAGCTCGTACTATGGCAATAGATACTAAGACTCATAATATCTATTTGCCCACTGCCGAATTTGCTCCGGCACTGGAGCCAACCGTCGAAAACCCGAAGCCAAGACCAATTCAAATTAAGGATACTTTTGTAGTTTTAGTAATTGGAAAATAAAATTGAGGGAAACATTTGCAGCTTACCTGACGGTGAATGAAAAAACGAATACACAGACGGAAACAGCGATTACAACAGTTTGGCGATTTAAAAAATATTAATGTATTTTTTTATTGATAACTTCCTCACTATTCTTTTCACATAAGTGTGGTAAGGTTAAGAAAGAAATTACTGCCTATTGAATGTGCGGAGACCATCAGCACAATTCCAATCTTTGAGCGCAGAACTCGAAAGGACTTAAGACATCTTATCCTATGGATACTACCGAAACCATTAACCTGAAGCACCGGCCACTTCTTGTCGAACGCTTCCGACAGATGAATTTAAACATATCAGATTACGCCTTCGCCAATATCTATCTGTTCCGAAATACCTACCGGCATGAGATATTAATGAAAGATTGCGGCACGTTCATTTCTGCATACAACCGTCAGGAGCAGAATTACATCATGCCGCTGGATAACCCGCAGTCCTGCTCTCCGGACACACTCAGGCACTTATTGAATGACGGCAATTTTTTCTTTCCGATCCCCGAAGAATGGTTGTCTTTTTTCCCAAAAGATAAATTTTGCATATCATCCGAGGACGGCGAATCGGATTATATTTACCTGACAGAGAACATGGCGTCATTCGCCGGAAAACAATATACACGTCATCGCAATCATCTGAATCAGTTCTTCGGGGCATACCGTCCATCCGATCAACCTCTTGGCGCGGCCAATTCTCAAGATGCTATAACCATCCTGCAACAGTGGCAGGAAGAATCTGTTGTGGTTGCAAGTAAAACCGATTTTGCGGTATGTGAGGAAGCTTTACAAAACTTCTCAGAGCTTGCGCTGTGGGGCACAATATATTACATTAAAAATAAACCGGCTGGTTTCATTATAGGTGAGGCGCTGAATAAGGATACGTTCTGTCTGCACTTTGCCAAGGCCTCCAAAAACTATCACGGCATTTATGAGTTTATGTTCAACGACACGGCCATAAAATTGCAGTCGCAATATAAATATCTGAATCTGGAAGAGGATATGGGCAATAAAAATTTACGGCGGACGAAAAGCTCTTACGGCCCGGAATGCATCTTAAAAAAATATCGTGCCAGTCTCAGAACTGGAGTTCAATGAGTAACCTGGTTGTCATCACAGATTTACGGGAAGGAGATCAGGGTGTCTTCGAGTTAGTTACGATACTGCGCCTTGTTAGGATGTCTGATCGTATTTGCTTATTTGACGGGAGGACATCGAGTGCTGCTGACCCAAAATACGTGTAAGTGAGGTGAAACAATTCTATGAAAAATGCCTATCGCATCAACCATAGGCTTGAACCCGGACAATACAGACTGGAGGATGTTTTTACGGATATCCGCACTTATGATATTCTGTCTGCAATTTTTGCCGACGCGAAAGAAATCTCCTGGGTAATGGCGAACATCAAGGTCATTGTGCTAGACGAGCCATTTGAGGTGTTTGTAGATAACAATGACGCTACCATTTACTTTGGCCTGAAATACTTGCGCTGCTGCCACGAAGAGATTTTATATCTGGATATCATTCACGAGTTGTGCCATGTCAAGCAACACCTGCAAGGACGAAATCTTTACGATGAGAGAAAAGCTTACGTGGATCGAGAAACTGAAATCGAGGCCTATCAAGTAACCGTGCGAGAGGCTCGCCGCATCGGCTTGAACGATGATGCTATTTCCAATTATCTCCGCGTAGCGTGGATCACGCTTGAGGAGCACAAACGGCTTGCTCGCAGACTGAACGTCATCACTTGCTAGAGAACGAAGTTTATTTGACACCAGATGTAAAGACTTTTTAACCACTTCTTCCTGAAGTCAACAAAACGTCAGCACATTTTATGGCCAAGATATAATTGACATGCTTGGCCATTTCTACTACATTTTCTTTCCTAAAAAGGAAACCCTAGCGTGACACCTACAGCGAAACAAAACACTGGTCATGACACCGATGAGACATCTCCCTGGCGTTCGACCCTCTTTGTCATGTTCATTGCCCAATTGCTTTCCATTGTGGGCTTTGCCTTTGTTCTGCCCTTCATTCCTTTTTATATAAGAGAAATCGGCGTGACGGATGAGAAGTTGGTGCCGATCTGGGCCGGGATTCTGATGGCAGCATCGAGTCTCACCATGACCATTTTTGCCCCCATTTGGGGCTGGCTTTCAGACCGTT
>Ga0209538_1000390_pt1 | contig 26073 bp, 26 predicted proteins | sample BarGraNGADG00211_2_FD_184492 | JGI IMG/M metagenome (GOLD analysis project Ga0209538, IMG submission 184492) | Arctic peat soil microbial communities from Barrow, Alaska - Barrow Graham LP Ref core NGADG0004-211 (SPAdes) (version 2) | ecosystem: Environmental > Terrestrial > Soil > Wetlands >... | reverse complement strand
TATAATGATCGAGACAGCTTGTTCTGTCATGTGAGAGTTCCTCCTTTTTTTGTGGCAAACTAATTATGGATGGAACTCTCTTTTTTGTGTCCCTTTTCTTCTTATAGTCAAATTTGATACTGTAACATCCTGATTAAGCGGTTTGACGAAAAGGAAGAGCAAGGTATAATAAACCCGTTAATTTGGAGGATAAGTGAGCGCAACATTAAACATCGCAATTATTATTGTTTCAGTCGCCTTGATCGCAGCTATCATGCTGCAGTCCAAGGGCGTCGGTTTAGGCAGTCTGGCGGGCGGGGGACCGACTGAAGGCATTTATACGCAGCGTCGTGGTGTGGAGAAGGTTCTTTTTATCGTTGCCATTACCCTAAGTACGCTGTTCCTGTTATTGGCCTTGGTAAGCGTACTGATCACAAAATAGTGATCCAAAAAAGTCACAGGCTGAAAACAGCACGGAATCAATGGAGGATAAAAGGCAGCCCGACCAAAATGGGTTGCCTTTTTAAATCACAATGAGAAAATTCCGCTGGCAATTCTTACTCGTTTTTGCAACCGCGATCATCGTGGGTTTGTTAATCTATTTCCAGCAAAATAATCCTGTCAAAAAAGTAATCAACACACCCAGCCCGGTAACAGGCGGGAGTTATACGGAGGGCCTGATTGGGCACTTCGGACGTTTGAACCCTCTGCTGGCGTTCAAGAATCAGGCCGACCGGGACATTAACCGCTTGATTTTTAGCAGCCTGATTAAGTTCGACTCCAATGGCCGCCCTGTTGCAGACCTGGCTGAGAGTTGGAGCGTTTCAAGCGATGCCACCCGATACAGCGTCAAACTGAAACCGAATGTGCTCTGGCACAATGGGATTCCTTTCACCGCACAGGATGTGGTCTTTACAGCGTCATTATTACAAAGCCGCAGCCAGCTTCTTCCACAGGATCTGCAGGAATTCTGGCCGCTCGTGCAAGTTAATGCAGTGACCGACTTTGAAGTTGAATTCTTACTGCCTGAACCATATTCACCTTTTATCGATTACTTGAGTTTTCAGATATTACCTGCCAATCAATTGGGAAATCTGACACTTGAGCAGATTGTCGACCATCCTTTCAATTTAGCTCCGGTGGGGACGGGACCTTTCCAATTCGACAAGCTTACCGTGACAGATGGCCAAATTTCCGAAGTGCATCTGAAACCATTTGAAAATTACTTTGATGGTAAAGCCTTTTTGGAACAGTTCAACTTTCGTTACTTTGCCTCGGATCAGGCCGCTTTGGCTGCTTACATCAGTGGAGAGCTGGACGGTATCAGTGCCGTTTCCGGGCAAACGCTGCCTGGGGTACTGGCGCAGACTGATCTGAACCTGTATTCAGCCCAACAGCCGCGATTAAGCATGGTGTTTCTCAACCAGGCAAACGCGGATAAACCTTTTCTCAAAAATGAAAATATCCGCAAAGCTCTCATTCATGCCATCAACCGGCAGGGAATAATTGACCAGGTGCTTAAGGGCCAGGCAGTTTTAGCCGAAGGACCCATCATGACCAACAGTTGGGCTTACTATCCCAACCAGGAACCCTGGAAATACGACCCTGATTTGGCCAAACAAATCATCAACGGGCTTGGGGTGCAGAAAGATGAAAACGGCTATATGGTCACAAGCGATGGCGCGCAATTAGCCCTTGTCTTGCTGACCGAAGATGATGAAAATCACCAGGCAATGGCTGAAATTGTCAAGCAAAATTGGGGTGTGCTCGGGATTGCCGTTGAAGTGCAACCCCTGCCTCTGCCGCAACTGCAGGAACAGTTAAGAGCACACACCTACGACGCGGCTTTAGTGGATATCAACCTTTCAAACACACCAGACCCTGATCCATATCCATTCTGGGGTCAGGCAATGATTCAAAACGGACAAAATTATGCCGCCTGGGACGATCGCACCGCCAGTGGATACCTTGAGCAAGCCAGGATGACGGCAGATTTGGAATTACGGACCAAGCTTTACCGCAATTTCCAAATTTACTTCCATGATAAACTGCCCTCCTTACCCCTGTTTTGCCCGATCTACAATTACGCGGTCAGGAACACCATCAATGGGGTTACCTTTGGACCTCTGAACGACCCCAGCGATCGCTTCAGTAATGTTGCGCGTTGGTATATCCTCAGTGCCAAGAATCAAGGGGAAGTAAGCCAGACGGTGGTGCCATAATGGCAAAAAGAGCTGGATTTTCTTCCCTACTTAATGGGATGGAATTACCGAAGAGCGATCTTCATTTTGAAGTATTGGGAGTATTGGATGAGTGCTCAGCCGCCATGGCTATGACCAGATGCACAAGCGAAGATGCTGAGACAAAAGGGGCTCTAAAAACCATGCAAGAAGATCTCTCAAGTCTCATGGGTCTGGTAGTTGGGGTGGCATCTACAAAAAGCAATTTTGAAGAGCGGTTGGTTTGGATAGAAAGAACCATTGTTGAGCTCAAGGGGAAAGTTTCTGCACCAATGGGGTTTATCGTTCCCGGTGAGTCTGTAAGCGAAGCCAACCTGGATTTTGCCCGGACAGTTGCCAGAAGGGCAGAAAGAACCCTGGCGAGGTTTGCGGAGCTAAATTTAATTTTTGACCCAATAGCGTTGCAGTACCTAAACCGGGTTTCAACTCTTCTGTATCTCTACGAACTTAAGGCCAGAAATGCGGCAAGGTAAGACGGCATGATAGGCACCCTTATCAATGTGGCTGCGATTCTATTTGGCGGATTTATCGGCCTATTCTTTGGAACCCGGATACCCACAAAATTTCGTCAGACCATCATTCACGCGGTGGGCCTTTTCACACTTTGTTACGCTGTTTTTATTTTTGCCAAAACTCAGAATTTCTTGATTCCACTGGGCAGCCTGGTGATCGGTACGATATTAGGCGAGTGGTGGAAGATCGAGGAACGCCTGGAAGGTATCGGCGAGAGATTACGTAAACGTTTTGAAAAAGATGAGGCCTCTCAGCCAGGCACCGAAGGCGAGCTGGAGACTAAGAGCCGCTTTGTAGTGGGCTTCATGTCAGCTTCCTTGCTCTTTTGCATCGGACCAATGGCAATTCTGGGTTCCATTCAGGACGGCTTAACCGGCGATTTTCAAATGTTGGCCATCAAATCCGTGCTTGATTGCATAGCTGCCATCGCATTTGCAGCCACAATGGGTCCCGGTGTGCTCTTCTCAGGTCTGATCATCCTGGTTTACCAGGGCGGCATCAGTTTGACGGCCAAGTTAATTGGCATCGGCTTCGAGGAAGCAGCTGTGAATGAGATGACCTCGGTGGGGGGCATTATCCTAGCTGGCATAGCCATTAGCAGTTTGCTGGAGATAAAGAAAATCCGAACAGGGTCATTCCTTCCAGCCTTGTTTATCGCCGTAATGCTCGTCTACGCCCTCAAAGCATTGGGCATCTCCTTCTAAAACAAAAGCGTGCGAAAGCACGCTTCAATTAAATCAGGATCAGATTTACTTGCCGAGAGCTGCAAGTTGGGAGTCTACGGTGGTAATCAGCTCTGCCTGGGTCACTTTTTGACCGTTGACAAAGAAGTACGGGGTGCCATCCAACCCGCGAGCGATGGCAGCATCCCGGTCCTCAGCGATCTTGGGGACATACTTATCCGATTTGAGGCAATCAGAAAAGGCTTGCGTATCCAAACCAGCCGTTTTGGCGTAATTGACAAGGTTGCCTTGCTCAAATGCTCCTGTGTAAGAATTGTACGTAAAAAGCAATGATTTCAGCGGCCAGAACTTGTTCTGGTCAACCGCACAATAGGCTGCTTCAACCGCATTGCCAGTATTGTCGTTGTTGAAAGGGAAGTGGCGGAAGGTGAACTGCACTTTGCCAGTGTCAACATACTTCTTGACAAATTCCTCCTCTTCATTCTCGGAGAAATCCTTGCAATGACTGCAGTTGAAATTGGAATACTCTTCCACTTTGATCGGGGCAGAGGCAAGACCGACTGTCTGACCATCCGCATTGGTATATTGCACTGCTTTTATGGAAGATTTGACGATGAAATTTACAGCCAGCAAGATCACTATTACACCGACTACCACAAGCGCAAGAATAATCAGCATACGCCGTTTTTTGGCTTTTTCCTTTTCCCGAATTTCATTCCTCAACGATTTTGCGTTTGACATGATCACCTCACTTAGAATGCGCGAATTTTGCCACAGTCAAAAGACCTTGTAAAGGAGACTGGCAAGTTTCAGTGAATTAATTGACCCAAGACAGACACCGGGAAGCCAGTTTTGGTATAGCCAATTCCCTGGTAGAGTCGCTGCGAAGGCAAATTGCTGCCCTGAGTGTTGACGGTAAATTTGACCACACCTGTTTGTAAAAGCTTTTGAATCTGGTTGATAAGCAGGGCCTTACCATAACCCTGAGCTTGAAAGGTTGGCTGAACAGCAATACGGTCCAGATGGGAAAAGGCGCCATACGTGCTTTGAATGGCATAAGCAACCAGCTGACCTTCACGCAGGAGGACAGAATGCAACCCCCCGTTTTGTTGAAGTTTTACAAGGCTTCGGGAGCTGATTTGCCATTGGGGAGGAAAACATCTCTGGTCGATGGCTAAGACCGCTGGCAGATCAGCAGGTTGCATGGATCGAATGGAAATACCTGGGGGAAGAGCAAAGGTTGGTAAAGTAGTGGGCGAATAAGCAAAACTGATTACCTCGTCCTGACGTGTGAATCCCAACATTTCTGCCAAGAACGTCATCCAGGGTCGGAGATCCAACAAGAAAACCGAATCTATGGCATAGGACTTTAATATTATCATTATTTGCGCGTAGAAATAGGTAAAGTATTCTGCATGTTTCCCGTCCCGGACGGCATCAAAGAAACAAATCCAGGAGGTACTTGGAACATCCGCTGAAAGTGAGAGAATGGCTTTGATTGAACTGTCTTCCAAAAGGGCAAAGGTTAGCGGGTCAAAAAGCCGCTCCTGAGCACCCAGCCAATCCAAGTGTTCATAGGCAAGGGTATCCGAGGCCAAGAAATCCAAGCAGGCCTGTCGATCATAATCACGTGTTGGAACAACTTTTAAAGACATATCAGGATTCGAAAAGAATTTCGCCTTCCACAAGGGTCATCAACGGTTTGACCTTGGCAATTTCTTGTGGATCGATTGTAAAGAGGTCTTCAGCCAGCAAAACTATCGTGGCAATAGAACCCTCTTCAATACCTGGACCATCTGTGAAACCTGCCAGCTGATTGGGGTTCACACTAAAACCATCCAAGGCTTCTGAGAGATATAAACGCTGCCCGGGATACCAACCGTCATCACCCGGTTCACCTGAAAGTCTCCGGCGTGTCACGGCTGCGTGAATACCCAGGAAAGGATTGGCCGATTCGACCGGGGCATCCGAACCGTAGAGGGAGGGTATGCCGAGATCCAATAAAGAGCGGTATGCGTAGGCATATGCGCAGCGGGTGCCCCAATGCTTTGAGGCTATGAACATATCCGAGGTGGCATGGATAGGCTGGACGCTGGCAACAACTCCCAGCGACTTCATTAATTCCTGATCGGCAGGAGCTATGCATTGGACGTGTTCAATGCGGTGGGGTAAGGCGGACAAACCTTCTTGAGACTCAAATGCCCTCAATAGATTAAAACCTTCCAGAACCTCGTGGTTGGCAGCATCACCAATGGCGTGGACGGCCAAAGGCCAACCTTTCCTTGAAGCTTGCTTGCCAATTTCAAAGATTTCCTGGCGGCTGAGCAATAACATGCCTTTGTCTGTAGCGCCTTCATAAGGCTCGAACATGGCAGCACTTTGGGGTCCCAAGGCGCCATCGGCAAAACCTTTGATCCAACCAGGTCTGAGGTGCTTTGTCCTAAATTTCTGACGAAAATCACTTTCTAACACTTTATCCAACTGGTCAGCAGGCAGGTTCTTAACCACGCGCAGGTGCAAGCGGTCGGCTTCTTCCAAAGACTGAAGAGCTTCGTAGGATTCGAAGCGGTCAAAGTCGTGTACGCCGGTGATGCCCATGGAGAGCAGGTGATTTTGAGCCTGTTCAACCCAGTCTGCCAGAAGGTCAGGCGGGGACTCAGGAATGGCTTTTTCAACCAGCGCCATTGCATTTTCAAGGAAGACTCCACTGGGAGAACCATCTTGGAGGCGCAGAATGGCTCCGCCATCCGGAACTTCTGCTGTGTTTGTGATTCCAGCCAGCTGCATGGCTTTGGTATTAACCCAAAGGGCGTGCAGCGATTTAGCAAAGAGGACGACGGCTTTTTCTCCGGCTACTGCATTAAGGTCGGCGGCTGTTCCGAAGACAGGAGGGTCCCAAAGATTCTGGTTCCAACCGTAGCCCAGCAACCATTCGCTGATTGAGGAGGCAGCTTTTTGGCGAACACGCTCAAGCAGGTCATCCTTGAAGGGAAGTTCGCAATCGACGGATTGCAGGTAATTAGCCAGCAGAGCAAGGTGCAGGTGGGAATCCACCAGGCCCGGAAGTACCATACCACCTTGAAGGTCGATTTCACGGACTGAACCGGAAATTTTCCGCAGTTCAGAGAGAGTGGCGATCCGGCGTATGGTTGAGCCCTCAACTAAAATGGATTGTCCGGCAAGTAACCGGCCACGGCCCTGGTAAATGCGGCCGTTGGTGATGATGGTTTGATCAGGCATGGAAATCAAGCATGTCCAAAATGTTGTTTAATTCCTCGTCAGAGAAGAAATATATGGTCAGGTTGCCGCCCTTGGGTCCTTTTTGCAGGCTCACCTTGGTGTTAAAGTGCCGGCGCAGCCGGTTTTCCAGGTCTTTATCCAGGGCGTTTGGAGCCGGTTTGGGTTTTTGAGTAACTGGGGTACCGTTAAGTTTCGTGACCAGTTGTTCAGTCTGGCGCACATTCAAGCCCAACTTCTGGATCAATTCGTAAGCATGTTCCATTGCCTTGGAGTTTGAAAGGCCTAGCAGCGCCCGGGCATGACCTTCGGTGACGCGCTTCTCACTGATGCCTTTCTGGATGACCTCAGGCAAGTTGAGTAGCCGCAAGCTGTTGGTAACGGTCACACGGTTCTTACCTACCCGTTTGGCAATTTCCTCGTGAGTAAGGGAGAATTCATCCAGCAGTGACTGGTAGGCTTGGGCACGCTCCAGCGGGTCGAGGTCTTCACGCTGTACGTTTTCAATGATGGCTAATTCCAGTTGTTCCAGTTCTGTGCTGGAACGGATGATGGCTGGGACTTCTGAAAGACCGGCAAGTTTTGCCGCCCGCAGACGGCGTTCACCGGCGATGAGAGTGTACTGCCCAGAGTTCGGCCCTGAAACCACAATCAAAGGCGAGATGATACCGTGCTCGCGGATTGAGGCGGCCAGGTCTTCAAGGGTGGTTAAGTCAAAATTGGAGCGAGGTTGGTGTGGGTTAGGGCAGATCTTCCCAACAGGGATCGATGAAATTTGTTCGCCTGATCTTTGAGGTTCAGTGGCAGGTCTGTCCCAGTTGCCCGGAATGAGCGCTTCCAACCCCTTACCTAAACCGGATTTTTTTACCATCTCACTCCTTATTAGGGTCAAAAACAACCCCATCAGCCGTCAGAATTTCAATTGCCAGGGCTTTGTAGGCCTTGCCGCCGCTTGATTCAGGCGCGTAAATCGAGATTGGCATCCCAAAGGAGGGAGCTTCCGCCAGGCGGATGCTTCTAGGAATGTAAGTCGCAAACACCTTCTGGGGGAAGAACTTATGCACTTCCTGCATCACGTCATTTGATAGGTTTGTGCGTCCGTCAAACATGGTCAGCAGCACCCCACGGATTTCCAGGGAAGGTGCCAGGTTTTCACGGATACGGCTGAGAGTCTGAGTGAGCTGGCCAAGGCCTTCAAGCGCCAGGTATTCTGTCTGGACGGGGATAATAACCCCATCATTGGCGGCAATCAGGCCATTGAGGGTAAGAAGACCCAGGGAAGGCGGACAGTCGATCAAAATATAATCGTACTTTCCCAGAAGTTCGGAAACAACGTCCTTGAGCTTATTTTCGCGGTTCTCCACCTCTATCAGTTCAATTTCTGCCCCAGCCAAATTTGGGGTTGATGGCAGGATGGATAAGGCAAAGTGGGCATTATGCAAGATGGCTTCACGTGGCTTGAGGTTATCGATCAGCACTTCGTAAGTTCCCTGGCTCAGATTGTTTTTGTCGATTCCGAGACAAGAAGTGGCATTTGCTTGAGGATCCAAATCAATAAGCAGCACACGTTGGCCAAAAAAACCCAGGTAAGCACCCAGATTAATGCTGCTTGTGGTCTTTCCGACACCACCTTTTTGGTTAACGATGGTGTAAGTCTTAGTCATTTAATCCCACCTTGATGCCATATTTCGCCGCGATTGAGCGTACTTCAACTGCAGTGGGGATGGAAGCAAAGCCCTTGCGGGTGACGGAACAGGCTGCCAATTCCACAGCGAAAGGTGCTACGGTGAACGGATCCCGGCTTTGGGCGTAAGCGTGGAAGAAACAGGCAGAAAAGACATCCCCAGCGCCAGTATCCTCAACAAGAACCTTGAAAGGGGCATGGAACTCATGGGCCTCATTACCAACGTAGACCGTGGCGCCATCCTTGTTGCGGGTGATGACCAGTACTTTGCTGACTGAGCGCCAGAAGGCTACTTTGGCAGGGTCCGAGCCCAGATCCTCAAGGCTTAAGACGGTTGCATCTGCGCGTTTCAACAATGCCTCGTCGTAATGCCAGTCAATGGGACGTACTTTTCCGCCTGAATCGAATCCGCGCAGCCAACCCTGGGGAGTGATGCCAAGAAAAGCGTTTGGGAAGGCTGTGAAAATCTGCGGGTCGATTTCGTCCGCAATGGGGCCAAGTTGTACCAGAGGCGCGTTGGTCCATTCAGGTGGGATGGAGTGAGCCGTGATGCTCTCGGCACGCTCATACATGTACTGCACCCGACCCTGGGGTTGGGATATGTTTTTATAGGTGGTGGTACATTTTGAGGGCAAAACACTGAGGTCAATGCCAGCCAAAGGTGAAAAATCAACATTCGAGGAGCAACTTGTGAGCAAGCTCACACGGTTGCCGAGTGCCAAGGCTGTCAGGCCAGCATAGGTAACCGTGCCGCCCATTTTCGAGCCGCCCTGTTCGAGTAAATCGGTGGTAAGGTGGCCAATAATGAGGTATTCAGGCTGGGAAGTTTGTTGAATCAATGTCATCTCTAACTTGCTTGCTCCGGAAGGGAAATTATAGCATGGAGTAAGCTCTAAGCGCTTTCAGGGAATTTTATAGATGCTGTAGGAGTTGTTGGAATACATCAACTTGAAGCCTGAGGTTTTCTCGTTGGGCAGCACCAGGAAGGAACAAGCCTTGTTCCTGGCAATCCGTAGAAAATCGGAATCAGAGAGGCTTAAGAACGCCTTTTTTGTACTGGCCAGGGTATGGTTGTAGTCACCATCTAAATGATCAAGCACTCCGGGAGCAAGCATCGAAAAACGTTCAACAAAACCATCAGTGTAATCCGGGTTGAGATGCAACACTTCAATCTCCGGAATGGTGGCTAGGGTTGATCGTTCTGAGAAAACCCGCCAATCTGCTTCGTACTGCCAATATTCGTACGGTGGGGTGATAAATCGGGCTTCTTTAGGTGTGTTTTGCTTTGCCCAAATCTGGACATCAGTCCAATCGGATTTGGGTCCGTAAATGTGGAAACCGGGCGCAAGATAGCGTCCTTGAGCAGCCAGAATAATCTGGGCAAGGATAATCAGTACCAGGAGCGGAAGCACGCCAAATCGGAGTAATTTAGGTCTTGAGATCCTGGAAACCCAGTAAACCAGCAATGGTAGGATGGGAATAACCGTAAAAATCAGCCCAAGGCCAAGAAACCAGGCTTTAATGGGTCCAGAATTATTCAGCAAGATCTGATGAGCAAACAAGCCGGCGGCGTAGACATACGCGAAAATCAACAGAAAAACCCCTATTCGGATGAGCTGCAGCTGGACCAGGAAAGTCACAGGCAGCCAATAGCTTACGATCGAACCTAAGGTAATTAGTAGAAGTGAGGCCAGAATGAAGTGGCGAATCTTTTGGTCATCCGGGTTGACAGGGCGCCCCCTCATAGCGATGTATATAAGAATGAGGCAAGCAATCCCCTGCAGTGTTCCCAACCAGACGTAAGGTTGAGGCCCAATTGGGTAGTAGACGTTGTAACCCATTGACATAGATTCGAGATAAACCATGTAAGGTCTTAGAGTAAAGTCAAAACCTTGGGAAACACCATTTTTGCGGATGAAGAGCGGCAGCACAACAATGACAAAGGCTAAAATAGCTGGCAAAAGCTTTTTCCATGCCAGATGCTTCAAGGAAAAGAGCAGATCAACGCCGAACATCGCCAGAACAAAACCAGCATAGACAAGGTTAATGTCAAACATCAACCCAACAAGGATGAAGGCCGGTAAGTAGCGCTTTTGTAGATAAAGCAGGATGGCGAAAAGCAGGAACGGGATTGTGAACGTGCGATTGAGTAGGCTAAATTCGATAATCTGAAAACCTGGGAAGCCCAGATGGGGTATGACGAGGGCAAAAACAAGCAGGACGTTGGCGAGCGGGTTGTGGAAGAGGCGTTCGCACAATTCCCAGGCTGCCCAAAATGTAAGCCAGGTAATCAGGAGGTGAATGATGAACATGGCAGGCTCAAGCAGCCCAATCTTGTAAAAAGGCATCAGCAGGTACCAGAAATATGAGAAATAGTATTGCCGTAAACCGACAAAAGCATCCCCAGGATAAAGGCTGGGGTCAAGCCAGGATTTGAGGAAAGGAATGTGAAAGACCTGGTCAAACGTGCCAAAGTGGTAGCCGTTGATAAAAACGGTCAGCAGGGTCAGGCCAAAGAATAAGAGAAGCCGCTTCCAGAGTGACTTGTTTAATGTGTCAATCCATTGAGGAACCTGAAGCATAAAAAGATTTTAGCACAAGGTCCTGGGGGTCTTTCAAGGGTAAGACAGATGGTTATAACATTCTCAATCAATAGTAAGATAATTGTGAAAGAGAAAAAAATGGAAAGAGATATTTTTACGTACCGTAAGGCGCTTGAAGATTTTAAACGCGCCAGGGGTAAGGCTGCCATGCAGCGTTTTTGGGCAGGCGTGAGGGGTGAGTCTCTGGACCTTCTGCAATTCGACGAAATTTCAGCCAAGCTGCACGCAGTGAATAAGTCCAGCAAAGTGCTGGACAGTGTTCCTTTGAACAAGATCATCGGAAGTGTGGGTAGAACCTCCGATTTTGACCGTAATTTTTTGCCTTTGAGCGACGCCGATGAGCATCGCTGGGCAAATGTAAAGACCCACATGACGAGCCCCATCTCAAAGGGGTTACCACCGGTGGATCTCTACAAAATTGGGGGAGCCTATTTTGTATTGGACGGGAATCACCGTGTTTCTGTAGCCAAACAAGCCGGTTTTGATGAGATAGAAGCTTACGTTACTGAAATCCGGACCAAGGTGGTCATTGACAGCAACATTTCAGTTGAAGAGCTCATCCGCAAAGCCGCTTATGCCGACTTTTTGGAAGCTACCAGGCTGGATGAATACATTCCAGGAGTTGACTTTACGCTCAATAAGATCAGTGGATATGAACTCCTAAAGGAACACATCGCTGTTCACCACTACTACATGGGGCTTGAAGCCGGAAACCCTATTGATGACAAGCAAGCCGCAATGCATTGGTACGACCATGTTTACTTGCCGATAGTCGCCGTTATCAGCGAGTCCGGCTTGCTGGGTGTCATGAAGGATTTTACTTTGACAGATCTCTACCTCTGGGTTCTCGATCAGCAAACGCGTTTGCAGGAAGCTCTTGAGATGCCCATTTCCACCGAGAATGCTTTGGAATACAGTATCTCAATGGATGGCAAGACCCTGCGGCCGGCGACAGAAAAACTTGGGCAGGTGGTTAATCAATCTCTTCAAGGTGAAGGCAATGACAAACAGGTAACGCCCCTCCAGGAATGTATGTTCCGGGATATCCTGGTTGGTTTAAGTGAGGCGGATGAAAATTTGGACGCGGTTTGGGAAGCAATTTTTGTGAACCGTTGCCAGGATGGAAACATTCGCGGTTTACATGTCCTTCAGGGAATGGAAAATCAGGAAGCGAACCAAATGGTTTTGGAGAGTCGTTTTTATGCCATCCTGGATGAAACAGGTATGCGGGGGAAATTTTTGACTGTCGAAGGCAATATTTCAAAGACTGTAGCCACTCAGAGTTTGTTGAGTGATTTGTTGGTATTAAAGCTCAACTTCCCGATGACTGGATCATGGATGAATCGGCTTTCGCATGGCATTCCCGCCATATTACGCTTAGGTAAGCGGCCGATTATGATCGTAAAAGGCCCAGCCCGGCCGCTGAAGGATCTCTTGCTTCTCTACGATGGCAGCCTGAAGAGTAAAGAGGGGTTGTTTATTTCGGCATACTTTGCCGCTGCTTTTGGCTCCCGGTTGACTATTTTAAGTCTGGATACACCTGGAGTCCATTTGAATAAACAGGTGGAAGAAGTGAAACTCTACCTGGATAAGCACAAAATTGTGTACCGCTATATTGCTGAAGAAGGTAGGAATTTAGCTGATAGAGTGAACACCCTGGTCCGTGAGCTTAATATCAGCACGGTCATTTGTGGGGGTTATAACGGAACCGGTTTGTTGGATCGTATTATTGGTACAGATGTGGACGAAATCCTGAATAAAGTAAACGTACCGGTATTGATTTGCCAGTAGCTATTGGCGTTTTACCACCAATAACGTCACATCATCCGTGGGAGGATTGTTGCCTTTAAATTTTTCTAGGGAATTTATCAAGGCGGTTATGATTTCGGCTGGTTGCTTTTTCATACTTGTGAGCAAAGATTTAAGCATGCGATGGTTGCCATAAAGCTCACCAGAAGCTGAATTGGTCTCAGTTACGCCGTCCGTATAGAGCACGAGTGCATCCAGCGGCTTGAAACTAATCTTCTCGTCTGTGTAATCAACAGGATCAAAAATGCCCAAAGCCAATCCACCTTTAGCGAGCAAAGCGACCGAACCAGCCTGGGCATCCAAACTAACAGGCGGATTGTGGCCAGCGTTGCAATAGGTCATACGATTTTCAGTCAAATCAAGCACACCGTAAAAGGTCGTAATGAAGTAGCCTCCCTTGGAATCTAATTGAAGGAGATGGTTCACCTTTTTCAGTGTAGCGGCAGGAGAGAGTGTATCCAAACCCATGGCCCGTATCAGGGTTCGGGCAACGGTCATGTAGAGCGCAGCAGGAAGGCCTTTGTCAGATACGTCAGCAATGACAAAACCCCAGTGCGATTCATCGATACAGAAAAGATCGTAGAAGTCACCCCCGACCTGTTTGGCAGTCTGCCACGCGACTGCGGTTTGATAGCCTGTAATTTCGGGCAGGAGTTCCGGCAGAAAGTTTTTTTGGATTTGCCTGGCAAGGTTAAGTTCTTTTTCCACCAGATTTTGCTGATGACGTACATGATGGAACTGAGCCATTTGTAAGGATGAGGCAATCTGCTGAGCTACCCCTTTTAACAGTTCAATACGCTGGTTTTGGCCGGCAGTATGTGATTCCAAGGCCAGGACGAGCCCATGACGTTCATTTTCCGCCGTTACAGGCACTGCAATCCAACGTGAATTCGCCTTTGATTGATTCAAAAGGCTTTCTGCCTGCCTGGGATTTGGCGCTAATAAGAAGGAGAGATCTTCAAATGGCAGGATTCTGGCTGTTAGTGTATTGAACAATTTAAATGAGGGCAGATACTTTTCTTCAAAAACAGTATGTTCTATGAAAGACAAGGGACTATTTTGGTCGAGAACAGTATAGGCAATTTCGTAGGAATAAGTATCCGGGTCGTATCTGAGAAAAGCCAGATTATCAAAGCCGCCAATGTCATATAGCATTTGGATGGTCTCGCTTAAACCCGCTGCCAGAGAAGATGACCCCACCAGGGTTTTGGAAACCTGCAACAAGAATGAGGACACCGCCGTTCCCTCTTCTGCCGCAGAGACCAGGGAGATATTTTGCAGAGAAAGTGCTGTCTGTTGAGCGATACCTTGGAGAATAGCAATAGCTTGTTCTCCCAGCACTTGCTCTGGAGGCAAATCGATGTACTCCGCGTTGCCCACGTGCAGCAGCAAACCTAAAGGCCGGTCATGCTCGGTGAGGGGCATTAGCAGCACTGTGGAATTGTCCGAGAGACCAAAGAGATTCCTGATTTCAGATTCCAATTCCCGGCCAGGGATGGCAGTTAAGGTTTGGGAATGGACGATATTCTCAAAAACCTCCATCTCACAAAACTCGATTGGTAGAGTTTTAAAGTTCTCCGTATTGCCAAAAGTCGCGTCGAGGGTGAACGAGTTGTTATCAGCATCGTAGGTGACGATTCCGCCAGCTCGACCGCCGATCAGCAGCATAATCAACTGGCCCATCACTTTGGTGAGTTCTCCAACTTCTGTGAGTGACCGGGTGGAAAGGGCAACCTGCAGTAAAATGGTTGAAAGCCAACTCTGAGCTTCGGTTTCATCGCTTAGCGCCTGATTTTCAAGCGCGATACCGATATAACCTGACCATGTGGAAGCCAGGCGAGTGGCTTCGGTTCCGTAGCGATACGGATTGGAATTATAGAGAATTAGAACCCCCACACGTTTATTGCCAACAGTCAGAGGGGCAGAAATGGCAGAGGCTTCATCTGAAAAGCCAAGAAGGTCGAGGATTGAGTCTTGCATTCCAGCCCGGCGGATAACAGGGTGAAGAGTTTCAAACCCATGCATGAACCAGGCGGAATCTGTTTCCAGTTCCATGCCAGAAGGCAAATTGAGCTTGCTAGGACTGATGAATGTGTTCAACTTCAACCTGGGGTTACTAGTCTCTTGGGCGGAGCGTTCAGGCTCGAAAAGGGCAATCAAGGCTATATCGCTGGGCAGTACTTTGATCATACTGGCAAGGATTTTTTGAAGAGTCTCCTCAAAAGGCAGACTTTTAGCCAGTGAGAGCGCGATATCTCTTAGGCTCTCGGCAACTTCACGGCGCCAAAGCTGGGTATTGTAGAGTGAAGCGTTACGGACTGCAATAGAAATGTTGGCTGAAAGGGTGGTCAGTAGATCTACATCAGCCTCAGAAAAGGCGTTTTCCTTCTCATCCTGAACATCCAACACACCGAAAACACGGCCCCCAAATTCCAAAGGAACAACTAATTCAGAGCCAACCTTCAGATCCTTAAATGGACTGGGTAGAAATTTAGGTTCTTTGCTGACGTTATTGACAAATTGAATTTTGCCAGTACGAATGGCTTCCGGAATAAGTCCAAATTTTGATTCCAAGTCTATGGTGTAGACCATTTCTTTGTAGCCGTCTGCCATCAAACCGCTGCCTGCACGATATTGGATACGTAAGGGAGCATGCTCAACGAGGAAAATCTGAACTTCCTGATACTTGAATTCGTCGTGCATCATCTGTGCAATTTGGTTAAGCAGTGTATCCAGATCCAGCACGCTGGTGAGCGATTTGCCAACCCGGGCAATCAAGTCCAGTTGGTCGGTTCGTAATTCCAAGGTGGCATAGAGACCAACGCGGTGAATTGCCAGGGCAATGCTATCAGCCAAGGCGCGCAAGATGGTCAGATCGGAGGTGGTAAAGCCGTTTTTTCGGTCCGATTGCAGGTCAAGCACGCCCAGTACTTTATTGCCGACCTTGAGCGGAATGGCAAGTTCCGATTGGGTTTCGGGTAGAGCATCTGCTGGGAAGTAAAGCGGTTCCTGATTGACATCGGCAACGAGTAAATAGTTTCCCATCGCAGCCACCGTCCCGATGATGTGCTGGCCAACGTAGATTATCTCATGCAAGACCAGCGGGCCAATTTCGGAAGCCGTGTTGGCGCTGGCGTAAGCCTCGAAATTGAGAACGTTATTAATCTCGTCTACACTCCAAATCGAGACGTAATAGTAACTGAGATCTGCAGCAATCAGGCGGCAGGCTTCCTGCATAAGGGTATCCGTTTTAGTGATTCCGGCCAATTTAGAAGCCAGGTTAGCAATTAGGTCGAAGGTGCGAGTTTGGTAATCCTGGATGGAAGAAAACTGCAGGGATTGGAGGGTATTCGCCGCTATTTTACTGAAAATCCGCATGCCACTGGTTTCACTTGCGTCAAATTTAGTCCCTTTGCGGATAAATGCCAGAGAACCGATTGGTTCGGCACCAGCAGTCAGGGGCAAGAGGAATGCAAATTCCTGCGTCTGGTGGATGATTAATTGGCTTTCTTCGCGGCTGGTTTCAGTTTTGAGATGCTCTGAGATCAGTGTTTCACCAGGTTGGAAGGGCACTTGGGCCCCATCACCAGGTTCATTCTTGAGATTGAAGGAAAGTGAGGCATTCCATGACTTATTAGCAAAGGTGGAAAAAAGTTTCTGTAGGCTCAACATATCACGCAGGTTATTAGCCTGAACGAGTAAGTCAAGAAAATCGGCAGCAATTTTGGGATTCATTAGCGATCGTTCAAGGCAGACGTTTGACCAATAAGAGGCAATTCTTGCCTTTGCTTCGGCTGAAATCCACACGGTCCATCAGTTTGCGCATCGTGAAGACGCCAAGGCCGCGTTCGCAGCGTAAGTTGAGTGGGCTGGTCAGGTCAGGGCTGGGGATACAGTCCGGGTCGAAAGCTTTTCCAGTATCCTCGATTTTGATAATGAACTTGGAATCTTCGGTAGAAAGTTCAAGATCAATTGAGCCTTTACCCTCCCCCTCGTAACCATGGTCGATCACGTTCGAGCAAGCCTCATCAAGTGCAAGTTCTACGGCATAGAGCGCTTTGGGATTAAACCCAAATTCCCTGGCAAATTTCAGGACATAATCGGCTAGTGGAGCCAGGTTGCGGTAACAAGCAGGGAAAGAACGCGAGGAAAGAAGGGTGGTTGGCATCGCACAGATTATAACATTTGAAGCATGTGACTTTTGGTCATCGTTGATTTATTTACACCGTTGCGGCCAAGCAATTCCAGTACAAATCAAGTTCAGGATCCATAGTCAGTGAGAATGAGATCGATTGTTTGCCGGTAGGGTGGGTGAACTGAAGGGCTTGGGCTTGAAGCATCAACCTGGGAGCATTGGCTTGAAAAACTGCTGGTTTTATAGGTTTATAGAGCACATCTCCAAATATTGCCATTCCTTGTGCATAGAGATGAGCACGTATTTGATGGCGATAACCGGTTTTGGGTTGGCATTCGAGCAGACAGGCATGCTCTTTCTTTTCGACAACCTTGAAGGATGTTTCAGCTGGTTTGCCGTTTTCAGAAACCACTTTGGTGAGATGACTGCGGCCAGCATTGACCAGCAAAGGCAGATTTACCTCCTTAGTTACCCAGGCCGGAACAGGCGCAGCCAGGGCAAGGTAAATCTTGTGTACCAGTCGTTCTCGAAACTGGAGGTTTAGATCCTGGTGCGCGCTTGGGTTTAGAGCAAAAAGCACCAGACCACTGGTGTCTTTATCGAGACGATGCACCACCCAAACTTGACCATACTGGGCACTAAGAAGTGCCGTCAGGTTGGCCATGGAGGGGTCGTAACCATCAGGGATGGTCAACAGTCCAGAAGGCTTATTGACCACCAGGATATCAGCATCCTGATAGATTACTCTTTCTACCGGGAAGCCAGGAAGCATTTAGGGTTTTCTGAAACAACTGGTCACAATTAATCCAGGCCCAGCATGCACAATGATAGCCGGAGGCGCATTGTAGACTGGGATTTCAGGGATCTGCAACCGGGTCTGTATACGTTCGGCAAGGGCGCTGGCCTCATCCAAATTATCTGCGTGCGCAATTGATGGCATCCCATTCGGATTGTCTGTGAGAATTTCGCAAGTTAAATCTTCAATCAACTTGATGGCTTGCTTAAAGGTGCGGACTTTTTCGTAAGGTTGAATTTGGCCGTCCTTGAGAGTCAGAACCGGTTTGATCTGCAATATACTGCCAATAAGTTTTGAAGCATTGCCGATGCGGCCACCTTTGTGCAAGTATTCCAAAGTGTCGACGAGGAAATATATTTGTTCGCGTTGGCTCAAGGTAGTGATTTCGGCGAGAATCTCTTCAACTGTTGAGCCACTATCAGCCATTTTTTTGGCATGCAGGACCAATTGGCCAAAGCCGCTGGCAACCGTTAACGTATCCAGGATTGAAATCTTGTCGCTGGCGAACTCTTCTTTTGCCAGGGTTGCACTTCGGAAGGTCCCACTTAAAAAGTTGGAAGGCGCAAGGATCAAACCCGTATCACCCGCCTCAATTATTTCTTTAAAAATGGGCAGATATAGAGCAGGCGGTGGGGCGGCAGTTCCGGGCAGGTTTGCGCTAGTTTTCAAACGCTCCAGGAAGTAGGAACTTGAAATCTGGTAATCATCCTCAAAGGATTCGCTCCCAAAAGTGATGATTTGTGGCACAAAGTAGATGCCAAGCCGCTTAAGATCGGCAACTGGGATGCTGCAGGTGGTGTCAGTAATAATTCGGATCATGACGATTTTCCTTTATCAACTGGAATAAATGGCTGGCAAACCACAATTAGGGCATATTTTTTCTTTAGAATAGAGTACGTAACCGCACCGCCGGCAAGTGGCCGGTTGTAAATCGCCAAGGGGAGCTCCGCAAGCCTGGCAATTCCCTTCGCCAACTTTGTTTCCTGAAAGGCAGTACGGACATTTGACACTGTTGAGGCGTTCGCTGAGCGATTCTCCAGCGTTGTTTTGACGCGCGACTTTATCAATCACCGACCAAACCGCTTCTTCCAACTGGGCAGACTCAACATCCTGGGCAATATCATCCAGATTTCCAAGTAAAGATAAGGGATTTCGGAAGGCGTCCAAGGCTGTACGCCCAAGATTGGCTGCCAGGCCAAGCATACGCGGTTTGCCAACTTGAACGCTGACGCCGTCTTCAACCTGGCTGAGATTGACAGTCAGACCAGTTTCGCCACCTGCTTCCCTGCCGGGGCGGGTAGAAATCTGCAAGTCAAGGTTTGCGTTATTGCCATAAGCTTTGACCTGGTAATTGCCGGCATTGTATCTGGCAAACAAAGACCTGGCAAAAGTATCCGGCGTCACATTTCCATGATAAATGCGTAAATTCACTAAATGACCTCTGAATACAATGAATAGCAGTTAGATTATAATCGGCAATTGATGAACCCCAACGCGAAATCTGATCAGGCACTGCCAATATACAGAGTCATTCTGGTGGTCGTTCTGATTGTCTGTGCTGTATTGGCCCTCAGCAGCCCCAAGATGGTCAGAGATGTACATGCTCAATTTCCGACTGGCAGCATCCCAACCGTCACAGGTAGTCCACAAGGCCCATTTGTCATAGTAATTGGAAGCGAAGATGCAAATATCCGCACAGGGCCAAATGCCACCTATCGGGCAGTCAGCTACATGGCACCTGGGCAAACTGCACCAGCCCTGGGCTACTTCGGAAATTACATTCAGATTGTTTCCCCGGCTGCACCGGGAGGCAAAGGTTGGATATACATTCCTGCAGTCCAATTGCTTAATGGCCCGGTTCCGCTAATTGAACCGCCAGCCACACAAACACCTTCGATTACAAATACGATTGACCCAACCTTGGCCGCGCAATTTTCAGTTGAGCAAAAGACAACCCAACTGCCCACCTTTACAGAACCGCCTCCCTTATTAATCCCGACTTTTCAGGAAGTCAGTACCAACACTGTGCCAGGTGGTTTGCCCATTGGTTTTGTGATTATCATTCTGTTTGGCTTGGGTCTTTTCTTAACTTTGATCTCACTCCTGAGACGTGGGTAAAGGTTTTACCGTCGGCTCCAACTCTTTGGAGTCGTCAACATATTTTGCCACCCGCAACAGTGTTTTTACAAAATCCAACGATTTTTCCAATTGATCGAGTTGGCGTTCCATAGCGACATAGCCGCGTTCTCGTAGGTCAGTAGGGACCATGTGGTCAAGCAGATGGTAGTGGCCAACCATTGGCGTAACAATAATATCTGGTTTATCGAGCAGTAAATTCGCATCCGCCATACGGTCAAGCATTAGGTCGACCGACCGCGAGAGTATGCTCAAGGCTTCATAGTAGCGATTGTGGGCAAAACGCTGGGAGATTGGCCTTGGCACCAAACTTCCAAATGGAAAAGTTGTTTGACCGCTCATTTCCTGGGGGTTTTTCTTATAGAGACTAACGGCCACTACCGGCAGGCCAGGATCGAGTTGACGAGCTAAACCCACAGGAATCGGGTCCAGAACGCCACCATCGATAAGCAACCCTTTCTCCGTCTTCCGAGCAGGAAAGAGGCCGGGAACGGCAATTGTGGCCAGAGCAGCGTCCACGGCTTTTCCAGAGGAAAGCACAACTTCGCGTTCAGTATCCAGATTTACAGCAGTGGCCACAAATTTAATAGGGAAATCTTCAATAAGACGGTCCTGAAAAAACTCTTGCAGTAATTTTTCGATCAAGGTGTTTCCAAGCAAGGAGGCACCATCACCAGGTCTGCGGTCAAAATTAGGTTTCAATATAAACTGATCAACGATGGAGTCAATTTCTTTGAGGCTGGCACCTGAAGCATACAAAGCTCCAATCATGCCTCCGACGCTGGTGCCAGCAATGCCTTTCACTGCATAGTTGTTTTCTTCCAGGCAGCGGAGAACACCCAGGTGGGCGATGCCACGTAAGCCACCACCACCCAAAGCCAAAACAATTTCCTTAGCCATTGTTCCTCCCAGCGATACATGTTTGAACAATTCAATTGTACGATTATGCTAAAATTGCGCAACATGGAAATCAAAACACTAGCGACTAACCGCAAGGCGCGGTTTGAATATTCTATAGAAGAAACCTATGAGGCTGGTATTGCTCTTTTGGGAACGGAAATTAAATCCGTCCGCCTGGGCCAAATCAGCTTGCAGGAAGCTTACGTGCGAACTGATGGCAAGCAAGCCTGGTTGGTAGGTGCTCACGTGGCACCCTATGCGCAGGCCAGCGCTTACCAACACGACCCTGACCGCGAACGCCGTTTACTGTTGCACAAGAAGCAAATCGCAGACATGTGGAACGAGGTGCGCATAAAGGGCATGACCATTGTGCCTATGCGGGTATATCTTAAAGCGGGGCGGGCAAAACTGGAAATTGGGGTTGCCAAAGGAAAAAAACTTTACGATAAGCGCGCCAGCATCAAAGAACGCGATGAAGAGCGTGACTTGTCTACTCGCAGTAAGTATTAGATTATTCTAAATATTTGTACCTTTTTTTTGACCACCAATTCAAACAAGCTATAATCTGCCATTATGACCAAAAATGACGCTCTCACACGCAGGGAATTCCTCAAAGCTGGCGCCCTAACCGCTGGGGCTTTAGCTTTGCCCAATTTGGGGCAATCTCGCATCAAAAAGTTACAAACCTTTCCCGACGGTGCTAATCTAGGACGCATCATTTCCGGAGATATTGGTGCCTGGACGGAAATCAAGAGCGAACCTAATATCAGCGCGCCCGCAATTGGCCACATCTACCGCGATGAAGTTGTAGAAATTAAGCATGAAGTCATTGCCAATAGCCTGGACTTAAACCGATTTAATCAGCGCTGGGTGGAAACTTCTCAGGGTTACATTTATGAGCCTTATGTTCAACCGGTTAAAAATAAGATCAATAAGCCTCTTGCGAAATTGCCTGTCAACGAGCAAGGCCAGATTGGTATGTGGGTGGAGATTTCGGTGCCACTTGTGGGGTTGGAACTGACCCGTTCTCCTGAATCTTTCTGGCTCAAAGATACACTGGTACCCACGCTTTATTACTCACAAGTATTCTGGGCTATCGATATTCGCGAGATTAATGGCAAAACGGATTATCTGCTGACGCAACTCTATGGGGCTGCACCTGATAGCTTCTGGGTGGACGCCACAGCCTGCAGACCATTAACCAAGGAAGATATAGCCCCCATCCGTCCAGAAGTTCAAAACAAATCTGTCCGGGTCGACTTGGATTACCAGACCCTTTCCTGCTACGAAGGCAAGAATGAAGTCTACTATTGCGATATTTCTTCCGGCGGGAAACCAGCTGGCACGTGGATCACACCTGTGGGCGAAAATATCATTTGGCGTAAGTTGGTTTCCATTCATATGAGTGCGAGTGGAACTTGGGCTTTCGATACCCCTGGAATTGGCTGGGTGACCTTCTTTGATTCAAATGGCGCAGCCGTTCATTCGACATTTTGGCATAACAACTTTGGTACGGCGGTATCACACGGTTGCGTAAATTGCCGCCCAGAAGATGCCCAATTCATATTCCGCTGGACTAATCCAGTCGTCAACTATTATCCGGGTGAATTGACCATCGCCGGGATGGGAATTTCAACACACGTATTCGTCTCAGGCTCTTAGAGGCACAGCTTGTGGAGAAAACAGCTGAACAAAATGCGCTCAAAGTCCTGCTTTTTTACTCAAAAGATAATATTGCCGCTAAGGACGAACTTGCTGACCGTTTAACCTTATTCAAAGCCGAATTTCCACACGAGTTAGTCCTCGTGGATGTGAGTGAGTCCAATTTCTTACGTACAAAAATGCAAAAGAGCTTGCCGCGCTTGGAAATTGGGGAACTCGCCCTTCAAGGTAGTTTTGATACACTTCGGCTGGCACATTTCTTTGAAGAAGCTTCTATCCGTTCCAGGGAGCCAGACCCTTCCTCCAAACACTACACCCAAATTCAACCCCTTCAAGGCAAGGAAAAAAGAGGTCTTTTTCTACGAAGGCACTATCCTATATTAATCGCAGCGGCATTGGCCTTGTATCTGGGTTTGGCTTTTCTGGCACCGGTAATGATGAAAACTGGAAACACCCTGACAGCCCAAAGGTTGTATGCGGTTTTTCGTCCCTTCTGCCATCAAATGGCATCTCGCTCCTTCTTTTTGTTTGGAAGTCAATTGGCTTATCCGACTAAATTGGCTAACGTAGAGGGTTTGGAAACCTATGGAGAAGCTTCTGGCCAACGAGAGAATGACGTTTCGGCAGCCTCCCATTTTGTAGGCAATGAACATATGGGCTATAAAATCGCTTTGTGCCAAAGAGACCTGGCCATTTACTCAAGTCTCCTGGCCGTGACGTTGCTTTTCAGTTTAATCCGTTACAAAGGCAAGAACATCCCCTGGTACTTATGGGTTTTACTGGGGTTCATACCCATCGCATTGGATGGGGGCACACAATTAATTTCCATTATTCACCTACCATTTCTGAATTGGATTCCGGCGCGTGAAAGCACACCTATCCTGCGTGTTTTAACTGGATCTCTTTTCGGTGGGTTAACAGCCTGGTATGGACTGTTTACCAGCGACGAAATCATTGAAGAAAAACACCTCAGTCTTGAAAAACAAGCCCTGGCCTGGAAGGCGAGTCCAAAATGATCCAGCATGAAGCCGAAGGCTTGCGTTGGTACAGTTTTGCTAACATACCTGATGCAGAAGTGAATTATGGGATTTTTACACGTCTTGGTGGGGCATCCAAGGGTATTCATCAAGCTTTGAATCTTGGGCGTACCTGCGGTGACAAGCCCGAAGTAGTATTGGAAAATCACCAGAAAGTTTACAATCTACTGGGTCGAAGCCTAAACAGCCGATACAACGTCTGGCAAGTGCATGGAACCAAAGTCCATTTTGCGCACCAAGCCTTGGTGCCAGGCAGCATCCCCCAGGCGGGAGATGCCATGTTCACCAATAAACCAGAAGTGACTTTGGCAATGGTATTTGCTGATTGTTTACCTTTGCTCTTTTACAATCCCAATGTGAAAGCAATTGGAATTGTCCATTCGGGCTGGCAGGGCACTCTGGACCGCATTGCCGATGTAGCCGTGAGAGAAGCTTGCCAAGTCTTTAACTGTACGCCGGAAGACTGGCAAGTGGGTATTGGCCCAGGTATCTGCGGCAATTGCTATGAGGTTGGCCATGAAGTGCAGAAGAAATTCCTCGATCAGTGGGGGAGTAGTGCGGAGAAGTATTTTAAACCAAACAACGATCGATTCCTGCTGGATTTACCTGCAGCAATCGAAGACACACTCCGCCAGGCTGGCGTTAGCCATATTGAGAATTCGCATTTCTGTACAGCCGAAAACTTGCAGGAATGGTTTTCTTACCGCAAGGAGAAAGGTGCCACAGGACGCTTTGGGGTGGTGATGGCACTGCGGGAGTCCAAAAATGACTGAAATGGTGGATGTCATCGGTTTGCGGGTAGCTGAGGTCAAAGCAGCCATGGCTGCGGCGGCCGCAAAAGTAGGTAGGTCGGCTGATAGCACACGATTGTTAGTGGTTTCCAAGCGGCATAACGTGGAGACCATCCAGGCGGCTATTGAAGCCGGACTCTCAACATTTGGTGAAAATTACGCGGAGGAAGCAGCTTCCAAGGTGGCACAATTCAAGGACCAGCCCAGTATTCACTGGGAGATGATTGGCCACATTCAAAGCCGTAAGGCAAATCTGATAGCGCACGGTTTTAATCTAATCCACTCGGTGGATAGCCTGAAACTGGCCTCCAAGATTGGCCGTTTGCGTGAAGCAACCAAATGCGCACAGAATATCCTCATTGAAGTGAACATCGCGGCAGAAGCTAATAAGGACGGCTATCGTGTGGATAGTCAAAGCGCGAAGAACCATTTCTATATGGACCTTGAAGCTATCGCCAGGCTGGAAAACCTTAGTTTGATTGGTTTGATGGGAATGCCGCCATTGCAGGAGAGACCGGAAGCTAACCGGGGTCATTTTGCCACATTGAGAGAGTTGCTTGAGGAAGTGAATAAACGTTTCGGCTTGAAAATGAGCGAGCTTTCGATGGGTACTTCATTTGATTTTCAGGTGGCCATCGAAGAAGGAGCCACTGTCATCCGTATCGGTGAAGCAATTTTGGGAAAGCGCAATTAGCAAAGGAAAAAAATGGGATTATTACTGAGTATTATTCATTCGATTGGGCAGGTACTTTCATTACTCGTGCTGGCATATGTACTTTTATCGTATTTTCTACCAATTACCAACCCTATAAGGTTCTTAGTCGATCGGATTGTAAACCCGATGCTCACGCCCATACGCAAAATCGTGAAACCGTTTAACGGTTTGGATTTTTCACCTGTGATTTTGATGATCGCGATTTATCTGATTGAATGGTTGCTTACCCAACTGATTGTCGCTGCAATGCGCTAATTAACTTTTGAAAAAAAGCATCCGGCCGCAGTTTTTACAGCGAATAGGTTTTGGAAAAGATTTAACTAACTGTAGATCAGCAGGAGTGAGATCCATGCCACAAGCCTGACAACTGCCATCAAATACTTCGGCCACAGCACGGCCTTTTTTGACCCTCAGGAGATCTTGAAAGTCGTTGAAAACATCGCCAGGAATTTCCTGCGCGAGAGATTTGAGTTGCGCGCCTAAAGGTCCCAACTCTTCCTTTAGTCTGGTGCGTTCACTGATGAGGAGGGAGCTATTAGTGGCCTTCTGGTCAATGGCGGCTTGGTGAGTGGAAAGGGCGGTTTCGAGATCAGACTTAGCCTGGTCTGAAGAAGCCATTTGGGTCATCATTTCATCTTCCATCCTGGCAAGAAGTTCGGTGAGATTCTTTTCTTCCAATTCAAGTTCTTGAAGTTCCTTGGGACTGCGAACCTTGCCTCCAAAAAGCTGGGCGTGGGTGAGATCCTTCTTAAGTCGGCGTTCATCCATCAACACTTGATGCTCCGACTGCTGTTTTTGGGCAATTTCATAAGATTGAACCGCAACTTGCCGAGCTTGATCTGCCGTTTTGACAGTCTCTTCTTCAGCGAGCGTAATTTCAATTTGTTCAAGACGACGGCGAATAACCGCTCGGCGGGTAAAAAGGGTTTGCAGGCGGAAAAGGCTTAGAGAAAGATTCATTTGAGGCTCCATATCTGAATCAATTGTAACATCTGCAATCACTCGAATCTTTGATGGATAGGCTTATGTTACAGTATCAAATTTGACTATAAGAAGAAAAGGGACACAAAAAAGAGAGTTCCATCCATAATTAGTTTGCCACAAAAAAAGGAGGAACTCTCACATGACAGAACAAGCTGTCTCGATCATTATA